>Ga0315905_10004945_pt1 | contig 13620 bp, 10 predicted proteins | sample LakEriMetagenome_5_FD_203522 | JGI IMG/M metagenome (GOLD analysis project Ga0315905, IMG submission 203522) | Freshwater fungal communities from buoy surface, Lake Erie, Ohio, United States - Buoy 4 MA121 | ecosystem: Environmental > Aquatic > Freshwater > Lake | place: USA: Lake Erie, Ohio... | reverse complement strand
GGGGGGGGGGGGGGGGTGTGGGGGGGGGGCGGGTGGGGGGGGGGGGGGGCGTGGGGGGGATGCGAATGGGGATTTCGCCGGAGCCGTCGTTGATTGCGGTGGATCGCGGGCGGGTGGCGAGCCTTGGGCTGACGTGGGCTGGGCCTGGGGGGATGGAAGAGGGATTTCGGGGGATGGATCTGGCGTTCAAGCCATTGGCGACTGGGGGATGGGAGGCGAGTGCGGCGCGTGGGGAGCTAGTGCTTTCGGGATTTCCGTCAGCGGAGGTGTTGAGTTTGAATGGGACGCTGAAGGGTCGGGAGGTGACGATTACTGGTGGGCGGCTGGGATTGCCGGGAGGGGCGGTGGCGGCGATCAGCGGGAAGGCGGTGCTGGCACCGGATGGAGGGGTGGAGCTGGATGTGAGTACGGCGGAAGTGCCGATCAAGTATTTCCTGATGCCTGGGTGGAATGATCATCTGGCGGGGAGCCTGCGGATTCCGACGGCGAAGTGGAGTGCGGCGTTTGGGGAGGGAGCGCCGCGTGCGCTGGAGGGAGAGTTTGTGGTGCGTGCGGGTGTGCTGAGGGGGTTGCCGTTTGTGAACAAGATTGCGCTGGCGCTGGGGCGGCGTGATCTGACGCTGATGGAGTTCAATGCGGTGCGTGGGCATTTCAAATGGACGGCGGCGGGGCTGGAACTGACGGATGTGGCGGCGGATCGTGATGGGGCGTTGCGGATGCGCGGTGGGTTGACGGTGGCGGGGAGTGGTGAGGTGGAGGGGAAGATGGTGCTGGAGGTGTCGGAGTTGCTATTGCCGCGGAGTGGGCCTGAGGGCGGGCCGAGTGTTTTTCCGCCGGTGCGGAATGGGGTGTCGACGATTGGGTTTTCGCTGGGAGGGAAGGCAGGAGCGTTGATGGACACGTTTCCGGGGGCTCCTGGAGAGGGAGGGGCGATGGAGGAGGTGCGGCCTGAGGCGGTGCCTGGTGGTGAGAGGCCTAGGCCGGTGCCTCAGCCGCAGGCTGTGCCGCCGACTCCGGAGGCGCTGGAGAAGGAATTCCGGGAATTGATAGGAAAATGAGGATTTCTGTCACAGAAGCGGGTGGGGCGTGCCGTGGAGTGGGTGCGGTGCTGTTGATGGGGTGGCTGGGCGTGGTGGTGGTTGGGGCAGAGGCTGGGGACGCCGGGGGATTCACGCGGGGGCCGTATTTGCAGTGTGCGACGGCGCAGGGGGTGACGGTGGTGTGGCGGGCGCGAGGGGAGGCAGGGCGACCGGTATTGCGGTACGGGAGCAAGGCGGACAAGTTAGAGCGTGAGGTGAGTGGAGGTGCGGTGGTGGTGTCGCGGGCGGAGGTTGACGGGGGCGGGAAGGGAGGGATCGGGTTGCTGGCGGGTGCGCCTGCGGGGACGACGCAGTACGAGGTGGCGATCGGGGGATTGCCTGCGGATTCGTTGTGGCATTACGGGGTGTATGACGGGGAGAAGCGGCTGACGGCGGCGGATGGGACGTTTACGTTCCGCACGCTGAGTCGTGAGGTGCGGCCGATGCGGTTGTGGGTGGTGGGGGACAGCGGGACGGGGAACCGGGTGCAGGCGCAGATTCATGAAGCGATGCGGCGGGTGGCGGGTCGTGAGAAGCGTTATCCGGATTTGTATCTGCACGTGGGGGATATGGCGTACGGGTCGGGGTTGGATTCCGAGTTTCAGGGGTATTTTTTCGAGCCTTACGAGGCGACACTGCGGAACACGTGCTGTTTTCCTGCGTTTGGGAATCACGAGGGGCGGTCGTCGAAGAGTGCGACGGGGAAGGGGCCGTATTATGATTGTTATGTGACGCCGCGGGAGGGGCAGAGCGGCGGAGTGGCGAGCGGGACGGAGAGTTATTATTCGTTTGATGCCGGCGGGGTGCATTTCATCAGTTTGAATTCGTTTGATACGTCGCGGCAGCCTGACGGGGCGATGGGTCAGTGGCTGAAGGCTGATCTGGAGCGGGCGAAGGCTGACTGGCTAGTGGCGTTCTGGCATCATCCGCCGTACACGAAGGGGACGCACGACAGTGACGACCGGAAGAAGGCGTTCGAGCTGGTGGAGATGAGGGAATTGATTCTGCCGATACTGGAGAGTGCGGGGGTGGATCTGGTGCTGTGCGGGCATTCGCATATTTACGAGCGGTCGATGCTGATTGACGGTGCGTATGCGACGCCGACGACGGCGGCTGGGGTGGTGCTAGATGACGGGGATGGGGATCCGTCAGGGGATGGGGCGTACCGGAAGAGTGCGGGGTTGGAGCCGCATCGCGGGACGGTGGCGATGGTGGCTGGGCATGGGGGCACGACGCTGGGGCGGAAGAAGACGGCGTCGCCGGTGATGAAGGTGACGTGGGTGGAGTTCGGGTCGGTGCTGATTGATGTGGAGGGGAAGACCCTGACGTCGCGGATGATCAATGATAAGGGAGAGGTGCGGGATACCTTCCGGATTGTGAAGGAGGGGAATGTGCCGGTGGTGCGGATGGCTGCTCCGGTCAGGCTTGGGGAGGTGCATGGACCGTCGGCGGTGCCGGTGGCCACGCCGGACGGCAAGGAAGCGTCGGTGGCGACGGTGGGGAAACTGCCGGGCCGGTATCGGGCGTTGATTCCGAAGGGTGCGGACTGGCAGTATCTGGCGGGTGCGAAGCCTGCGGCGGACTGGGCTGGGGCGGCGACGGTGACTGGCTGGAAGACGGGGGCGGCGGGATTTGGTTATGATGATGCGGACGACGCGACGCAGCTGGCGGACATGCGCGGCAAGTACAAGTATGTGTGTCTGCGTCGGACGTTCACGCTGAAGGGGGATGAGGATCTGAGTCAGCTGGGGCTGGCGGTGAGTTACGACGATGGATTCATCTGTTATCTGAACGGGCGGGAAGTGGTGCGTGCGAATGTGGAGAGCGGGGCGCTGGATAGGGCGCGGGGGGTGAGTCCGCATGAGGCGGACCGGAAATACCGGTATTTTCCGCTGGGATCGGTGAAGGGTCTGCTGCGGCCGGGGGTGAATGTGATTGCGATCGAGGCGCACAATGACGACCTTGGGAGTTCGGACCTGACGATGGATCCGTATCTGATTTTCGATCTGGATGCGGCTGCGGCGGTGAAGCCCGGGGCTAACGATCCCTGAAGTGTTATGGAGCGGCGGGTCTGGCTGAATGGGAGGCTGATTCCTGAGGTGGAGGCGGTGGTGCCGGCGGTGTGGCCGGGCGTGGTGCATGGGATGGGGGTGTTTGAGACTTTGCGGAGCGAGGGCGGGCGGGTGTTCCGGCTGCGGGAGCACTATGAGCGGTTAGTGGAGGGGTGCGGGCGGATGGGGCTGGCGGTGCCGGGTTATGAGGTATTCCGGGAGGGGTTGGCGGCGGTGGAGCGGACGCTGGAGGCAGGACGCGTGCGCCTGCGTTTTTCGGTGCTGGGGGCTGGGGAAGGGAAGGCGGCTTGGCTGGCGGTGGCGGGGCAGGTGGATGCCGTGGGTGAGGCACGGTTGGTGGTGACAGGAGTGCGGCGGGCGGCGGGATCGCTGCTGGCGGGAGTGAAGGCGGCTTCCTATGCGGAGAACGTGCTGCTGCAGCGGGCGGCGGCGGCGGTTGGTGGGACGGATGCGGTGGTGCTGGGAGCGGACGGGACGGTGGCGGAGGCGGCGATGAGCAATCTTTTTGTGGTGCGTGACGGGGTGGTGACGACGCCTTTGCTAGCGAGCGGGTGTCTGCCGGGGATGATGCGTGCGGTCGTGGTGGAGACGTGTGGGTTGGAGGGGATTGAGTGCCGGGAGGGGGAGGTGACGGTGGGTGATTTGAGGAGTGCGGCGGAGGTTTTTCTGACGTCGGCGGTGCGGCGGGTGCAGCGGGTGGCGACGGTGGATGGGGAGCGGTTAGTGGGATGTGGAGACGAGGGCGTGACGGCGCGGCTGGAGCGGGCGGTGGAGGCCCGGGCTGCAGCGGAGTCGGTGATGCTTTGAGTGCGGGCGAGACCGGAGGTGTCAGGGCCGTTTGATCCAGCGGGTGCGGATGAAGAAGCGTGAGGCGGCGGCGGGTTGGGGGATGGAGAAGGTGAATTGTTCGCGGCCGTTGACGATCATGCGGGAGCCCGGGGTGATGGGGGCTGGCGATCATGAGGCGGGGGCGCTGGCGGTTTCGATGACTGGGTAGGCGTCGTCGGCACCTGGGGCGTGGAAGACGGTGACGGACCATGTTTCCGGTGCGGACGGTGTGATGATGGGGAGATCGGCGAGGCCCGTGGTGGTGGGGTTAGGCTGAACGACGGCGCCTTCGAAGGTCTGGATGTAGTCGCGGATGTATTTGGACTGCTGGGCTGGGATGGCTGGGGCTGGAGCGGGGGCCTCATCCGGGTAGCCGTAGTTGAGGCGGACTTTGGAGCCGAAGGGTTCGGTGAGGGGGAAGTTGCGAGAGGTGACCCAGCCGCTTGTGCCTGGGCCGAGGCGGTCGACCTTGACGAGGTAGCCTAGTGTGACGTCTTCTCCGGCGAGGTCATTGGAGTCGAGTCGTTCGACATCGATGCGGTCGGCACCGTGTTCCGGTTTTTCCATGGAGGCGAAGACGAGGAGGAATCCGTTGGCTGGGATGATGGTGGGGGTGGGGAAGCGCCATTTGGTGCGTTGGGATGGTGCGTTGAGAGGCGCTGTTGGTTAGGCAGAAGCCGCCGATGTCAATGGTGGAAGCGGCTGGGGTGTGGAGTTCGATCCAGTTCTGAGGGGTGCCGTCGGCGTCGAGGACGGTGCGCGGGTCATCGTTGTCGGTGGCGCCGACGAATTCGTTGAGGTAGACGGTGACGGGGGAGAAGGCCGTGGTGGAGAAGGTTGCGGAGTCGGGGGCCCATGTTTTGGCTGCGGCGTTGGAGGCGCGGGAGCGGAAGAAGACGGGAGGAAGCAGATGGCAGGTTAGTGACGAGGGAGGAGACGGCTGCGGTTTGGAGACCGAGGTCGAGGGAGAAAGCCCGTGAGGCAGGTTTGGTGCCGCCGTCGGCGGGGCCCCAGAGGAGCGTGACGGAGGTTGGGGAGTTGCCTGAGGAGGAAAGAGTGCCGGCGAGGAGAGCGGAGAAGGCGTTGATTTCGGAGGCGGGGAGATTGGCGATGACGGGTGGGGTGACTGGGGTGGCGAAGTCGAGAGTGACGGGGGCCCATGCTTCGCCGGAGGCATTGGTGGCGCGGGACGTGTGGAAGTAGCGGGTGAAGGGGAGGGACCGGTGTCGGGGGAGGGGAACGAGCGGAAGCGAAAGCGGGGAGAGGTGACGATTATGGCACAGTGGTGGGGAGGGTGTAGTACATTGCCGGGACGGGCGTGCGGGAGTGGGTCAGGAGGATTTCCGGAGTGTGCGGAGGGCGCGTTTGATGATGGCGGCGGTTTCCCGGGTGGGGGATTCGTGTTCCCAACGGGAGCAGAGAGAGCGGACCCATTGCGGATCGGATTTGCTGGCGTCGTTGAGCCAGTTGGCGACGGAGTCGCGAACGTATTTGGAGGGATCGGATCGGAGTGGTTCGAGGATGGGGAGGCCGGGGGAGGGATCGGATTTGAGCTGGGTGATGTGGCGGCACCAGACCCCGCGCGGGCGGGTGGCTTCGGAGGCGAAGCGTCGGAGGTTGGCGTCGGACTCGGCGGTCCATGGGATAAGGAGGGAGATGGCGTCGGGAAGGTTGGCGGCGATGTCGTCGCGGATGGCGAGCCATGCCATTTCGCGGACGCCCATGTTATGGTCGGCGGCGAGCGGGCGGATTCGGGAGAGCCTTGCTGGGAAGTCGAGGGAGGGGTGCTGGCCGATGAGGGAGGCGGCCCATGTGCGGGCGACGTCGGATGTTTGAGCGATGAGGGAGCGGGAGAGAGCGTTGCAGGCGCGTAGGGAGGGGCAGGCGGCAGCGAGGGCCGCGCCGACGGCGGCGGTTCTTTTGGGAGCAGTGGAGGCGTTGGTTTGGGAGAGGGCGAGACGGATGGCGTCGGCGAGGTCGGGTCGGTTGAGGGCGGAGAAGACGTGGTGGGCGACGGAGACGTGGTCGATGATGAGCCACTCGGAGAGATTGACGGCTTCGATGAGGCCCTTGTTGAGGAGGTCGCGGACGGCGGCGGGGACGCCGGCGGTTGTGGGGGAGCCTTTGCGGGAGAGGATTTCGGGCGGGATGGGGTTCATGGCTGGTTTTTGTCCATGATGGTGGGAGCGACGGGGTATGCATGGGCAAATTCCGCTCATGGGCAGGGGTTGCGTGCGGGGGTGTGGGTGGTAGGTTGGGGGATGAGAGTGACCCGACTGATCCCGATGGTGATGGTGCTTGCGATGGCTGGTGCTGGAGTGCGGGCGGAGGGGGAGAAGCCAGCGGGAGAGGCTGAGAAGAAGGAGGAAGGGAAGCCTGCGGCGGAGACGGAGAAGAAGGCGGCTGCTGAGCCTGGGGCGGATCCGACGAAGGCGATTGAGTCGCTAGGGGGGAGCCGGTATCGGATGGGGCTGATTGAGTTTGATAAGGCGACGCGGGTGGTGAGCATTCCTGCGCTGGTGAACATGAACAAAGGGCTGGTGGAATACCTGCTAGTGCACGAGAGCGGGAAGGTGCATGAATCGTTGTTCAGCACGAAGGTGAGGCCGATGGAGTTCAATGTGGCGATGCTGCTGCTGGACTGGAAGCCGAGCGCGACGTTTTTTGATTATACGGAGCCGGAGCGCGGGGGCGTGCCGGTGAAGGGGGCGACGCACCGGGTGGAGAACAGTATGACGATTCATGTGCGGTGGAAGGACGAGAAGGGAAAGGAGCAGACGGTTAGGATCGAGGAGTGGCTGCACAATCTGGACAAGAAGTCGCACATCAGCGAGGGACCGTTCATTTACACGGGGTCGAGGGTCATGCCGGACGGGAGTTTTCTGGCGCAGGATACGGGGAGTATGGTGGCGCTGATGGTGGATCCGGCGTCGATTGTGAACAATCCGCGGGAGGGCAACGAGCTGGATGACATCTGGGTGCCGGATCCGGCGGTGCCTGCGAAGGGGACGGCGGTGACGATTGAATTGCGGCCGGTGGCTGCGGGGAAGGCCGAAGCGAAGGGCGAGGAGAAAGGTGAGTCGAAGGGGGAAAAGAAGCCGGCGGTGAAACCGGCCCAGGGGAAGCCTGCGGGCAAGCGTTCTGCGAAGTGAAGATTTCCACTTATTCAAATCTATGAAACGACATACTTTTTTCTGTGCGGTGGCCGGTGTTGCTGCGAGCCTTGTTTTTTCGGGGGCGGCGGTGGCGGAGCCTGACGAATCCTTGAGGAATGAAGTGCAGGCGGCGATCAACAAAGGGTTGAAGTACCTGGCGACGAAGCAGGATGCGGCGAAGGGGTTTGTGGGTTCGGAGGATCATCCGGCGTTTACGGCGCTGTATGCGATGGCGCTGATGGGGAATCCGGAGACGAAGGGAGTGACGCCGGAGGCGCGGAAGGCGTATGATTTTCTGCTGGCGAGTCAGAAAGAGGACGGGGGGATTTACAAGACATCGCTGCCTAACTACAACACGAGCCTGTCATTGACGGCGCTGACGCTGGTGGCGGACGAGCCGAAGGTGCGCGAGGCGGCGTTGAAGGCGCGGAGGCTGGTGATCAAGGGGCAGTATGATGAAGGGAAGCCGGGGGAGATGGACAGTCCGTATGATGGCGGGGTGGGTTATGGGAGCAAGCCGCCGACGGACATGAGCAACACGCATTTTGCGCTGGAGGCGCTGTATCATTCGAAGAAGCTGCTGGCGGATGATCCTGACCGTGCGAAGGCGGAGCCGCAGTTGAATTATGCGGCGGCGATTGATTTTGTGAGCCGGTGTCAGCACCTTGCGGCGACGAACAAGTCGTCGTGGGTGAGTGAGGATGCGAAGAACAAGGGAGGGTTTGTGTACCGTCCGGGCGAGAGCAAGGTGGCTCCGGAGGATCCGGTGTCGGGCAAGCCATCGGTGCGGTCGTATGCGAGCATGGGGTACGCGGGGCTGCTGAGTTTCATTTATGCGGACATCAAGCCGGGTGATCCGCGGGTGAAGTCGGTGAAGGAGTGGCTGGCGGCGAATTATTCGGTGACGGAGAATCCGGGGATCGGGAGTGAGGGATTGTATTATTATTATCACACGATGGCGAAGGCGCTGAACACGGCGGGGATGGACTTCGTGGAGACGCCTCAGGGGCGGAAGAACTGGCGTGCGGATCTTGCGAAGCAGTTGTTCAATCTGCAGCACGAGGACGGGTCGTGGGCGAATGAGAACGGGCGGTGGATGGAGAAGGACAGTGTGCTGGTGACGGCGTATGCGGTGCTGGCGCTGGAGCACATTATCCGCGGCCTCTGAGGAAGAGGGGAAGGCTAACAATGAAAAGGGGACCCCATGGCGGGGTCCCCTTTTTTGGCGTCTGGGAAAGTGAGGGCGAACGGGTTGCTGAGGTGGCTCAGCGGGCGTGGGCTTCGTCGTAGTGTTTCTTGAGGAGATCGACGCCGAAGTCGTTGGTGAAGTCGCGCCAGACCGCGTGGGGGTGGTTGGCGTTGTTCTGGGTGTTGTCGTATTCGAAGAGGAACTCGGGGCTCTGGATGCGGTAGTAGTGGGGCTCGCCGAGTTCGGTGCCGCCGGACCATGCGAAGGTTAGGGAAGGCATGCCGCCGGAGTGGATGCGGTCGCGGAAGACCGAGGCGAGGTCCGGGCGGAAGCGGCCGATGTATTCGCCGAGGGTTTTCCAGAGGAGGTTGCGCTGGGTCTGGTCGAGTTTGTCGGCGCTGATGCCGGCTGGCTGGAGGGGGGTGGCCTTGCGCTCTTCCTTGCTGATGACGTCGTCGGGGACCTTGCCATCGAGGAGGGCGGCAGGTTTCTGGGCGTCGGTGAGGGATTTGACGAGGAGGCGGGCGGTGTCTTCTTCTTCGGCGAGGACGCGGAGGCCTTTGCGAGGGCCTTCTTTGACTTCGCCGGGGTTGGTGCCCATGAAGGAAGGGGTGACGGAGAGGACCTTGCCGGCGGCGATGGTGACGTTGCAGGAGAAGTGGTGGCCTTCCCAGCGCCAGCCCCATGCGCCGGAATCGGAGGGTTCGCCGAAGAAGGCGAGGTAGTATTTTTCGGTGTTCCGTTTGGGGGCCTGGTTTTCGAGATCGAAGAGGATCCGTTCCTGGCTCATGATGGTGGCCGTTTTGGCGAAGCCCTCGTTGCTGAGGACGGAATTGAGCATGGCGTAGGCGAGGTGGTCCTGTTCCGGGCGGAGCTTGTCGAGGGTGATGCCTTTGCGGTCGAGGGGGACGAAGTGCCAGTTGAGGCGTTCGTCGTCGGAGACTTTGAAGACGGCTTCGGCCTTCTGGGAGTCGTCGAGACTGGCGAGGAAGTTTTTGGCGGCGAGGGTCATGTCAGCGACGGCGCGCTGGTGGATGACGGTGGCGGCGGCGGCGGAACCGGCGTCGTTATTGGCGTGGGTGGAGATGAAGGGGAGAGAGGCTGCGAGGGCGGCCGGGATGAAGAGCAGGGAGGGGCGCATGGCTGGCGGAAGGTGGCGGGATTGGCGACGGTTGCACAAGTGGAATCGTCTTCCATGATGGCGGGCCGTTGAGTGCGGCTATTTTCGACCATGAAACCGGTAACCCGATTTTTCGCATTGATGCTGTGCCTGATGATGATGGCGGCGGTGGTGCCAGTGAGTGCTTCGTCAGGGAAGGAGGTTCCGGCGTGGCCTGCGACGGAGACGAGGGCTGAGCAGTATGCGTCGTTTCCGCTGCCGCTCGATCAGTATGCGGTGCCTGCGGGTGGTGAGACGCGGTCGCTGACGGAGCGGATCATGGAGCGGGCGAAGCAGGATCCGTTCAATGTGTGGGCGACGGTGATTTTCGTGTGTGCGATTCTGCATACCTTTGCGGCGGGGATGTTTCAGAGCATGGCCCACCATGCGGAGGAGGCATATCATCAGGAGTGGCATGCGACTGGAGCGGCGGAGAAGCGGGGAGAGTATGCGGATGCGCCTGAGCCGGTGTCGTTCAAGGCGCAGTTGTTTCACTATCTAGGAGAGGTGGAGGCGGTGTTTGCGATCTGGGCGATACCGCTGCTGGTGGCGGGTGTGTGGTTTCACGGGTGGGGGGATGTGAAGTCGTTTGTGAACCGGGACTGTGATTTTGTGGAGCCGTTGTTTGTGGTGGTGATCATGGCGGTGAGTGCGTCGCGGCCGGTGGTGCGGTTTGCGGAGCATTGCCTGGCGGTGCCTGCGATCCGGTTGGGTGGCGGGTCGCCGGCGGCGTGGTGGCTGAGTGTGCTGACGCTGGCTCCGTTGCTAGGGTCGCTGATCACGGAGCCTGCGGCGATGACGATCAGTGCGCTGCTGCTGGCGCGGCGGTTTTACGAGTTGCGGCCGAGCAAGGTGTTTGCGTATGCGACGCTGGGGCTGCTGTTTGTGAATGTGTCGGTGGGCGGGGTTCTGACGAATTTCGCGGCTCCGCCGGTGCTGATGGTGGCGACGAAGTGGAACTGGAGTTCAGGGTTCATGCTGAAGACGTTCGGGTCGCACGCGGTGGTCTCGATTCTGATTTCGAATGCATTATATTTCCTTGTGTTCCGGAAGGAGTTTCAGCGGCTGGGGGATCCGGGGGACAAGGTGCAGGACGGTGAGGCCGGGCGGTACTGGAAGGAGCGGACGACGAGGATTCCGCTGCGGGTGACCCTGACGCATCTGGCGTTTCTGGCGTGGACGGTGTACACGAGTCACTATCCCGTGTTCTTCCTCGGCGGGTTTCTGTTTTTCCTAGGGTTTTTGCAGGCGTCGCAGGAGCATCAGAATCCGCTGAGCATCAAGAGTCCGATGCTGGTGGGCTTTTTCCTTGCGGGGCTGGTGATTCACGGGCGGTGTCAGTCGTGGTGGCTTGAGCCGGTGATGAACAACGGCCTGGGGCCGTGGCCGCTGGCGATCGGGGCAGCGGTGCTGACGGGGTTCAATGACAATGCGCTGATCACGTTCCTTGCGTCGCAGGTGCCGGGCCTCACGGATGCGCTGAAGTACGCGGTGATGACGGGTGCGGTGGCGGGCGGCGGGCTGACGGTGATTGCGAATGCGCCGAATCCGGCGGGTCAGGGGATTCTGAAGAATTACTTCAATGACCGGGTGAATCCGTTGGGATTGCTGGCGGCGGCATTGCCGCCGACGGTGATTGTGATGCTGGTGTTCATGCTGGGGTGAGGGGGGTGTTTTGTGGTGGGAGAATAGGACGGATAGGGCGGATAGGACGAATCGTGGGGCTGGGCGCGATGGGCGAGTACGGTAGGGGCGAGCTTGAACGGTGCCGGGCCAGCGGGCTGGCTCCGGGAAAGCGGCAGCAGGCTTCCGCATTTCAAGGCCTTCGGCGGGCTGGTTCGGAGAGGGGCGGGTGGGGAGAGTGGAGGCATGCGGAGATCGGAAGGGTGGAGGCGGGTTGGGAAGGGGGGTGATAACGGTTGGTGTGACGCCAGAAAAGATTTGCTAATGTGGTGGCGTTCCGTACCGTTGGAGGCATTCATGAAGGTCATTCTGTTCCTGCTTGGCATCGGCGCTGTGCTGCCGCTGGTCACTCTGAATCAAACGGCGGTTGCCCAGCAGGCGAGGGCCCGCGTCAGTGAGGTGGCTCTGGACTGGCTTCTGGATGAGGGGCTGTTTGAGATGACGCCGGATGACTTGGAGACGAAAGCGGGTTCGCGGTTTTTTGTTTGGCAGGACAAGGAGCGGACGCGGGCGCGGTTCAATCCGGATGCTTTCGACTTTCAGTTGAAGGGGAATGATGTGGGGGAGGTGCTGATCAAGTTCAAGGAGGGGAAGGTGGCAGGGGTGACGGTGTCTGTGATGAACAAGGGGGATGAGATGGCTGTGATCACGCGCGGGACATTCAATGAAGCGGTGAAGACAGTGAAGGGGTTGCTGAGTGAGGCGAGCGGTGTGAAGGAGGAGCCGCGGCGCAAGGAGGAGTTATTGAGCGCGCAGTCTGAGGGGGCGGTGTGGCGCAGCAAGAAGGCGCTCTACATCGGCGAGTGGCTGTTCCTCCCGGAGAAGCTCGAGGAGATCGATGGATATATCTGGACGACGATGGAGCACGGGGAGTTTGTGCGGATTCGCATCATGCCGCCGCAGGTGCAGCTGGGGGTGCAGTTGAATCGGATCCGCACGACGGTTTCGCGTCCGCTGCTGGCGGCGAAGGTGAAGCGTGAGGGGAAGTCGAAGGCGGTGATCGAGGGGTTACCGATGGTGGATCAGGGAAGCAAGGGTTATTGTGCGGTGGCGTCGCTGGAGCGGGTACTGCGGCACTATGGAGCGGATGTGGACATGCATGACCTAGCGAATGCTGCGGAGACTTACGGCGGCACGAATCCGGAGAAGATGAAGACGGCGATTCAGCGGATGTCGCAGCGGCTTGGGTTGCGGGTGCGGGAGATTACCTTCATGAAGCAGAAGCAGTATGAGATTCTGTTCAAGAACTATAATGTTGTGGCGCGGCAGGCTGGGAAAGATGTGGTGAGTCTATCGGAGCTGAGGTCCTCCGGCTACAACGACTGGCGGAAAGTGGACCCGGAGACGCTGCGCAAATTCCGCTGCAAGGGGAGTGATTTCACTGCCTTTAAACAGGCACTGGTGGACAATGTGAATAAGGGAGTGCCGATTCTGTGGGCGCTTCAGCTGGGGATTTACTGGGAGGACAAGATTGACGAGAGCTACGAGGCGAACCGTTATGCGGTGAACAAGGGAAGGAGTGCGGCCGATGGGGAGAAGGACGAGGTGGTGGACGATATCCGCGAGAAGATGGCGGAGGAGCGGAAGCAGGAGATGGAGGAACTGCGCAGAAAGGGAAAGCGGCCGCCGCTGTATATGATGGGTGGGCACATGCGTGTCATCATTGGGTATGACGGGGCGGAGTCCCGCATCTACTACACCGATTCATGGGGACCGGGGCATGAGATGAAGTCGATGTCGCTGGAGGAAGCGTGGGCTTGTACGCTGGCGCTCTGGGCGCTGGAGCCGAGCTAGGGAAGTGAGAAGTGAGAATGGCGTGTAGGGAGAGTGGGTACACGCGAAGGCGCGAAGAGTGGTGGGATGATTGGGGAGATGGTGGCGTGTTGGGGGCGGCTATCCGGTGGTGTCGCTCGTTCCTCGCTCAACCACCGGCTTCAGGCCGGCATCCCCACGGGATGCCTGAGGTGCCGCAAATGCGGTGGAGCGGCATGTTGGATGGGTGGTACGTTGCATGCGGATGGGTTCGACGCATACATCGCTTCTGTATCATTTGGTCTTTGCGACGAAGTGTCGAGAGCCTTCCTTGCGAGCGGAATGGAGCGCGCGATTGCATGAGTATATCGGCGGGATGGTTGTCGTTCTGGGCGGGGTGCCGCAGGGGGTGGGCGGTGTGGCGGATCATGTTCATTTGCTTGTCGGGTTGAAGCCGACCCATTGTCTCTCGGCGTTTATGAGGGAATTGAAGAAGGCCTCGTCGAGATGGGTTGCAGACGTGATGGGGGTGCGGTCGTTTCGTTGGCAGGAAGGGTATGGGGTGTTTACGGTGAGTGCTTCGGTGAAGGGTGAGGTTCAGGATTATATCGCGAGGCAGGAGGAGCATCATCTCCGACGGAGTTATCGGGAGGAATACATGGTGATGCTTCGCAAAGCGGGGGTGGAGTTTGATGAGCGGTAT
>Ga0315905_10004944_pt1 | contig 13621 bp, 13 predicted proteins | sample LakEriMetagenome_5_FD_203522 | JGI IMG/M metagenome (GOLD analysis project Ga0315905, IMG submission 203522) | Freshwater fungal communities from buoy surface, Lake Erie, Ohio, United States - Buoy 4 MA121 | ecosystem: Environmental > Aquatic > Freshwater > Lake | place: USA: Lake Erie, Ohio... | reverse complement strand
CAGCGGATTAGTTCAACAAGGCGCTGCTGCCAACACCTAGGGGCTGGCTAGTATCTACGCTTTATTTTATTCGTAAGTTTCTTGGCTTCGGTCGAGCGCAGCCCCGCCCCTAGGTGTGGCAGAGCTTAGACGTTCGCTGAGATCGTCATGAGTTGGGACATCAGTATTCAGCAGCTTCCAGAGTCGGTGACATGCGTTGACGAGATTCCCGATGACTTTCGGCCGTCGCCACTCGGCCCACGATCAGAGGTCATCAGGGAGATTCGGCGGGTCATTCCGGACGTTGATTTTACTGATCCAAGTTGGGGTATTTTGGACCGCCCTACTTTTTCCATCGAGTTCAACATGGGTTCGGAGGATGTCTGTGGCGGTTTCATGCTTCATGTGCGTGGCGGTGGTGATGCCATGCGACTGCACGTTGGATTCGAAGTCGGAAGGGAGTCGTGTTTTTTTGAACTCCCGTCTCGCGCTTGTCATGACGCATTCCTGAATGCGGATTCTGTTTTTATAGAAGAAGTCTGCCGCCCCTGCCGGGGCGGAGGTATATTATGATGTTATACCGGTGGCTGACGCCACCGGCTAATTTCTGTTAAGTGTCCGGCTTCGGGAGGGTGAGGTTCGGTTGGGCGGTGTTGTGTGCTGGTTTGGTCATGGATGGGTTGGCGGGGAGGTGGGGATGGAGATTTTTTTGGGAGAGGTGCGAGTACGGAGCGTCGCGGTCCCGTGGCGGGTTAGGAGGTGGCGGTTGGATCGGAAGGATGTGAGTTAGGGAACCCCTTCAGGGCTGGGTTGGTTTTTTGGGTCTTTCCTAGGGCGATGCCCCAGGCTATCACATTTGGGCCCCGTTGGGGCGTCTGAGAGAGCCTGCGGTAGTTGTGAGGTGCGGGCGATGCCCCAGGCTGGTATAGGTTGTCCCTTTGGGACAAGTGGATGATGGCGGGGTGGGGAGAGGGGGGGACCACGTACGGGGTCCTGTGTCATGTTGTAAGGAACCGGGGGTACCGCGATTGGCTCGCGGCACGCCCCGGCTGGTCACCGGTCGTCCCTACGGTCCCGGGGCGGGTTAGGAGAGGGGCCTTCGAGATGAGGACTTGAAGTCCGGCAGCAATATGGTGTATTGCTGTGTCCATGGCTGAGCTGAAGTTCGAGTGGGATCCTGAGAAGGCTGCTTCCAACGAGAAGAAGCACGGGGTCACATTTGGGGAGGCGCGATCCGTGTTCTCTGACGAGGATGCGCTGGTGATTCCTGATCCGGACCATTCGCTGGTTGAGGATCGGTTCATCATTCTCGGCATGAGCGACGAGGGCAGGGCCTTGGTCGTGGTGCATTGTCATCGGGCCGAGGGAGTGATCCGGATTATTTCAGCGAGGCGGGCAGGAACAAAGGAACAGAAACCATATTGGGAGAGAAAATCATGAGAGCCGAGTACGATTTCACGAACGCCGTTCGCAATCCATACACGAAGAAAGAGAAGAAGGCGGTGACGATCCGACTGGAGATGGATGTGATCGAATACTTCAAGCGGATGGCGCTGGAGACTGGGATTCCATATCAGAATCTGATCAATCTTTATCTGCGTGACTGCGCGGAGCATCGTCGGGAACTGAGTCTGGTTTGGAAGATGAAGGCGAAGTGACGGGGGATGGGGGCAACAAGGTAAGGGGTTGGGGGCGATTTTGTTGAGGGCCGGGGGTACCGCGAGTGGCTCGCGGCGGGACGGGGGCTTGTGGGGCGAGGGGCGGCGGGAGGTCGCTTCCGGTTTGAGTGCGAGGGCATTGAGGTCACAGGCAGGATGCCCGTGCCACTTTGGGGCGGGTGGGGGTATGAAAAAAAGGCGAGAGCGGCAATTGGCAGCGTGGGAAAGGTGCATATGGGTGGGGTTGCTGACCCCCCCTTGCCATGAACGATGTAACTGCTGCTGAGGAGATTCTTTCGACGATGCTCCACCACCTTGGGTATGACTGTGATGTGTGGGAGGTGGAGTCGTCGGATGGTGGGCCGCCTGGGTTGGAGGTGACGCTGGGGGATGACAAGGAGGCGGATGCGTTGCTGGGGCGTGATGGGGATCGGCTGGAGGATCTGCAGTTTCTGGTGAACAAGCTGCTGCGGCAGCGGCATCCTGGGTCGGCGCGGGTGCGGCTGGATGTGAACGGGTACCGGGCGCGGAAGGACGATTTGTTTCTGGATGAGGTGCGGCGGCAGGCGGATCTGGTGCGTGAGGGGGGTCGGGCGGTGAAGCTGGAGCCGATGAACAGTTACCAGCGGCGATTGGTGCACCATTTGTTCCGGGACGATCCGGAGGTGGAGACGTGGGCGCCGGAGGACGAGAGCCGGATGAAGCGGATCACGCTGCTGCCGCGGGGCGGGGTGTGAGCGGGTGGGTCAGCTGGCGGCGCGGAGCTGCTGCATGAGGTCGAGGACGTCGGCGCGGAGGGAGAAGAGTTCGCGGCGGGCGAGGCGGATCCATGCGCGGGCGGGGCGCTTGAGCGGGCGGGTGTCGATGGAGGCGAGGGCGTGGAGGGCCTCGTTGAGTGGGACGAGGGCGCGTTTGAGCATGGCGATGACGAAGCCTGGGTCGAGGTCGAAGCCTTCGACGAGCGGGTCGAGGGCGGCGGCGAGTTTACCGCCGAGGGCGATGACGCTGACGATGACGCTGACGACTGGGCTTTCGCGATTGCAGTCGCGGGCGAGGAGGCCTGCGGATTCGGCGTCGCGTTGGAGGCCGAGGGCGAAGGTGACGGCGCGGCGGCTGAGTGGGTGCTGAGCGGCAATGTCGTCGATGTCGTCCGGGGAGAGTTGGGAGGTGGAGGGGTCGATGAAATCGATTTCGTCGGAGACGCTAGCGAGGTGGCGGCTCATTTCCTCGATGTCTTCTGGTTCCCAGCCCATGGCTTCGGCGATGAGGCGTTCGCGGTGGGGGTGATTGTGGTAGCGGTCGCAGGCTTCGGCGTAGGCTTCGGCGCGGCGGTCGACTTCGCGGAGTTCCTGTTCCCATTCGAATTCGTTGAGTGGGGAATCGAAGGCTTCCTGAGAGGAGGAGGCGAAGTGTGGGGAGGAGGAGCGTGAGTCGGAGGTGTTGGCGAAAGAGTCTTCGTCTTCGTCGTCGGCGAGGTCCTCGTCTTCATCCTCGTCGTCATCGGAGGGGTCCATGCCTGTGATGGAGTCGATGTAGTCGTGGAAGGCGTGCTGGTTGGCGAGTTCCTGAGCGGTGCCGTCGTGGCGGTCCATTTTCCAGAAGGCCTCGCTGAGAGAGACGGTGAAGTCCGGGGCCTCGATGACGACGCGGCCGTTGGTGTCGCTGAACCACTCGAGGTAGAGGATATTGGAGAGTTTGGCGGGGATGGATTTGCCTTTGGCGAGGAGGTCGAGGAGGTCGGATTCGCTGACGGTGGGGACGCGGGCTTTGCGGGAAGCGGTCATGTCGCCGACGGGGCCCTGCTGGATCGGGGCGAGGAGTTCGATGTGGGGGAGCGGTTCCGGGTTGGGGTTTTCGAAGGTGAGGACGCATCCGGCGAGATCGCGGAGGCAATCGCCGAAGAGTTTGATGATGAGAGGGGCCTTGAGGCCGAGGAGCCAGAGGCGACCGGTGACTTGGCCGCGGATTTCGTTAGAGAATTCGCCGCGGATCACCGCTTTTTCCAGACGGATGGCCATGAGGTTTGGACTGGGAGACTGGATGAGGGTGTCAGCCTGGTGCGATGCTGTCAACGGCCGTGATGGCAGAAAAGGATTGCGATGGGGAGGGGAACGGTTTCCATGTGGAGGAGACATGAAGCGGCTGCCGATATCGATCTCTGTGATTACCCGGAATGAGGAGAGGAACCTTGAGCGTTGTCTGGCGAGTGTGGCTGGGTTGGGGTCGGAGATTGTGGTGATGGATTCGGGGTCGACGGATGGGACACGGGCGGTGGCGGAGCGGCATGGGGCGGTGTGGTGGGAGCAGGAGTGGCTGGGGTATCGTGACCAGAAGAATGCGGTGCTGGAGAAGTGTGTGGAGCCGTGGGTGCTGGCGCTGGATGCGGATGAGGAAGTGTCTGCGGAGATGCGCGGGGAGATTGAGGCTTTTTTTGGTGGTGGAGGGTCGGAGCGGTGGAGTGGGGCGAGTTTTCCGCGGAAGGTGTGGTTTCTGGGGCGGTGGATCACGCATGGCGACTGGTATCCTGACCGGAAGCTGCGGCTGGTGAGGCGTGAGGGGGCGCGGTGGGGAGGGAGTCCTGAGCATGACTACCTTGAGGTGGCTGGGCCGGTGCTGGCGTGCCGCGGGGACCTGCATCATTATTCGTTTCCGGACATGGAGAGGTATGTGATGAAGATCAATGTGTTTGCGGGGGAGTATCTGAAGCGGCAGCTGGCGGAGGGGAAGCGGTGGCGGTTGCTGCCGACGGTGACGCGGCCGTTGTGGCGGTTTTTCCGGGCGTACGTGCTGCGGCGCGGGTTTCTGGATGGGTTTCCGGGGTTGTGGATAGCGTGGAGCACGGCGTACCAGACGTTTGTTAGGCACAGTCGGCTTTATGAGCACGAAGTGCGCGGGGAGCGGCCGGAAGGATGAGGCTGTGGGGGATCAGCCGAGCGGGAGGATGGCGCGGGCGAGATTGAGGTAGATGAGGAGGCCGGTGGCGTCGACGATGGTGGTGATGGCTGGGCTGGCGATGACGGCTGGGTCGAGGCGGATGGCGCGTGCTCCGATGGGGAGGACGGCACCGATGAGAGTGGAGGCGGTGATCTGGGAGAGGAGGGCGAGGGCGACGGTGGCGGCGAAGCGGAAGAGGAGGGTAGCGTCGATGGCCATGAAGTCTGGTCGGAACCAGAGGATCTGGAGGGTCATGCAGACGGCGAGGATGGAGCCGAGGGCGAGGCCGACGCGGAGTTCCTTCCATGCGACGCGGAGGAAGGCGGCCGGGGAGATTTCGCCGAGGGACATGGCGCGGATGACCATGGTGGCGGCCTGGCCACCGGTGTTGCCGCCGGCGGCGACGATCATGGGCATGTAGATGGTGAGGGCGAAGACTGCGCCGAGCTGATTCTGATAGGAATAGATGACACTGCCGGAGACGAGGCCGAGGAAGCCGAGGGAGACGATCCAGCCGACGCGCCTGCGGACGTGGCGGAGGACTGGGGTGTTGAGGTAGACCTCTTCTGCGGCGTCGCCGGCGATCCCCGACTGGCGTTCGAGGTCTTCGGTGCTTTCTTCCTCCTGGATTTCGAGTGCGTCTTCGTGGGTGATGATGCCGAGGAGACGCCCGTCGTCGTCGACGACGGGGAGGGCGAGCATGCCGTATTTGACCATGACGCGGACGGCTTTTTCCTGATCGGCTGTGGCGAGGACGGCGCGGGTATCGCCGTCGTTGAGATTGCCGATGCGGTCGGAGGGGTCGGCGAAGGTGAGGTCGTGGAGACGGACCTTGCCGAGGATGATGCCTTCGGAGTCGACGACGTAGATGCGTGCGAGCAGTTCGGCTTCGTCCTGGATGGTGCGGAGGGCTTCGATGGCTTCGCGGACGGAGAAGTCTTCTTCGACGGCGGCGAAGGCTGTGGTCATGCGGCCGCCGGCGGTGTCTTCCGGGAAACGGAGGAGATCGCGTGCGGCTTTGCGGCGGCTTTCGGAGAGGAGGTGGAAGGCGTGGCCGCGGAGAGTGCCGGGCATTTCCTGGAGGAAGTCGACGAGGACATCGTCGGAGAGGTCGTCGAGGACGCCTGAGAGATCGTGGTCCGGCATGGCTCCGAGGATTTCGACGGCGTCGGATCCGGGGAGTTGGGGGAGGAAGAGAGGGAGGAAGTCGCGCGGGAGGTGCTGGACCATGGAGGCGCGGTCTTCTTCCGGGAGGGCCTGGTAGGCGGCGGCGAGGTCAGCTGGGTGGGCTTCTTCGAGGAGAGCGGGGAGAGCGTCCCATTGCTGGGTAGCGATCACGGCTGTGCAGCGGTCTGCGATGCTGGTTTCTCCGTGTTCCTCGTCGTCCATGGGAGGGGCGGATAGCCGTCGGAGCGTGGGGCTGCAAGGTGAAAGGGTGGAGGATCGGGGGAGAGATCAGTGGGAGATCATGGGGGAGGCGGGCCGTGGCGGAACTGGCGGTAGCCTTCGGCGATGTAGCACATGCCTGAGGCGAAGGTGAAGAGGCCTGCGGCGGGCATGACGATCCATGAGGGAGGGAAGTGGAGTTGGAGCATGACCCAACCGAGGGCGAGGAGCTGGAGGACGGTGGCGACTTTACCGGTCCAGTGAGGGGAGATGCGGACGCGGCGGTGGCGGTGCCAGATGGCCCATGCGGCGAGGGAGGAGAGGACATCGCGGAGGACGACGAGGCCTGCGAACCAGAAGGGGACCTTGTGCTGAGGGGACCATGGGGAGACGCAGAGGACGATGAGGGCCGTGAGCATGAGGAATTTGTCAGCGAGCGGGTCGAGGACGCGGCCGAGTGCGGAGTGCTGGTTGAAGCGGCGGGCGATCCAGCCGTCGAGGGCGTCGCTGAGGCCGGCGGTGAGGAAGACGGCCATGGCGGCGAGGCGGAATGGTTCATCCGGTTGCCCTGCGGAGACGCTGGTGCCGTAGCGTGAGGCGAGCCATGCGTAGAGCGGGATGAGAGCCAGCCTGACGAGGGTGATCTTCGTAGCGAGGGTCATCGAGGGAGAGTCGGGCGGGAAGGAGGGGAGCGCCAGAGGTGAATCGAGAAACGAGAAACCAGTGAACAAGCTGCAACGCGCGGCTTGCAGGCGGCTGGTGGTGCGCCATGGTCTGCGGACAACTTTTGAGCCATGTTGAAATCCTCCCTTACTCCTGATGAAGTGAAAGCCATGCTGCTTGCGGTGGCGGATGCGGTGATTGCTGCCGAGCCTGCGTTGAGCGAAGCGGACCGGAACCTTGGGGACGGGGACCATGGGTTGGGGATGCAGCGGGGGTTTGAGGCGGTGAAGGCGAAGCTGGAGACGATGAGTGGGGCGGATGGGATTGATAAATTGTTCAGTGCGACGGGGATGGCGATGATGTCGTCGATGGGTGGAGCGAGTGGGGCGATTTTCGGGACCTTGTTCCGTGATGGTGGGAAGGCGCTGGCTGGGCGGGAGGTCTTTGATGGGGCGGCGCTGGCGGTGTTTCTGCGTGCGGCGTGTGATGGGGTGATGACGCGGGGGAAGGCGAAGCCGGGGGACAAGACGATGGTGGATGCGCTGCATCCTGCGGCGGCGAAGAGTGAGGAAGTGGCGGGGGCTGGGGTGGGTGAGGCGTTGAGTGCGGTGGCGGCGGCGGCGGAAGGCGGGCGTGAGGCGAGCAAGGCGATGATTGCGACATTGGGGCGGGCGCGGACGCTGGGTGAGGCGTCGATTGGTCATCCTGATGCGGGGGCGTGTTCGGTGGTGGTGATCTTCCGGACGATGAGTGATTTTGCGGCGGCGTGATGGTGGGGATTCCGATGTGAAACCCATGCAGGCGCGGCGCAGATTTCTGGGATGGATCGGGCTGGGGCTTGCCGGGAGGTTGAGCGGGGCGGACTGGCCGCAGTTCCTGGGGCCTGGGAGGGATGGGCGTGCGCCGGACGATGCGGGGCTGATCGGGGAGTTTGCGGATGGTGAGGCGAAGGTGTTATGGACGACGAGCTGCGGGGCTGGGTTTGCGGGGCCGGTGATGAGTGGCGGGGCGGTGCTGCTGTTTCACCGTGAGGGGGAATTGTCGGTGGTGGAGTCGTGGGATGCGCTGACGGGGAAGCGGCGGTGGAAGCAGACGTGGGGCTGCAGTTACCGGGATGATTTCGGGTTTGATGACGGGCCGAGGTCGTCGCCGACGGTGGCGGGCGGTGTGGTTTATTGTTACAGTGCGGATGGCGTGCTGACGGCGCTGGATGAGAAGGATGGGTCGGTGCGGTGGACGCGGGATATGGTTAGGGAGACGGGATCGGAGAAGGGGTTTTTCGGGCGATGCAGTGCGCCTCTGGTGAGTGGCGGGCTGGTGTTGCTGAGTCCGGGCGGGAAGGGAGCGGCGGCGGCGGCGTTTGACGTGAAGACCGGGGAGTTGCGGTGGAAGGCGCTGGATCACGAGGCCGGGTATGCGTCGCCGGTGCTGTTGCCTGGGAAGGGAGCGGAGCGCGTGGTGTTTTTCACGCGGGAGGGAGTGGCGGTGGTGGATGCGGCGAGCGGGAAGGCTGGGAAGCTGGAGCCGTTCCGTGCGCGGATGGAGGCGTCGGTGAATGCGGCGAGTCCGGTGGTGTGCGGGCCGGGGCGGTTTTTCACGTCGGCGTGTTATGACACGGGAGCGGCGTTATGGGAGGCGGGGGAAGGGAATGAGCTGAAGGCGGTGTGGAAGCACAAAGAGCGGCTGGATTGTCATTATGCGACACCGGTGCTGTGCGGGGACGTGCTAGTGGGTTTTCACGGCCGGCAGGAGGAAGGTCAGGAATTGCGGGCGGTGGCGGTGGCGGATGGTGCGGTGCGGTGGGCGGTGCCGCTGGCGGCTGGGCATGTGGTGGTGTGCGGCCGCCGTGTGGTGATTCTGACGGAGAAGGGCGAGCTGATCCTGGCTGATGTTGACGGCGAGAAGCGGCCTGAGTTGCGGGAGCGCGTGTCGGTGGTGCGGGGTGGTCACCGGGCTCCGCCGGCGCTGGCGGGCGGGTTGCTGGCGGTGCGGGACAAGAGCCGGCTGGTGTGTGTGGACCTGCGGGCGGGGAAGTGATGCCGAGCCGGCAGCGGCGCTGACGGGAGGGTGGGACGGAATGGCTAGGGCAGGGACAAGGCCGGGACGGCCTTGCTACGCCGGGTTGGTGTGTGTGGATCTGAGGGCGGGGAGGTAATGCTGCGCCGACAGCGGTGCTGACGGGCGGGACGGAGTTGCTAGAGAGGAGACAAGGCCGGGACGGCCTTGCTACGCTGGGCCTATGGATTGGAGGCGGGAGCGGGATCCGGTTTCTGGTCAGGTTTCGGATCCTGTTTTGAGTCGGGTTTTGAGTCCGCCTTGGAGTTCTGCTTTGAGGAGAGGGAGGCGGGTTCGGTGAAGATCTCCTCGAGGGCTTTGGTGATATCGGAGGGTTTGTCGATGGTGGAGTCGATGCCTGCCATGAGGATGGCGTCGGTGACTTCGGCGTCGTCGTCTGCGATGTTGAGGGGTTTGGCTGAGCCTGTGAGGAGGCGGTCGTAGAGGGCGATGCCTTTGAGGGCGACGGCGAGTTTAGCGGGTCTGGGTTCCGGGAGTTGGGACCAGCCGACGCGAGCGGCGGCCCATGACCATTGGCCCATGGCGACCTGGGCTTCTTCGTTGAATTTGCGGAGGTCGGGGACGTGGATGAGGAAGACGGCGGTGTCGCCGCGGACGGAGCAGGCGCAGGTGAAGCCGTCGGAGTCCATGCCTGCGGTGGCGCGGCGGAAGAGGCCGGATTTGCCGCGGCCGTAGGAGCCTTTGGTGTTGGAGATGCCGCTGGCGCGGAGGGACTGGGCGATTTCAGCGGTGACGGTGGCGGCCTCGCGTTCTGGTTCCGAGGCACCGTAACCGGTGGTGGTGCTGGCCTTGAGGTGTGATTCGGCTTCGTCGAGGGCGTCGGCGCCGGGGCCGCGCGGGGTTTTGGGGCTGAAGATGGAGATGGCGACGGGAATGGCGAAGAGGACGCCGGCGGAGATGAGGCCCCATTTGAGGCAGCCGCCTTTTTTGGCGGGCTGGGAAGTGGCGACCCGGCGTGCGGGGGGAAGGGGAGCGGCCCGAGGGGGTGGTGGAGGCGGGGGTGGCGCGGAGGCGAAGAGGTGAGGGAGTGCGGAAGCGGCTGGGATCCATTCCGGCATGCCGTCGCGCCAGACGAGGGTTTCCGGGGTGAGTTGGCCCGCGCGGGCGATGCCCGAGAGTTGGGCCTCGGTGACTTCCATGCTATTGCCCTGCGGGTCGAGGATGTGCCAATTCATTTTAGTGGACTGGCGGTGGCATGGGGCCTGGGAGGGCGCAAGAGAAGATCAGTCAGGGGTGGGCCGGGTGCGCGGGTTGGGAACGGTTAAGATTCCGTGGAGAAAACCGTGCGGGGAGAGAGGGGAGAAGAGAGAAGAGTGAGGGCCTGCGGCGGTGGGGAGGAGGGGGGTCACGATGGGACGGGAGAGAGGAAGCGGAAGGACGGCAAGGGGTTGCGGGATGCGGCAATGTGTGTGGGGAAGTCAGGGGGCGCGGCGGATGCGGTAGAAGCGCTGACGGGTTCCGGCTGGGGCGGAGGAATCGGACCATGAGGTGGAACCGGGGAGTCCTTCGATGCTGGAGGCGGCGGGGAGCCATGAGGAGAGGTCTTGGGAGAAGTCGATGTGGTAGCGTGAGCCTTGTTCGCTGAGCCATGTGAGGGTGAGGCCTGCGGGGGTGGCTGGGGTGAGGCTGGTGATGACGATGGGGGCGTCGTTGATGGGAGCGCCGATGATGAAGGCGTTGAGGAAGACATTGACGTTGGCGGCGGCGACGGAGTAGCCGGATTCCTTGCGGCCCTGGATGACGAGAGTGCCTGAGGGGTCGGAGACGGCGGTGAACTGGATGCGGCGGTCGGCGAGACTGTTAGGGGTGGTGAGGCCCTCGAGGGAGTAGACGGGGACCTTGACGATGGGAGGGTTTGGGCCGTCTGAGGCGAGCCATGTGGAGCGGCGTGCGGTGGTGGCGCTGGTGGGGTCCCAGATCCAGAGCGTGACTGGATAGGAAGTGAGGGGTGCGAGGCCGGTGATGGTGATGTCCATGCCGTCGCCGTCGTCAGCGCTGGTGTTGGCGAAGATGAAGTCGCGGAAGAGAGGATTGAAGTCATTGCCGCCGGCTGCGCCGGCGCGGTCGCGGCTCTGGAGGGTAGTGGAGCCGACGGCGGTGACGGTGACGGTGCGGGTGCCGAAGACGGCGGAGACCTCGGTGGCGGCGGTGGTGCCGGTGCCGGAGAGGGATTCGAAGCCAGGCTGGATGAAGGGGAGGATGTCTTCGACGTCGACGGCGAGGGTGGAGCCGGCGGCGGGGTTAGGGAAGACGAGGGGGTCGCGTGGGCTGGTGGGCCATGAGATTTCGGTGCCGTCGCCGAAGGTATCGCCATCGGAGTCGTACTTGGTAGGATCGGTGCCTGGCTGAGCTGGGCCTGTGGAGGGGAGATCCGGGTTTTCGGTGCCGTCGGGGAGACCGTCGCCGTCGGAGTCGAGTTTGAGGGGATTGGTGCCGGTGTTGGCGGTGGAGAGCCATGTACCGGAATTGGTTTCGGTGCCGTCGGTGAGGGTATCGTCGTCGGAATCCGGGTCTTTCGGGTTGGTGCCGGCGGTGAATTCTGCGAGGTTAGGGAGGAAATCGCTGTCGGCGTCGAGGGCGGCGTCATTGACGGCTGGGTTGAGGCCGTAGGTGGATTCCCAGCCATCGGGCATGCCGTCGGCGTCGGCGTCGCGGAAGAGGTCGCGGATCCAGAGACCGTTGAGGAAGACCCCGTGCTGATTGACGTTAGCGGTGTCTTTGCTGGCGGGGTCGCGGCGAGCGGTGATGGTGAGGCTTCCGGTGGCGTCGGCGCGGCCTTCGAGATTGATCTGGTACTGGGAGTTGGTGGTGGGGGCGATGCGGCCGTCGAAGGTGTAGTCTTCTGCGGTGCCGCCGCCGGTGATGGACCAGTCGGAGACGCGGGTGCCGCCGCTGCTTTGGTCGTAGGACCAGAGGGTGACGGCGTATTCCTTGTCAGGATCGAGGCCTGCGATGGTGATATTGAGACCGCCGTCCGGGTTGGTGTTGGTGTTGAAGAGAGCGAAGATGAAGTCCTGGAGGAGGGCTTGCTGGGTGAAGTCGCCGTTATTGAGGGGGAGCGTGCGTTTGCGGTCGTCGTATGAGGTGGTGCCGGAGCCTGTGCCTGAGATGGTGACGGACTGGGAGCCGAAGGTGGCGGAGGTGATGACGGCTGGGCCGAGGGCTCCGGTGAGGGCGGGGTTGATGGTCATGGGGAGGAAGCCTCCCTCGGTGTTGGCGGGGGTATTGTTAGCAGTGCTGCGCTGGTTGAAGTCGATTTTGAGGTCGACGGCGTGGAGTGGGGCGGCGGCGAGGAGGGAGAGCGCGAGGGTGCGGAGGAGGCTCATGGGAGGGGAGGGGGGATTGGCGGGCGAGGGTATGAAGGAACGGTGAGGGAAGGCGAGAAAAATTGTGCGGTCTCGCAGATGGAGCGCTGCGGGGGACGGGAGAGGCGGTCAGGGTTTTTTGGTGGGGGATTTGAGGCGGATGATGGTGTCTGGGACGGAGCAGAAGACGGAGCAGGACCAGATGGCTTCCATGCCTGGGACGAGGCCGACGTATTGGAATTCGCCGCTGTCTTCGAGGAAGGCGAGCATGTCTGGCCACGGGGCGGAATCGGGGTCGGAGGGGGAGGAGATGGCGTTGATGGCGTGGCGGTTGAAGAGGTAGATCCAGAGGGGTTTCCCGTCTTCGCGGCATTTGTTGGTGAGGTTAGTGAGGTCGGTGGTATTTTCGAGGAGGTGGACGGCTGGGTCGTAGATGCGGATCTGGCCTGCGCCGGTGCCGAAGGTGGCGGTGACGACGTCGGGGTTGTGGAGGAGGGCTGGGGCGGAGCCGCGGGCGAGGGCGACGGCTTCGCGGATGGGCTGGCGGGGGATTTGCTGCTGACGGGCGATGGCTGGGGCGGAGGCGAGGGCGAAGAGAGCGGCGATGAGGAGGGGTGCGGCCTGGGCGCGGTGGGAGTCGGGGAAGAGGGAGGCGAGGAATCGGCCGGACCATGCGAGGGAGAGGGCGAAGAGGGGGATGAGGTAGAGGAGGTACCAGTTCATCATGGCGGAGTGGTTGAGGGAATTGTGGAGACAGCCGAGGGCAGCGCCGCCGAGGAGGGAGCCGGTGATGAGGCGGGTTTTCCAGTTTTCGCGGATGAAGAGGAGGAGGCCGGAGATGGAGAGGAGCGGGAGGATGGCGAGGAAGAGGACGCGTTGCCAGAGGGAGGCGGCGGTGAGGTTGGGGAGGGTGAGGCCGCCGCTGGTTGCTGGCGGGTCGGCGTGGGAGCGGAGGCCGGAGAGGAGGTGGCTTCCGAGATCCACGTACCAATGGAGGTCCATGGGGGCGTAGTGGTGGGAGCGTTTGAGGTAGGCGCCGATCTGGGGTACGGAGGGGCCCATGATGAGGGCGACGGGGACGAGGGAGAGGGCGCCTGCGGTGACGAGGCGGAGGGCGGCGGTACGGCGTTCCTGTTTGGAGGCGCGGCGGGAGGAGAGGATGATGGCGAGGGCGGAGAGGTTGGCAGCGGCGACTGGGTAGACGGCGCCGGCGAACCAGAGGAGGGTGACGGCCTGGGCGGCGGCGAAGCCGAGCCACCAGCGCCAGCGGTTGGACTGGAGGGCGCGGAGGAGGCACCAGAGGGCGGCGGTGGTGGCGAGGATCATGGTGGAGTAGCCTCGCATTTCGACGCTCCAGCGCTGGTGCCATGGGTGGATGGCGATGATGAGGCCTGCGGCGAGGCCGGTGCGTGGGTTGCCGAGGGCTGCGCCGATGAAGCCGGTGAGGGCGACGGTGAGGAGCCCGCTGAGCCAAGGGAAGAGGCGGAGGTGGCTTTCGACGAAGGGTTTGGTGCCGTCCCATGAGCCGCCGGAGAGGGCGTGGGCGGCGCGTGCTTCGAGGGAGCTGCCGATGTGGTTGTTGCCTTTTTTATTGAGGAAGAGGGCGTCTTTCCATGTGGC
>Ga0315905_10004943_pt1 | contig 13622 bp, 13 predicted proteins | sample LakEriMetagenome_5_FD_203522 | JGI IMG/M metagenome (GOLD analysis project Ga0315905, IMG submission 203522) | Freshwater fungal communities from buoy surface, Lake Erie, Ohio, United States - Buoy 4 MA121 | ecosystem: Environmental > Aquatic > Freshwater > Lake | place: USA: Lake Erie, Ohio... | reverse complement strand
CATTCCATACATCAGATGCAATGGAACCAGCAATTATTCGCCCTTCAGATGGAGTGCCATCACCGCTCATACGGATTGTAATTGCACTGTCTGCAATCTTTGCACTCGTAATAGCGTCAGCGGCTATGGAATCTGCGTCAATAGCACCTGTCGCTATCTTAGCGGCGGTAATAGCGTCAGCGGCTATAGCGTCAGCATCTATGGCTCCTGTCGCTATTTTAGCGGCGGTGATGGCATCTGAGGCTATTGCATCAGCATCGATAGCACCCGTGGCAATTTTTGCAGAGGTAATAGCATCGTTAGCGAGAACTGTAGCATTGACTGCATTTGCAGCAAGATATGCCTTTACTCCACCAGCAGCAGCATTACCTATTACTAAAGCACTATCTTGAAATTTTGATGCCTGTAATGCGTCTGCTGCGATGTTTCCAGCAGCAATAGCATTTGCAGCAAGATAGGCTTTTACGCCTGTACCTGATGCACTTCCAATTGCTAATGCGCCATCTTGAATCTTAGTTGCTTGAATTGCATCGGCAGCAATAGATGCTGCTGTAATAACATTATTGTTTATAGTGCCAACAGTAACAGCGTTTGTGACACTAGTAGCAGTTGTTATTGTGCCAGCCGTAATGTTAGTAGTATTGGCTATTGTGCCACCGGGGAATGTAGCAGTAAGGAATCCAGCAGGTTGTGCATACGAAGCCATACGAGACGTAATTGCAGCGTCTAAGTAACCTGTCTGTGTAACTGTTGGCGCATTAAAAGCATCACCAGAATAAACATAACCTACTAAATGAACAGTCCTAATAGACGCGTGTGCAATTGTGACAGACAACATTCCTGTTGTGTCTATATCCGATTGGGCTAGTTGATATGACCAAAGCCCATTGACTAGGTGTGTCACACTCGGCGATACAGGAGTAACAGCCGTACCAGTACCATTCTTGTAAATGGTAATAGTTGGACTTGTAATACCTGTAGTCACGGCAGTGTAGCCATCCGTAATACTTGCAGCATAAAACACCACATTACGTCTGGCTGCTGTAGCATCGCTCTGTGTAAACCTAAACATTAGTTAAGCCCCGCATTCAGTTTTAGTCTAGGCTCAGTCGCTAAACTGCCACCACCACCGCCTGTCATTACAATATCTTCAAGCACAATAGTTGCTGTTGGTAGCGTTTTAGTAGGTGATGTACTTTTAGTCCACACACCTGACGTTCCATTTCTAAATCCCCAGTCAACATTTTCAAGTTCTTCGTTATAGGCTGGAGCATAGGTTTCGTCTATAGTCCACACACGCATAGTTGTGTTTCCCGGACCTTCAGCAACAAACCAGTATTTTGTGCCTCCTGCCAAATTGACTGGAGCCTTATACGTAACTCTATATGGTGCAAGTAACTGTGATGTACGTCGATAGATATTTGTAGTCCCAGACTGCATTGTTACATTATCTGAATCACGAATAATCCTAAATATTGGACCACCACCAAATCCGTACGTTATTCCAGATACCCAGATTTCTGACACCTTATATGTACTAACCGTTGAAGGAAGTGAGAATGAGAATCCAATTTGGTTAGTTGGTCCAGCAGTAGTTGATGTGCTATCAGCAGGTCCTGTTAAAGGGCAAGGATATCCGTACCACCTAGTAGATGTACCGAGTCCATAAAGTGGTATTCCAGTGCCGGGGGTAGCACCATTGACGTGATACCACGCAGCATCATTAACAAATGGGTTTGTACTTAGCGCAGCCCGTACAGTGACTGTATATCCTGCGGTCCAGTTAGTGTCAGGTCGCATGACAAATGCATACTGTTCACCTTCAGTCAATGAAAATGACATACCTGTAAGTTCGTTATAACCAACTACTAGTGTGTTAGCATCGATAGTACCTTGCGTACCAGTAATAAATGTGCCATCTGGAATACCAGCAGGAGCAAACCCAGCACCATTACTAATTACTGACTGTATGCCATATCTGAGCGTTGAGGTTGATGCAATTGTTTCGGCAGTTACGTATATAACAGCCCTCGTTAACGTTCCTGTAAATGGGCTATCAAAGACCATACTTTGAGAATTAGCCGTATTAACTCCAATTGTCCTAGTGGTAAAACCAAAGTTAGAGTCGTTGAACGGTAAGAACGTATTGAGTTCTGCTTTAAACGCTGCCATCTCTTACCTTTACAATATTCCCATCAGGGTCATCTACGTCAAAAATGAATTCTTTGCCAATCAACTGTTGACCATACTTATTAATGTATGCAGTAAATATATAGTCCCACGGCGCACCAAAAGTAAATGGGTCAGATTGCACAGCATTTCCAGCCCATTCAACTCCTGTATTTGGAGAACCATTGAGGTAGTACATTTTTACTGATTGCTTTGTACCATCGGTCATTTCTGTTTCAACAGTGTAAAGACCGCAAGCCTCAACTTTAATTACTTGCATTAATCTTCTTTCTTTTCAAAAATCTCACTAGTAAGACTATTGAATGGAAGTGCCATATCAGGACGAGTAAAGAAAGCGATAATAGATGTAAGAGCAGCAGCAGAAGCAATGCTCAAACCTTTTACTGAATTGACGCTAATTATCTGCATAAGTTGGTCAAGGTTAACAACATTTGCGTTCTGCATTGCAGTAGCAACATACGTAGCAAAGGTGCTTGTGAATGCAATGATTGCAATTGTTACAAGCCTAGAAAATGATATGCCTTGAAATTTCATTTTGTTTTCTCTTCCATTACACGCAAACGTTCTTTGACGTTTTGCATTTCCCTATCTAATCGAACTATTTCAGTACGCAAATCTTGAATACTTGCTTTAAGGTCTGCGTGTTGAATTCCAGTTTGATTGATGAGATTCTGCAACATCAATTCGATTCTATCTACTCTTCGGACAAACATAAATGATGAAGATATCAGGGAAACAATAGTACTAAGTACAACGCCAATCAAAACAATTAGTATTTCTTTTAGATACATTACCCCTGTCCTCCTAGTACTGGAGGTATTGCAAATGGGCTACCGGGCATCTTGAGGAATGTGTCTAGTTGTCCCCACAATCGCATTCTAGACTCGTTATACCAATTGGACCAGAATGCCCTTTGAGCCACAGATGGGTCATCTGTATTCTTAAGGGCAATCTTGTATGCAGCATAACTTGCCCACATTTTTAGTTGAAGGTCATCTGGAATAATCGTAAGAGTATCTGCGCCAATGTTGCCGACAACTCCAGCACCATAAACAGTAAATACAGTACTAGCAGTAGGTTTTGGATAAACTTGAATATTGTAGTTACCTTGACGGAACCAATACTTTGGTGTGCCAGTTGCATCAGTTTCATATGATGGGCTATATGCTCTTAGAGTTGGTTCACTGCAATGAACAAGATTTGTAGAACCGGCTTGTACAGTTAAAGGAAACCACAATGCTGTAGCATCATTTACTGTATTTGGTGCTGTTGGTACATATGGTCCTACGCACGAGATATCGCTAAGGTTAATAATGTGTTCGGTCTGTGTAACAGTTCCTTTTGCTGGAACATACAAACAAGTACGACAGGTCTCTTTGATGGCTTCATTAAGGTAGTCTGTAATGGTTGTAGTAGTATCAACCGTAACGGCTCCAGAGCCATCACCAACTTCGCCTACAGAACTATTATCTGCTTCGTTGAGTAGCCGAATTACTTCTGCAATAAGAGTAGTTACATTTGCCATTAGACTGTTCTCCTATTATATATTGCAGCAAAAGATTCAACCTCTCCTAGGTGTTGCAAATACTCATTGCGATACAACGCAAGAGAATCTGCTTCCTTCATTTGCATTGCTCGTTTGTATAGCGTTCCATAAACAACGCAGTCGTGGGCGACATCAGGAAGCGGACACTCGTGAGAATCTGCAAGGGCAACTGGGTCACCATTGATGTCGTACTGCCATATACTTCCGGGCTGTGCAAACCCTTCAATCATAATGCCATTTGTGATTGCGCTTGTTGGTGCAGGTTTAAATCCTAATCGATTCATACCCATTGCAATGCAAGCATCAAGTTCTGCACCACTGTCATTACGATAGTTATCGACTGCTTGAGAACTAAACTCTAGCAACCTAATACGTTCGTAGTTACTATTCTTGAGGATGAATACTCCCCTAATACGGTAAATATCAGGGGAGCAGTATTCCGACTGGTCTGCCACCAAATCTAAATATCTCCTGCCAAAAAGGCAGTCCGTTCGTCGAGCAATTTCATTTGCCGTCTCAACGATAAGGTATTCAAGTCCAAACGGGTCTAAGTCATGCTTGCCACCAAAGTGGTGCAATCCAACCATACGAACTTTTTGTTTGATGTCAGCCAGTGTCATGTTAACTCACCACTGAATTGTCTTTGCCAATAGCAAGGTCTGCAAACATAATTTGTGCATACCCAGTTTGTAGGTACGCTCCATTAAGTGTTTGAAGTGCTACACGCATCCACGGGCGAGTTGTTTTATCAATCTGCGCTCCGTGAATTTTAAACACACGAACAGGGGCAAACAATGCGTTGGCTGCTGATGCTACTGTTGCTGTAGTCCCATTAATTGTTGCAGACACCGTAAACGTAGTAGCGGATGGAACGCTATTTACATAATAAGGTTGGTCGGCTACAAGGTTTGGCGTACCAGTTACAGACCCTAGATAGAGATATACAACATCACCAATGTCAAGTCCGTGTGGACAGACTAGAGTACCACCTTGTGATGCTACAGATGTAAATACATTACTTGTGACAGTATTACTTACAAACAAGTATGGCTGTTTATCTATACAAGTCCAGAATCCAGCACCAGCAGTAAGTGCTGTTGCTCCAATAACAATAGGCGCACCATTATATGTTGCAGATAATCCAAACTGTCCAGCAACTGTAGTTGGCACGACAAAGTATGGTGTATTTGTAGCAAGTCCTGTACCACCCGTAATAGATGTAAATACAAGGACACATCCCGCAGGAGGAGCCGTATCAAGTGTAATCGCTGATGCTCCAGAAGCAGCAGTAGCCGTTGTAAATTGTCCAAATGGACTAAATGTACCCACGTATCCATTAACTAAAGCAAGGTCGGTCAAAGCAGCAAGTGCCGAACCATTAGGTGTATACAACGTATTGTTAGGTCCAACAAGAAACTGAAAACCAGCAGTAATTCCACCAGAAGTTGTATGGGCTACAAATGTCTGTCCAGCAGATATACTTCCCGACCTAACTACAAATCCACCAGTAGTACCAGCAAGAGAAATTTGAACCTGTGTTGCATTAGCAGCAACTACACTTGTGGTACTTACTGGTTGCCAGTCAAAGTCACCCTGCACTGGTGCTGTTGCAGAGTTTGTACCTGCACCTTGAACAATCAATTGTGAATTGACAGGACCAACTACACCAGCAAGACCAACCGAAGCACGAAGGTAATAAAGACCTCCTGCTGTACTGGATTGCAGTGGTGCATCACCAACAATTGCACTCTGCACAGCCTGACTGGTCATATTAGTCATGTCTGCAACAGTTGTTCGGAATCGGGTTACATTAAGTGGGTCCGAATATCCTGTAGACCAATGTCCAGATGGACTTGATGGAAATTTAAATCCAGCAGAACGTCCACCCAAAGTAGTAACTACACCTGTCAGATTGACAGTTGCCATTGCAATTGCAGTCGATGCACCAGTCAGGACCATTGCAGCCCCATTCAATGTTGGAGATATTCCAAACGATGCACCACTACTATTAACAACATAATATGTTGTATTAATAGCAACAGGGTTATGTGCTGGTCCTGTTGCGCCACCGATGCTTGCAAATGTTACAACTGTACCGTTTGGTGGGGCAACAGCAGGGGTAGTTGCTGTATGCACCGCACTAGCGTTAAGTGTAACAGATGTCCACGCATTAGGTACAGTTGAAAATGTAAACCTAAGGGCATTATCTCTAGCCATATATTTCTCCAAAAGGGAGCCAGTTTTTAATTGACTCCCTTTCTTTTAGTTTAGAACAGCGATGCTGAATCACGTCCCATTGTAAGGAATGCGTTATCTACCAGCACACCCACGTTTGCAGCAGGTGTTGTACCACTGTTAGGTATTGCACGAACAATAACACGAACCCACGGTTTTGGGTTTGGTGCAATTGGGATTGCAAGGACACGACGTTGATGACAAACGTCATATGTTGCAGATGCCTGTGTAATGGTAGTGTCTTGCACGTTTGAACCCGGTGTCTTAGACACGTTGAACGTACCCGTAGTAGGAACACCAATTACAAATAGTGGCTGCTGAGCAGCAAATCCACCACCAGCAGCACGAGGAATAAGGATGTCTCCAATATTCAATCCGTGAGTTGCAAGTGTTCCCTGTCCATTTGAGAATACAACTGTTTTAGTTGTACCACCGTTTACAGGAATTGGGATTGCACTACTAATAGTAGACCAGTCTGTACCAGCAGCACCCAAACCAGTATCCGAAGCACCCTCAACGAGTACCTCAAATCGAACAGCAGCAACGTGTGCGCCATATGGCGCAACAGTTACATGACAGTAACGCTCTGCACCATTGGTATTTGCAAACAATGCTGGGTCGTTCAAAATAGCAGATGTTTCACCACTAACAACGATTGTCTGGTCAGCATTTGTATTGCGGAAACCGGCTCGGTTCAATGTGTTACTTACACCTTGAGACCACGAACCACTTACACCTGTTGATACAAAGCCCATTGTTGCACCCGAAGATAGAACAGTTGTGCTTGCACCATAGTTTGTTACTTGCAGTTGGTTTGAACCGTTAGCCTGTGCTACCGTCAAAAACCGAAGTACTTGTTTTCCATCTCTTGCCATTAGAATAGTTCCTTTCTATTAGGCTACAACACGTACCTTCAGGCGACCAATAGCACGAGTGTGTGGGACCCAAAGCCCCACGCCCCAGTCGAAGACAACATTATGCATGATGCCATTCTCTTTGGACAAACCGAGGTAAGTCGGCTTAAATGGTCCACTCTGCCATCCCTGAACGTATCCAGTTCCATAACGAACTGCGTAAATATGCGAACACTTTGCAGCGTCAGCAGAGATACCGTTGCCTAGGTTGTCAGCAATGATGTGTGTAATACCATCAGACTTGCGTCCGACTGTACGGATGGTAGCGTTCTTGTACTTCTCAACAGGACGGTTGTAAGCATCCTGTGTGCTATCAAAACCAGCACCAATACCCATAACACGAATGTTGAGTTCGATACGACGCTTAGTAGCCTCGTTCATGTAAAGAACAACACCATCACCATCTGGTGCATTCATGTTGTCAAGCAGTTCCTGAACCTTGAAGATAAAGTTATTTGCTTTGCTCGACGATGCAGAATAAAGGTCTGCAAATGTAGAGTCAACTGCAATGTCCATTTCAGCAGGAATATCGTAATCTGCTGGGTTGTTCATGCGGTAGTTCAAACCGGGGAAACAGTCAGCGGAGTTGCCAGCGACCAACGACGCAGGGTCATTATTAATGAACTTGTCGTTGAAATCATAGGCAAAACCTTCGAGGAAGATATTAACCTGTGCTTCGATTGGGTCAATGATATTCGTAGGCTGGTCAAGAAGAACGTTGTCTACGAGAATCTTGTTACGTACGAGGTACATCGATTCTTCGTAGGACTTTGGCTTGCCCTTGACGGCGACTGGCTCACTGTTAACACCAGTCCAGTTTGGTGCAGGGATACCCTGATTGAGGTATCGCATACCAACCTGCTTGAGCGATGGAGAAGTATAGAGAGGAATGTCCTTGAGGGCATTCCACGTCTGATGGAGGGACTTCGAGATTTCCTTAACGAGCGGGTCATTTGACAGTGCAGCGTGGTCTGCAAGCGTCAATGCACCGTTAAAATCAATAGCCATTAGAGTGACCTTTCAAATTAACCTTGTCTGATTCCTAGAAGCGAACTTAGTGACCGTCTTCCAGTAGTGTTTTGCTGTGTACCACCAACCACTGCGCTAGCAGAACTTGCCTGTGAAACTGGGGTCGGAGTACGCTGACCTTGATTCACCTGCTGTGTTACTTCTTGACGCATTGATTGCTGAAGACCGTGTGTCAACTCATGAACCATCTTTACTGCATCAGAAGGTTTAACTCCTGTTGTAATCAAGCGGTCCACAATATGACCAGCCTTCTGTGCCAATGGATACCGCTGAACAGCCTCTTCACGTTCTCGCTGAGCCATAAACTGATTCATCTCAGCCATAGCCTGTTTGTAACGTAACGAAGTCAATTCTGCTTCCAACTGAAGTTGTGCCGTATTCGGGTCAACCAACTCCTGTTGTGTTAGGTCATGATAACGCTGCCGAATAGCCTGTTCCTGCGCCTGTTGTTCTTGTTGTGCTAATGCACGTTGAACATCTTCGGCAGATTGATAACCCTGCTGTTCAAACTGCTGAATCACATCGTCCCATTTACTTAAACGGTCAGATGAATTCTTGTACTTATCATTAACCTCCCGAAACCTATCGTAAGGGATTGGTCCGGGTTCACTTGTATCACTGGCTTGTTCTGACAAATACCCTAAGGTATCGTCATCAGCGAAATAATCCGCTGGGACATCAGCACTATCGTTAACGCCATTTGTGCTTACATATTCGGAATCGGCGGCTTCCCGAACTGCGTCCAAAATTGCGCCTGCTGCGCCGTACCCGTCTGACGCACCCGCTGATGAGTCGGGTGTTTGTATCATCATCTCGTCTGACAAAATTATCGTACTCCTTTTTTTATCTGTTGCCAACACCCTGTTGGCTTGTTGGCATCATTTGATTTTTCAATTTGTCTTTTGAAAGTTCAACTATGCCCTTTGCAGCGTCATTCTCTTGCATTAATTGAGAACGAACACGCATTTTTTCGATATCAGCATTTTTCTTTGCCTCAATCTGAGATTGTTGTTTCGTAATGTCTAACTCAGTTTGCATCTGAGCAGCCTCAGGGTCAAACTTTTGACTTTGCATTGCTTGCGCTTGCTGTGCTTCCATCATCTGGGACTGCATCTGCTGAACCTGCATAGCCATTGCTTGCTCTTGTTCATTGAGATGATTGAGTATCTTTGCAGTCTCAGGCATCGTCAACATACTAATGACAAGACGATTAGTTGCTGGGTCTTGTGGGTCACCAAAGAGACCCATCTGACGCATAGCCAATACCTTCTGTAGTTTCTGGTCTGGGCTATCTTCTTGCGTAGAACCCGGAACATATACGATGCGGTATTGACCACCATCACGAATATGCTCAAATGAGATAACACCTTGTTCCATTTGTTTGTATGGATTTTGTTGTTCATCTACATTGCCAATGAATGGAGCAACACCAAATTGCTCCACAAGAGATATTTCCCATTCTTTGATTTTTGCAGCAGATACTTCAATGTCTGCACGAACATAGGAGTGTTGCGTATTATCTGCACGTTGCAGTAACGATACTGCTTCTGCCGGTGTTCCCGCTGGAGCCTGTCCCTGTGACACATCATGCAATCCCGCAATATCCATCATGTCCTTCTCAAGGTACTGAAGCATTGGGAATAGGTCACCACCAATTCCGGGCGCACGAGATACAACTGGTGGCGCAGAACCGGGGTTGTAGTAAATCTTGCGGAATGTTCGTGATGAATCCTGATAGTCGTCACCACTTTGGTTGAATGCATCTGCACCAATGTTTGAGAGACGTTGAACTAGCACATAATCTCGTTGTTGCTCAAACTGCTCAAGCATTCTTGAGTAGACACGATTGTAGGTGCTTTGTAATCCACACAGGTCAAATCCCAGCGAATGTCCATAAGGTGTGCCTGACCTAGGCTGCCATCGCAGTGGAATGAAAGGGAACTCATCTTTTTTCTTATATATCCACGGACCAGCGTGAAGCAAAACAGAATTGGTGCTAACTATATATCGCCCAGATGGATACTGTTGTGACGGCTTTTCCCAATATTCATAAACAATTGCTGCACGTTTTTTAGAGTCAGTCTGTTGCAGTCTTGCAGTAGATGCTGGAACCCATCCGTTACCAGAACCATTACCACCCTCAAGATATGCATCAATGTATGAAGCATTGTTTCCTAAGGTAGCATCAGGATTGACAAGTTTTCCAGTGTCTCCATAATTGTCCACAAACCACGACAAGGGCTTTGACATTGCGTGGATGAGCCAGCGGACATCTGGGTCACGCTTTGCTGTCGGGTCAAGGAAGATGTCAAAAGCAGGAAGAATTTCTTCCTTGATATCTCCGAGTTTAATGTTTTCATATCCTGTAATTTCTCCAGTCTCTGCGGAGAAGTACGGCATAATCTGTTCACCACGAGCATCCCAATAAACCTTTAGATATGACGTACCACACACACAAGCCCAGCGGACACGCTCTTTCAACTGTGTCTCACGACTAAACTTGCGGTTGTAATGCCCACAGATATGATTGGCTTCTTCAGATGCAAGAAGGTCCTTCTCACTATCTGATAGAGGAACTGCCCTTACGTCTGGACCAACCTGTGTCAACTTACCAACAACACCATCAATAAGAGGACGCATCTTATTGACAGTAATGTAACGGTTTGGCTCCTTCTGCGACTGCATAGACACAAGGTTACGACTCTGACTTGCAAGCCTAAACCATTGTCTCCCTTCGAAGAAAGCCGTAGCCATCGCCCATTCAAGTTCCATCTCCTGCCTAGCACGATACGCAATGTCAAACTGTTCTTTGACAAACTTGACTACCTTGCGTTTTTCTTCGTCGGGAGAAGTAGGTTCAACTTTCCATTCATTTGCATCGTGGTCAATCGTCAGATTATCATCGGTCTTTAATTGCAAGTTTCTTGCTTGATATGAACCGGGGATACCATTGACCATCTTCTGCTCAAATGCCATCACCTTAGGGTCTTCTTCTTCATCCATTCGTTGTTGAATGGCAGGAGCCAGACCGGCTATTGCATCCATACCCATTGTATTTTTGGGTCTACGTTTCAGTAAAGGAATTCTCATTAGACGTATAAATCCTCATCACGTATTGCTTTTGGCAAAGGTTTATTCCGCCTAATGCAATAAAGTTCATATGCTGTCCAAATATTACACAAAAGCATAAGCGATTGTATAGCAACTAAATACCAATCCATATTCTATACATAGTCTTTCTGGTCGTTATCCTGTTGCCATAAAGGCTTCCACGTCTTTGGTGCTTCAGTCTCAGGGCAAGCCACAGGGAACTCTCGCCACATAAGTCCATACCTGAACGAGTCAATAGCGTGGTCTTTACGTGTGCCACCATCGATGTCTTCTGGGTCTTTAGGGTCTGCCATTGTGTCATTCAACTCTTTAATTAAGTTTGGACACGCATTCCTTACGATACGCAACTTTGGTTTTAGTTTGTCATTTTCAACACGAGTTGCCTGTAGCCATTCTTTAATTCGTCGCCATCCTGCTTTCCTATCTTTGACAGCACGTACGCAGGGTATCCCTTTTCTCCACCAAATCTCTACAGGATATTCACCAATACGTTCTGCTGGATTTGCTGGAGGAAATGTATTTGCCCAGTCAAATGCAACTGCTTCAAGTTTGGTGTTCCATCTACCATCTCTGAATCGCCTGTCATGTGGTTCTGCAAGTTTTAACTTCTCTAGCAATGCAAGAGAGTTTTCTGCTTGTTTACTAGATACGTGACCTGCTTCATAGAACTCGCCAAACACATATACATTTTCTTTTTCATCGCTTGCGTAAACAATGAATGATGCAGGACTTCCTGTACCAAAGTCATGACTAGCCCAATACCTCCACCACGGTTGCAACTCGACTGCCTCTACAACGTGCCACGCTTCGCCATCTGGACCCCATTCCTTGAAGTCGGCAAAGAACCTACCTCCTATACCAACTTCGTGCTGGCACTCACGTAGGAAGGCAATCAAGCCAAAGTCATCTATCTCACGCTGGCAGACTTCAATGGACTTATGCGCCCACGTAGCCGTACCACCAGTAATCTTGTATCCAGTCCTGCCGTTTTCACGTTCAACAGTTTCATACTGCAAATCTTGAATAGCCGGAACAATTGGTGATTGGACACGATTCTGTAACATATCCAACTCACCACTAAGTACACGACTCATTACTGAGTTTGCGTGAATCCTGTTCTGCACAAACACGATTGCACAATCAGTACTTTTTGCAGGAAGAATAGTCTGTGTAATAGTTTGGATTTTTTTCTCAACACGATTGACGGAATCATCAAGTTCATCGATGTCGTCTAAGATGATGATGTCTGGACGCAGGTTGTCTAACTTAACACCTCGTGCGCCAGTGTCAAGTCCAAAAGCAAGAATATTAAATCCATTAGCAGTGCGTAACTTTTCCGCATTCCATCCTTTTGAATAACCGTATTTATTGATGGCTCGCTCAATACCACACTTCTCCATTGTATTTGCAATATCTGCAACGTGACGGTTAGCAGCATCTTGTGTAGCGCATACGTATAACAAAAACCGCCTAGATGCTTTGACAGCAATGCGACTGGATATAAGTTCCATCGTAGTTGATTTTCCGCCACCACGAAACCAACATTCAATCAATGCTGGTGGAGGATTACCTTCTACGATTCCTTCTGCCCATTCCCACGCACGACGGTGATGCTCACCTAATTCAGCAGATGCTGCATGAGGAGCATAGGTTTTTAGCCATTTACTGTAATCAAGTTCGTGTCCTGTTATTGGTACAGCCTTACCACTATCAAAATCACCGCCATCAATAACCTCATCAAACTTCTCTTCCATTGCCTGAAGCAATGCAAGTGATAGCGGTTTATCCGGACGTATAAATTTCTTTAATGGCTTTGGGGTCGCCCTTGTATTAACTAGACTCTTCTGTGCCATCAATTACCTCTGCATCAATTATGTCATCGCCATTCTGTTCATACACACGAATCAGTTTGCCAATCCCATTTCTGATTGCTGCATATTCATCTGCGTCTCGAACTGTTGCTTTGACGATACCTACTACTTGCATTATTAATGAGAACGCTTGGTCCACCTCAAGGGTATATGCTTTTTGATGGAGAAGTCGTTGCTCAGTCTCAACAATAGTTGAACGACGTGCAATCAAATCAAGAACATCTTTACTTGCTTCATACTCATTTAACGTGTGATGAATAGCAGTACCCAACGCTTTGAAGTTGTCATCAAATTGTTCTGTGTAAAGTGATGCTTTACACATAGCGTATGCTTCTTTAACTTTGTTGTATTGGTCAAGGCTTACACCTTCTGCTGCTGCTTCTGCACGAGTATCAAGCAACGCAGTAATGTACGCTGCATCATCTCGCAGTGAAAATAACTCTGGGTCTTCACGTAGTTCATTAATGCGTGTCAGTAACTTTGAGCCTACTGTTGCAAATCTTGCTCGTGCATTACCATTTAGACCTGTTACAAAATTCATCGTATCGATGTTTGCTTTTGCAGGAACTCCGCCGTGCTTGTAGCAAAACTTAGAACCCCTTACTGCAAAGTGCTTACACCTACAGTCAACATTTCCTTTTGTGTACGTTGCTTCGCAAAGAGGAACCAATACTCCACCACGAGTTTTAAATCGTCCGGTTTCATTTTCTGTAATTGGGTCAGTCA
>Ga0315905_10004939_pt1 | contig 13626 bp, 16 predicted proteins | sample LakEriMetagenome_5_FD_203522 | JGI IMG/M metagenome (GOLD analysis project Ga0315905, IMG submission 203522) | Freshwater fungal communities from buoy surface, Lake Erie, Ohio, United States - Buoy 4 MA121 | ecosystem: Environmental > Aquatic > Freshwater > Lake | place: USA: Lake Erie, Ohio... | reverse complement strand
TGACCCAGCTTTTCCACTGCTGTGAGAAGATCGTAGGCCACATCAATATTGAGTACTATTTTCTCTACGGCGCCCACCACAATGATGATGACAAGTTCCGATGCAACAAACTGTCCGAGTGTGATTTTCCTGTCCACGATCAGCATGGTACCCAGAATGAGAATCCCACCTGTAACCAGGGTTTTGAACACCAGAATATTACCATACTGCGAGACCAGAATACCAAAGTGCTTTTTTCGGTAATTAAGATAATTATTGACAAACTTTTCTGTTTTCTCCAGTGGGAGATTGGTTGTACCCGCCAGTTTGAAGGTAGAAAGTGTCCTCGCCAGTTCCTCAAACCATTCCGCAGTTTTGTACTTGTACTTCGACTCTTTGAGACTTGTTTCCAGCCCTTTGCTTCCCGAAATTTTAAAAATCATGTAGATCAGGGCCACCAGCATCAGGGAAAATACCACGAAAAACGGGTGATAGAAAGAAAGAAGAAGTAATCCGAAAATGATTTGCAGCATAGCTGCAGACATATCAATCAGCAATTTGGGCAGGCCTTTCTGAATGTTTACTACCTCAAAAAAGCGGTTCATCAGCTCCGGAGGATAATACCCGGCAATTTTCTCAATGCGCACTCTGGGTATCCGGAAAGCAAGTTCAAAAGATGCCTTGGCAAAAATTCTTCGTTGCAGGATTTCAACCATTGTCATTTGCATTATCTGCAATCCACCTGATACAAGCACGCCAACGATGACGAGGCTGATCAGCACCACGATGGAATTGGTAAACATCCCACCTGATACGAGGTTGATGATGGCCTGAATACCGATCGGAAGGCTCAGGGAAATGATCCCAATGATCATGGCATACACATAAATGTAGCCGATATCTTTTCGTTCATTCCCCAGCAGACGCATAAGGCGCTTGAAAGGGCTGAGCGGTTTGGCATTGCCCTCGTGCCTGTCCAGATGGCTCACGAGGGATTTCCAGGCAAGGCCGGTAATCAGTAAAAACTTCTTATCCGAAGAATCTTCAGAAAGATCATCGCACCGCACAATACCTTCCAACCGCGGAGCATCGATTTTTTGCCTTTCACTACCCTGGGCCAGAATGCGCTCATTTTCAATGGAACCATCTTCTGAAACAGAATGAATAACTGGTATCCAGCCTTCCGGGCTATGTTCAAAATAGATTACCGGGGAGGGAATTTCCTTGAGTGCAGCCGTAAACTGTCCTTCGTCGAGGTAGTTGGCTTTGAGCGAAAACTCCAGCCTTGCAGCTGCAAGAATCAGATCATTGATGAAAACTTCAATTTCATCATCCGCATAGGAATAGTTGTAAGTATCCGCACTTTTCAGGAGAGCAGGATCAAAAGACTGCGAGTGCAGATTTGCAAATCTGCTCAGGGTACGGCGGAGTATTTCCCGTGTCATGGGTGGCTAATCGGGAATTAATTTAGCGCAAAGTTGCTTCCAACGAATTAGTTATAAAAATCAAATGATAATTTTCAATTTTGGGCGATGTAATTTAAACATGAATAATAAAACAATTCTGTCGACCAGCCTTTTGCTGTTTTCCGCTGCTGCAAAGGCTCAACTGCCGGAAACCAATCTCTTCCAGTCGACACTTCGCTTCAAAACGGAACACTCCGTAAAGAATACGGAAGTTAAAAATCAGCACAATACTTCTACCTGCTGGTCGTTTTCATCGCTTTCAATGCTGGAATCTGAAGCCATCCGTGAAGGGAAGCCGGCGGTTAATTTTAGCGAGATGTTTATTGTGAGGCATATTTACCTGAAAAAAGCAGAGAACTATGTACGCATGCATGGCCATGCTAATTTTGGCCCCGGAGGTGCTTTTCATGATGTAACCAATGCCATCCGTGAATTTGGCATTGTTCCGGAATCGGTTTATCCGGGAAATCTATCCATGAACCGGCATGACCACAGCGAGCTGGATTCTGCGCTGAAGGCATACCTGGAAAATCTGGTGAAAAATGAAAACAGGATCAGTGGAAACTGGCGGGCTGCAGTGCATGGAATTCTGGATGCCTATCTGGGGAAATTGCCGGAAAAATTTGATTTCAACGGAAAGCCTTACACGGCGCTGAGCTTTGCCGGATTTATGGGCATTCGCCCGGATGATTACCTGGAATTTACTTCCTTTACCCACCATCCGATGTACAAGGCATTTGTGCTGGAAGTTCCGGACAACTGGTCCTGGGATCGGGTATGGAATGTATCGCTTTCTGAATTGAAAGAAATCACCGACTTCGCATTGTCCCGGAACTACTCCATTGCCTGGGGTGCTGATGTTTCTGAAAAAGGCTTTTCATTCAAAAATGGTCTTGCCCTGGTTCCAGAAAAAGACTATGAATCTCAGATGGATATGGAAAAAGACTCTGTTTTTATGAAGCTGGTTGGAGAGAAAAACATCACAGAAGAAATGCGGCAGATGGCCTTTGACGACTTCCGCACACAGGACGACCACGGAATGCACATCACCGGTTTGGCCAAAGACCAGAGCGGAAAACAATGGTATGCGGTAAAGAATTCCTGGGGTTCCGACCGTAATTACTGCCGGGGCTATTTTTACTGCTCGGTTCCATACTACCAGTACAAAACCACGAGCATCATGGTTCATAAAAGCGGTGTACCTCCTGCTATTCTGGCGAAATTAAAACCCTGACCTTACAGGGCAACAAAGCGAAGGAAAAGAAAGCGAGGCTTCCTTCAGGAGAAGGGATATTTGTACTGATTAATCATTGCCTATGAAAACGCTTCTTTCCCTGGTTCTGTTGAGTTCATCAGCGCTGCTCCTTTCCTGCAGCAACGGTCCTAAACGCAAGGTTGCAGGCCCTGGTATTCTCCCCTCCCCTGCTGTTGCCACAGACGGAAGAATAATGCCACGGAATTCGGAAGAAAACCGCAAGCGACTTGAGCATTATAACTCATTGCAGCACAAATAGTAAACCAAAATTTTGATTTTTACGCCACTAAAATTTGGCAAATTAATTTTAGAACCTACTTTTGCAGTCCCAAAAAGGGAGCATAGCTCAGCCGGTTCAGAGCATCTGCCTTACAAGCAGAGGGTCGGGGGTTCGAATCCCTCTGCTCCCACACTAAAAATCAAAGGGTTATCTCTAAAAAATGAGGTAGCCCTTTTTTATTTGCACAAAATTGGCACTGATTTCTCCGTTTTAGGTTTGTCATTTACGGAATCAAGTATTTCCAAAGATTTTGACAAGCACTTCATACAAGGCGGATCGAATAAGATCCATACCTGGCACAAAGGGCAGACGGAAGGAATCCTTCCTCATAGCCATTTAAGTCTCTATCTTACCTTCCTACTTCGTTTATTAACTATTTTGGAACCTGAGGTGAATTCCGTTTCAAATTGACCCCTCAATCCGTTTTGAACTGAACTCCCTGGTTCCGGACCAACTGTAGGAGCCCACCTAGCGCGGACGCGCCTAAATCAGCAGCGCAAAAATCGGGGCAAATTCCATAGACTCTGATCGCAAACTCCTTGAAATTAAACCAGGATTCCCGCTCACATCACTATCCTGGAGAAAGTACCTGATTCAGCTTCCTTTAAAACCCTGTCCCCTACCCCTTTCTTTTCCCTTCCATAATTTCCTGTATGAGATTCCTTGCGCGGAAAAGCTGAATTTTAATGGTATTCACCGGCTGACCTGTGCGTGCCTGAATTTCTTCTATACTTAGCTCCTCAAAGTACTTCATCTGCACCAGCTTTTCATACTTTTCCGGAAGCTGCGCAATAACGTCCCGGAGGATTTCATGGCTCTGGCTGCGCAGCAGATCCTGTTCGGGATTTCGTTCTCCGGAAGAAACATCAATGGAGAAAAACTCGCCCTTGCCGTCACTCAGCTGCCTGAAAAGAGATGAAGTGCGCAATCTCTTCTGGCGAAGAAAATCAATGGTATGGTTGGAGCCGATTTTAAACAGCCAGGTAGAAAATGCAAAGCTGGCTTCAAATCGATGGAGATTCCGGAATGCCTTTGCAAAAGTTTCAATGGCAAGATCATCTGCATCATCCTGATTATGAACCATTTTAAAAATCATGGAAAGCAAGGACTTTCGGTAACGCTCCATCAGAAAAGCCATAGCCTTTTCGCTGCCTTCCTTAGCGAGCATTACCTGCCGGTAAATTTCCGGACTGCGCTCCTGAAACGATAAATAGCTTACTTCCATCTTCGGGGCTGCAAAAAACGGGCTGGCAGACCGATGGCAAAAACGGAAATACAATGCAAAAAATCAAATACAGGCAGGGCCATCCAAGGAATCCCGCAATCAAGCAATAAAGATAAACCCCTGTTTACCGGAATGAGCCAGCTCATGCGCATCAAAAATAAAACAACAGCAAGCGGAATCCCAAAGGGCTGGAATGCAAGTATTATAGTGATTGACCAGATAAAACTCCGGGAAAGCTGAAAGAAACCTATCCGATAGCGATCAGCCGGACGATAGTATTTTCCAACAGAAAAATGCCTGAATTTCTGCCGGAACCAATTGCCCCAGCGGGCTTCCGGGACTGATACAGTAAAACCACCCGGATGCAAACAAACGGCCACGCGCCCTGCCCTCGCCACACGGTTCACAAACAGGTCGTCGTCTCCAGCCAAAATTCCGGCCTGTTCGGCAAAACCACCAGAACCGACAAAAAGACTTTTCCGGTACAATAGATTTCTTCCAAGGCCCATATAGGGCTTTCCTGCCAATGCCATCCCCATAAACTGGGCCGCGGTAATAAGGGTATCGTACTGAATCAGCTGATTTAAAAGACCACTTCGCCTTTCATATGCCCCGATTCCCAAAACAATATCAACATCTGTGGAACATTTCCCCGCCATTTGCCGGATCCAGGTTTTTCCGGCAGGAAGGCAATCGGCATCGGTAAAAAGCAGCAGAGAAAAAGCGGAGGACCGGATTCCCATTTCTATGGCATACTTTTTAGGACTGTAACCGGAAGCTGTTTCGCTGATTTCGATGAGTTTTATGGACGGATATTTTCCCGCAAAATCCCTGAGCAAATCAAGAGTTTCGTTTTCAGAACGGTCTGCCACCAGGCAAATTTCAAAGCTGAAATAATCCTGTTCCAATAAAGCCGGAATCAGCTTCCGGAGATTGTCATGCTCATTGCGGATGCAAACAATCACCGAAACGGCCTGCTCTTTTTCAGAATTATTGCCGGGATTATTCCTGGGATTAAGAATTCTCCTGAAATAATAAAGGTAGAAATACAGTTCCGTAAGGCTTGCAGCAATGAGAACAACAGCACAGAATAAAGTACTGAATTCCAAAATCATGCCTTCAGAAAGGCTCAATCGATGAACCGTTTTTCGATGGGCGCATAGGAGTCGATTCTCCTGTCCCGCAAAAAGGGCCAGTGCGTGCGGTAATAATCGCTGAGGCGCAGATCAATCTCCTGCACGCTCAAAGACTCTTCCTGATGCGGGGCCTGAAACAATACCTTTCCGTAGGCATTGGTAAGAAATGATCCGCCCCAAAAATGCATTTCACCTTCGGTTCCGGTGCGGTTCACAGCAAGAACGGGCACACCATTCGCCACCGAATGTCCCTTCATCACCGACTGCCAGGCATGATACTGATCCTGATTTACCTCCTCCGGCTGTTGCTCAGCCCAGCCAATGGCAGTGGGATAAACCAATAAATCAGCGCCCATCAGGCTGGTAATCCTTGCCGCTTCAGGATACCACTGATCCCAGCAAATTAGCACTCCGATTTTTCCGAATCTGGTTGAAAAAACCTTATAACCAAGATCCCCCGGAGTGAAGTAAAATTTTTCATAATAACCCGGATCATCCGGAATATGCATTTTCCGGTATTTTCCCAGGTAGGCTCCATCGGCATCCAGCACAGCGGTAGTGTTGTGATACAAACCTTCGGCTCTCTTTTCAAAAAGCGAGGCCACAATAACTACGCCCAGCTCCGCTGCAAGACTTCCAAGCAAATCGGTCGACGGCCCCGGAATACTTTCGGCAAGTGAAAAATTTTGATAATCTTCCACATCACAGAAATACAATGAGCGGAATAACTCCTGCAATACAATCACCTGAGCACCATTGGCCGCCAGTTTCCGCACCGCTTCCATGGTTTTATCCATGTTCTGCTGAGGATCAGCAACGCAGCTCAACTGGGGAATTCCGACTCTGATTTTGTCCATAATGCAAAGATTGGATTTCTTAACTCATCAGCGAATTCTGAGCCTCTTTCCGGGCATTAGCAAAGAACCGTTCCCCATTCCATTTAGTTTTTTGAGGGTATTTACGGTAATGCCATATTTCCGGGAAATCGCACCGAGGTTATCTCCTTTTCTGATCTGATGATAATACACCTTACGCGTTGGATAAGTTGGCTGCTGGCTTTCTTGTCGCGGTCTTACTGCAGGCTCGGCTGTTCCCTGTACTGGTGCAGGCGGCGTGACCGATCTTTTGCTGAGATAGCTGAATGCATCGGAAGAAAGCCGGAACACAGATGATTTGATTTTACGGTTCCTGAAATCGAAAATCGTGAGCGGATTGAGGGGCACACCACGATAACGAACTTCAAAATGCAAATGCGGACCGGTACTTCTGCCGGTACTACCTCCCTTTCCAAGCAGATCACCTGCCTGAACAATCTGACCGATGGAACATTGTATGTCGGACAAATGACCATACAGGGTTTCGAGCCCATTAAAGTGCCTCACGAGCACATAATTTCCATAACCTCCTCCATCCCAGTTGGTAAGACGCACAATTCCATCCCAAACCGACAAAACAAGATCTCCCATATCCAGACCAAGATCCACACCATAATGCCAGCGGGCACCTCTCATGCCAAACTCCGAGGTAACATAAATTTTTTCCAGAGGGTCACTCCAATATTGGCCTTTGGTGGTATCAAACAGAACAATATCCAGATTTTCTCGGAAGGTTGAAATGTCTGAACGATAGGGGTTTAGCGTATATGCATCCCAAATAGAATAATACTCGGTAGCTTTCACCCATGTAGAATCAATCTGAAATTCCTCTGCCACTTCAACAATGCTTTGCTCGCCACCAAAAAGGGAAGCAGAGTCCTCCTCCAGCATATTATCGGGGCGGTGCAGGGTCTCATACTGATCGGGGCTGGTGACGGGAGTTTTGTCCACATACCTGCCAGCCAGCATACCTTCCTTCACCACATCCCTATCCTGACCAGGATTTACAGGTATATTTTGCAGCGTATTAGGTTTTGAATACTTGATTTTTGCAGGTTTAATGTAACGAACATCCCTGCCCTTTCCCTTCACGACCGTTTTCTTTTTCTTCTTTTGCCCCAAAGCATCCTTGTGCCAGACAAAAAGCAGCAGAAAGAGCGCAAGTGAGTATTTGATGACGGAATTCAAAAGAAAAATCAGTGTTGGATAGAAGCCAGATATCTTTCCGCATCGAGTGCAGCCATACAACCGGTTCCTGCTGCGGTAACTGCCTGGCGATAAATATGGTCTTGAGCATCGCCGCAGGCAAAAACACCGGGGACATTGGTGCGGGTTGAAATTTTATCCGTATGGATGTATCCGTTTTCATCCAGGTCTATGATTCCTTTAAAAATTCCGGTATTGGGCTGATGACCAATGGCAACAAAAAAACCTGTAGCCGTAATATCCATTTCCTCACCTGTGCTGAGATTTTTAACCCGTACGCCTTCTACTGTGTCATCCCCCAATACTTCGATGGTTTCTGTATTCCAGAGAACCTCAATATTGGGAGTATTCAGCACTCTTTGCTGCATGATGGTACTTGCTCTCATCTCAGAACGCCTGACAAGCATGAATACTTTCCTGCATAATTTCGATAGATAAGTAGCTTCCTCGCAGGCAGTATCTCCGGCACCTACAATCACCACATCCTGACCCCGGAAGAAAAATCCGTCGCAGACAGCACAGGCAGAAACGCCCTTTCCATTCAAACGGGATTCAGATTCCAGACCCAGCCATTTGGCTGAAGCACCGGTAGAAATGATTACGGTTTCTGCCTGAAGGGTTGCAGCCTCATCCACCACAACACGATGGGGCCGGGAAGAAAAATCCACCGAAGTAATCATTCCGCTTCGGATATCAGCGCCGAAGCGTTCCGCCTGTTTACGCAGGTCTTCCATCATCTGAGGACCGAGTACTCCATCCGGGTAGCCGGGAAAATTTTCCACATCATTGGTTATCATTAGCTGCCCTCCCGGTTCGGGACCTGTGTACAAAACAGGTTTCAAACCTGCCCTTGAAGCGTAAATGGCAGCTGTATAACCGGCAGGGCCGGATCCGATAATGAGGCATGAAATTACTTTATTCTCCAAGGCTGAAAACGATTTTACGACTGCAAATTTGCCTTTCCCATGCTGTATTTCCAAAATATGCCGTGGATTTTGGAATTCCACAGTGTTCTCAGGGAAGTATTTTCCTTGAAAAAGGGGGCAGATGCATACCTTTGCCGCCTTATCAAATTGCTATTTTGAAGCCTGACATCCGACTAATTACCGGAGAAATTATCCGGATACCCGTTTTTCAGGTGATTGCTGAAGAGGCAGAAAAACTCGGGATTCCGGTCTGGGTGATTGGCGGTTTTGTGCGTGACCGCTTGCTGGGTCTGGATTCAAAGGACGCTGATTTTGTAACCCTTGGTGATTGCCTACCACTGGCAGAGGCAGTGGCCGGTCGGCTGTCGGCAGAGAAAAGTCTTACCATTTTTAAAAATTTCGGTACTGCACAGGTAAAATCCGGGGAATGGATTCTGGAATTTGTAAGTGCACGCAAAGAGTCGTACCGCGATCATTCACGGAAACCGGAGGTAGCACCCGGCAGTCTGGAAGAAGACCAGCTCAGAAGGGATTTAACCATTAATGCTCTGGCGGTGAGTTTATCGGGCAAGGAAAAAGGCGCATTTCTCGATCCGTTTCAGGGTCTGGAAGATTTGAAAAACAAGATTGTGCGCACCCCTCAGTCGCCTGAAAACACTTTTTCCGATGATCCGCTGAGAATGCTACGCTGCATCCGATTTGCCGCCCGGCTGGGTTTTGACATTGAACCGGACACATTTGAGGGAATCCGGAAAATGAAAAACCGAATTCACATTGTTTCAGCAGAACGGATTTCTGATGAGTTGAATCGTATAATCTCGGGCTCACCCCCATCTTACGGTCTCAAATTGCTGTACTTCAGCGAGCTGCTGAAGGAGATTTTACCGGAACTTGTAGCTCTGGCCGGGGTGGAAAACCGCGAAGGAAAATCGCATAAAGACAACTTTTTCCATACACTGGAGGTTCTGGACAATGTCGCCGCCGCCGGTGCAGACATCTGGCTTCGCTGGGCTGCCATTTTCCACGACATTGCAAAGCCTCAGACCAAGCGCTTTGTCCCCGGCGAAGGCTGGACCTTTCACGGCCATGAAGACAGGGGCGCCCGCATGGTCCCCAAAATATTCAATCGGCTGAAATTGCCTCTCAATGAACACATGAAATTTGTTGAGAAACTTGTCAGACTTCATCTCCGGCCCATTTCGCTGACCAATGAATCCGTTACCGATTCGGCAGTCCGGAGGCTGATGTATGAAGCAGGCGAAGATATCAATGCACTCATGACCCTCTGCCGCGCAGATGTTACCACCAAAAACCCCAACAAGGCCCGGCGATATCTTGATAAATTCGATCAGGTGGAACAGAAAATGGCACTTGTGGAGGAAGCCGACCGCCTGCGCAATTTCCAGCCGCTTCTGAGCGGTGAAATGATTATGGAAGTTTTCGGATTAAGGCCGGGAAAGGAAATCGGAGTAATTAAGGAAGAATTAAGGGAGGCCATTCTGGAAGGGCATATCCGTAACACCTTACCCGAATGCCTCTTTCTGGCCATTCAATGCGCCGAAAAAATGGGAATCAATCCTGCAGATGAATTTGACGGAGCAGCATTTCTGGACAAAGTTCAGAACTGAGCTGAAGCTCAACCCAAAAACGGGTGCCTGAAGTTGCCGTTAGAGATTTTCTCCTGCCCTGCCAAATCCAAGAGTAAGCAGGAAGTAGAGACCATTCGAGCCGACTTTGGGAAGTACCGGATTGGAATTAACCCAATTGGGATTATCCGAAGCATTTTTGAACCAGTTCACCTTGATGGCATTGGTCTGAAACTGCATATTGTATCCAAACCGGAATCCAAGACTGATACCTTTCGCATTATCTTCGGTTGATCTACCAAAGAAGTACTGTGCGCCAAGACCAAAATCAAGGCATGGGCTGCTGGTAAAGACGCCCAGGTGCTGGATATTACTGCTTGTTTCCGTTACTATTCCGGTGATTTTGGGATATATCCGGCCGGACTCAGCCTGATTATTCAAATGAATGCCGGAAAGTGCCCAGCCGGCACCAACCATCGGGTAAACAATCAGACCGCGCTTCCTCAGAACAACATAACCCGCATTGAACATAACATTTACATTAAGGCCACGGGCCCTGGTGATTCCTTTGTCTGTGCGCTTCCCTGTGCTGTCGTAATTACTTTGCCTGCCCTCGGAAAACCGGCCAATTCCCAGGCGGAGCTCTCCTCCCATGATGAAGCTGTTGTAAATTCCGAAGCCCTGAAAACCAAGTGTTGTGAGCCCACCTTCTGGCCTGGAGAAGAAGGAAGAATCGATGGACTTATTTTCCGTATTTCGGCGAAATGCATAACTCAGGTCTGCTGAGTCTTTATTGAAATAACCCGGGAACCCAAAAGCCTGATTTCCGAACATCACATTGAATCCCCCTCCGGAAGTATTTGTTTTAAAGAATTCCTGGGCATTTGCGGAGCCGCACAGCAGCAACGTAACAAGCAAAAGCCTGAATGAAAATTTTAGATTCATCAGAGTTTGTTTTTAAGATTCAGAAAAATTTTGGGCGCAATTATAAAATTTAATGGCCTTTTATTCATCCGGCAGGTAAAAAGAAATTTCACCTTTGATCCGGATGAACTACCATTTTTAAACAAGCCGCTCAGCTTGGAAGCGGCCAAGGGATCAGCATTAATCTGAAAATTCAGGCCGTTCCTGAATTTCCTGTTACTGTCTGCCGCAAGGAGGTAGAATTTCTGATCTCCCGGATGAAAAAACTCGAATTTGCCGTGAATGAGGCTGTCTCCCGTACCTTCCTGAATATCTTTCACCATATACTCCAGCTTTTGAAACTCAACTTCGAGAATTTTACTTCGGTTGGATGCAAAATCTTTATTGTCCAAGGCATCAATTTCCTGCTCTGCAAATACAGTATCCGAACCAGAAACTGAAGAATCAGCCACAAAAGGAAATTCTCTGGTAAGTGTAACAAGCAGGCCGGTGGTAGTTACATCAGAAAACAAACCGCATGCGGCAGTAAAAAAGAGCAATCCGGCAATAAATAGTGTCGGGATGGTTTTGAACTTCATGATATTCCTTCAATATTTGCAAATGTAAGGATACACCAGATAACTGCCAACCCTTCCTATGACCCAGCCTTTATTTGAATTACTTATTCCTGCGAAAGGAAGGGTGATGGATGAGGATTTCTATGTAAGCATAGAAACCGGTCTCAGACAAATCGCGCGTAACCCTGTCGATAGAAAGCGATTGCTGGTAGTTGCCATGGAAATGTTTCAGAATCTGGTGCGGCACGGGCTCCATAATCGCATTTCCCTGTTGCGGATCCGTAAAACCCGGGATTCTGGTTATCGGATTTCGAGTCTCAATTTTGCAAATGAGGAATCAAGCCGTTGCCTGAGCGGAAAGCATGCAAAGCTTTCAGGCGTTGATGACCACAGGAAAAACTTCAGAGACAAACTATTACGCAAGCTGCAGATAAAAGAACCGGCCGGAAACCTTGGCCTGGACATCTGTTTCAGGAATTCAAGGGAATCCAAGCTGCGGCTTATTCCATCCGACAACAATCAAAACCTGATATTTCTTTCTTTTTCGCTTGAAAACCATGGAAAATCTGCAGCTTGAAGAAACATTCAAAACCCCTGCCATCAATTTCAATGCCGGAACAGGCGAATTAATTATGAAGGGAAAGGTCTTCCCCGAAAACCCAGATGAATTCTTTGGTCCATTGCTGGTATGGCTGAAAAATTATTCAGAAAATCCTGCTGTTCACACAAGTCTTACCATATTTCTTTCTTACTTCAATTCCACCTCCAGCGAGTACATTTTCCGGCTGTGCAAAGCAATTGAAAGCATTGCTGCAGGCCAGAACAACAGCAGCATTATCTGGGAATACGAAGCCGAAGATGAAGACATGAAACAGATCGGGGAAGATTATGCTGAAATTCTCAAATTAAATTTTGAGCTAAAGGCAGCTATCTAATCAGAATTCTCCTATATTTGCGGCCCTTATTCGATTAAATACTTGAGAGAAGAGGTAAGCAACCGCATCAACAACCGAATTACTGCCCGGGAAGTCCGGCTGACGGGAGAAAACATTCCACAAGGAATCTATCCTTTGGAAACCGCCCTGAAAATGGCTTCCGATCAGGGGCTCGATCTTGTGGAAATTGCGGCCACTGCCAATCCTCCGGTCTGCCGGATTATTGATTTCTCTAAATTCAAGTACGAACAGAAGAAGAAAAGCAAAGAACTGAAAGCCAAATCGGTTAAAATCGTATTGAAAGAAATACGGTTTGGTCCGAATACGAGCGAGCATGACTTTGATTTTAAAGTAAAGCACGCCAAGGTCTTTTTGTCCGAGGGAGCTAAAATCAAAGCCTATGTTCACTTTGTTGGTCGTTCGATTGTGTTTTCTGACCGGGGAAGAGACTTGCTGGCCCGCTTCACAGCAGCTCTCGCAGAAGACGGAAAAGTGGAGGTTGAACCAAAACTTGAAGGGAAGCGGATGTTTCTGATTATGGCTCCAAAACCAAAAAAATAGGAAAATGCCGAAGTTAAAAACCAAATCAGGCGTAAAAAAGCGCTTCGCCCTCACCGCCACCGGCAAGGTGAAAAGAAAGCATGCATTCAAAAGTCATATTCTGACGAAAAAATCAACCAAGCGCAAGAGGGCACTCACGCACACTGGTCTTGTTTCACCGGCTGATGCAGCCAACATCCGTAAAATGCTTTAAACCATGCCAAGGTCAGTAAATCATGTTGCCTCAAAGGCACGCAGAAAGAAAATCCTGAAGCTGGCAAAGGGATATTTCGGACGCCGGAAAAATGTTTGGACGGTTGCCAAAAATGCTGTTGAAAAAGGTCTTGTATACGCTTACAGGGATCGCAAAGCCAACAAGCGTGAATTCCGTGCACTGTGGATTCAACGCATTAATGCAGCTGCCAGATTAAACGGAACTTCCTATTCCAAGTTTGTGGGTGACCTGAAAAAGCGTAACATTGCGCTGAACCGTAAGGCACTTGCCTGGCTTGCCTTTGAAAAACCGGAAGATTTCAAAAAACTCTTTGCCTAAGACTTTTCAATACTTCCATTCGAAAAAAGGGGCTTTTTGCCTCTTTTTTTTTATTTGCCTGCGCTTAAGTGCACAGGAAATCTATTGGAAAGGAAGTCAGTTGCAGTCGGGTGCCCATAAAGTTATCGATGGAGAAATCAGCATCCGAACCAGCCGGGATACCATCAGTGCCCGAAGGGCAAT
>Ga0315905_10004936_pt1 | contig 13629 bp, 19 predicted proteins | sample LakEriMetagenome_5_FD_203522 | JGI IMG/M metagenome (GOLD analysis project Ga0315905, IMG submission 203522) | Freshwater fungal communities from buoy surface, Lake Erie, Ohio, United States - Buoy 4 MA121 | ecosystem: Environmental > Aquatic > Freshwater > Lake | place: USA: Lake Erie, Ohio... | reverse complement strand
ATGCATCGCGGACCGCCCGTGTCGGTCGACCTCATTGACACCGGCGTGTCCCTGTGCCAGCATGTAGTGCACGTCTTCCTTTGCGCCAGCCGCGCACAGCCTGGAGGAGGGACGGGAGATCGAAAGGCAAACAAGGAAATCAGCAGTGCGCGGGAGGAGGGCGCGGAATTTCGCGTGCGACGGCACTGCTGATGGCAACTCATTACTTACTTGTGGAGCGTCGTGAGCGGGATCAGCTCGTAACCCTTGTTAGCTTGAGACACGCCCGTGCCTGGCACCCGGGGCCGCAAGGAAATTGCCGCTCCTGGGGAGAGAGAGAGTGTTGTTTATTAGTACTCAATTTAGTATCCTCTACACTTCCATGTCAGCCGAAGCTCACTGTCTGTACCGCGCAGGGTCGGCCACGGGGGCAGACATGCCTGGGGTGGGATCGCACCTTCACTCTCTTCGATCGCGCAATCGCACACTTGCATCGACGCACCGTTGCCCATTTCACATCCCTAGTTTTGTCCACGAACGTAAGCCCACCGGAGCCCAGAATGGGGTCCAAGCCCTCGCGGGCCCGAGAGGTGGAAAATGTCCGTGAAAAGAAGCAACGCGAGGGACCTCAAGAGCACAACCATCACGATCACGCTCACGCGGAGCACAGCCATCACGATCACCATTCAGTATACATGCAAACTGAAACGCCGGAACTCAAGGCAATCTTCAAGCACTTGAGCTTTCGGGCCAACACCGAGAGGGGCACCGACAGGGTTGTGTGCTTGCAAAAGGTGCTGATGGAGGAGTTGGGCATCGCCAAGCCGGACCTAACTCAGCTTCGATCAGTAGTGGAGGACTTCTGCCAGAACCCGGACACTATCACCGAGGAGGAAATTCAAAGCGTTTGTGCAGTGCTGCCAGAAGCAGCGGCGCGTTTGGCCGCGAACGGGAGCCCGCTTGCTGCACTCCTCAAGGACGTTCCGTTGCACCTGGCGGTGGCGCGTGCGGTGGAGCAGGTCCTGCAGATCAAGCCCTATGAATCAGAATCATGGTTCCCGGGCAGCCACGAAACCCTGATATCCCGTCAGATGGGGCATTGGCGGGGGGAGCTCGAGGTTGCAATGACTCTCGCTGTAGCTCGCACGGCATGCGTCGATGAGCGCAGAGGCACGCACACGCTGCAGCGCTAACCACGCATCAGAACTTGACACAAAAGGTACCCCACACTAGGTGGGCGAACATCCGTCGGCGAGCCTTAGCCTGTTGGCCAATCTGGAGAAGAAGGATGTCTCTCGTGCCGTGACGCTGGCCCACGACAACTTAGTCACGATTCTGTGGACTGCTCTCGTCCGTGCGAACAAGGTAAGGAGAAGGAGAGCAAATTTGCAAATGCAAAGTCATACAGTGGAAAGACGTAGCGCTGGTTTGTCGGGTGCTTCTCGTCCATATCAATGGGCAGAGAGTTATTGATGAAACGGACAAGAACACCTTGTCGTTGGCGTTGCTGGTCAAGAGGCACGAAGCGAGTAGGGAAAACTTGAGCTTTGCTGAAATACATTTTAAGGCCATGCTAGAAAGTGGAGATGCGACTGCGAGTGGCAGGAGATCGCGTGCACTGCAGTGTGCCTGTCAGCAACGGAAGTAAAAGAGATGGACATCCTCTAGTGATTACTTAATCAGCCGTAATCGCTGCGTAAGGCATTTCTTTATTGCGATCGCGAATGCTGATGCCTACAAACAATTTCTCACCCTCTAACTCGCGCTTAAAACACAGGCGCACATGCAAGTACATGATCATAAACGTCCGGCTCAGGGACATCAATCACAGCTGGCACAAACTGTGCATCAAAGTCAGCATGTTGTTGGTGCGTATTTTTCATCCCTGTATATCATTTTTTGTGACATCCTGGCTGCGAAGTCCCTCGGCAATCTCACGTTGAAACTGTAACCCTTGGGTGTGTCTCTCTCGCTTTCTTCTTTCATCCACTTGTGGCTTGGCCTCGCGTATTTGATTCTCAAGATTGTGAAAGACAAGTATACAAGGGATTCAACTTCAGCAGCAGTTTCAGCTTGCTTGCTACTCCGGTTCGTCTCGAACTCCAATTCCTGTACCTTCGCTGCATCGTGCGGATGCCATTTAAAAGGATGTTGACTGACGTGCCTTAATTCTTCTTGACATTCTGTGACAGAAGGAGTGCAGTCAGGCGCAGGTGGAAAAGGGCTCAGCAAAATTGGGTCTGTTGCGCACCTTTATCGGCGACGTGCCCTGTACAGAAGAGGACATGCTCGATGCAATGGCGAGCGAGCACACACAAAGTGTCTACGCAGACGTTGCTTTTGTATCTTCAACTGCACATGCAACAACTCCCAGCAAGGAGTGGGTGAGTGCAATGCAGGATCATACACCTGTTGCACTCGATACAGAGCATGATCATCAACCATTATCCCAAGAAGATTGCAATGCGATGCTCGATTGTCTCATCTCAGAGCCGGAAGCGAATGGAGGTAACTTAACGCGACCTGAGGCGATGGCCTTGCTCCTCCTCCTCGGTCCAATGCGAGAAGTGTACAATTGGCGCCTCGCTTCTACATTGGCATCCTCGCACGTTGCAGTCCATCATGCACCGCAGATCCATTCTACTTTAGGTGTTCATTCTAAAGGAGCAAAAGTGTTGAAGCGTGAGGATGCCGTGGCTGATTTAGCGCGAGAATCCTTGACGATCAGACCATTGGAATTCCAGCCGCAGGCATTCACAAAAGGATTCGAAGTGACGCTACATTGTGCTTGTAGTGCTCTTCTGAAGCTGGGCCGAATGAAGGCAGGGCGCGCTAGAGTTCCGCTGTATAAAGGATTGCCAGGCGCCAGCGTTCAGCCCGAGGAGCTTTATCATGAGTCCAGCACGGCGAGTCATGAATTGGGGTTCATGTTGTGTACCGCACACTTGCTTCGGGTGCTTGCTGAATTTCAGGAGGACTGGAAAGGAACAATGTCTCAGTGGGAAAGGGAACTCCAGGACCAGGATGAGAAGCACAACGTTGTCAACACGAATTGGTCGCAAGCGCTAAGGACTGACAAGATTATGAATACGGTGTTTGAGATCCAAGATGGCGAGCACGTTGGGGTAGATCTCACATGGGTGGCGAAGGCGTGCGGTCGATTAAGTGAAGATGCTCCGGAGATGGAGGTGGTCATTTTCCCTCCCTTCTGCAGCGTGAGCGCCATCAAAAACGCTGAAGTCCGAATTCACAACCCGTACACGTACCGGGGTGCTGGAATCGTCGGAAAAGGACTTTATGAGTATTGCTGCATCCCCTTGGACGTTCTGGGACACCCCGGGATGCGCACATTAGAAGAAGAAGGCGCGCTTGGCACACGCCGCAAGGCAGCTCACTCAGTACTGATAAATGAGTTTCTTGTGGAATTCTCTAAGACTATGAAGTGGAAGGACGAATGGGAGGGAATCGAACTTGATCGGATGGCAGCAGCCTTGCACCACCCGCCAAGATACTACCGTGATGAAGCTAACTTGGCGAAAGCCTTCAAAGACGTTGTCGACTTGAGGAACGCGATCCACATTAAGCGGACAACCGCACAGCGACTCGAGGATAATGTGGAGGACAGGTCGAAGTTTGCCGTCACCCCAAAAATGTGCGAAACTCCTAAGCTTTTAACAATTGTAAGCGGTTTTGAACTGCCCGATCCCTTGATGCAGCCAGAGAAAGATCGCTTGCACTGGCTTGCAACACTTGTGCGCAGAGCTCCGGCCCAATTTTTCCTTTCCAAAACGTGCCATCACAAGATTGAAAACGACTTTTGGGCTGTGCCATGGGAATACCTGGAGCGCTCTGCCATGCCAGATGTTGACCCTAACGGCTGCAAATTGCCGTATGGCGCATGCGCGACATACGAAACCTTGAATTTTGCCTGGGCCTTTGTGGTTGAGTCTGGAATTCGACATGTCCGCGTACGGCATCCGCGTGACCATTCAGAATCTTGTGACGTCCATGCTGGTGCTTTGATAGTCGATTGTCTAGTGTCTTGGTCTTGCAAGGTCACATCCATGCATCCATGTGCCTATTTTTGGTCATGCATACTGAAATGCGCGCGTGTGAGCGTGCGCATCCTTGTGTGTGTGTGTGTGCGTCATTAGCAGCCATTTCGAGTGGAGGATTGATGGCGGAGATGGGAGATTCGGCGGGACTTGAATCATTAGACGAGATCGTGTGGGAAGTTGAGACGATCGAACAGATTCTTACTGATCTAAGGTGCTTCTATGATGTTGCACAACATCAATGGGTGCATGCACCTTACATGATGTGTGGCAATCCAAACTCTTGACGCAACCGAAGTTTCGAGCTGTATTTCGTGTTTTGCTACTCCCTCAATCTATCCTCCTTAGTCCTTGCATTTACTTCCCCAGCTTGTGGACACCTAATTCGCTTACGTTTGCATGTGCAGAGATGCGCGTCACACGGCGGACCTGCGATATTTGGGCCTTGACATCCTGAAGCTTGCTGCTCCGATCGTGGCTCACAACTTGAATCTTTCGCGAGTTCTCGTCGGCCGAGCCGGACGCGAGATCAGTCTCGACTCCATGCGTCGTATGCTCACGCTCGACTTGTCCCATAGCTCATTAGGTAGATGACCAAAATTGCGCGCGCGCGCACACACACACACACACACACACATGCACGCACGCACGATCGCACGCACGCACTCGCGTGCGCACACACACAGCACACACACACACACACTCACACAGCACAGCATATGCACAGGCCCGAAACTCCGGAGAGAGATTGATGCACGCACACACCTTTGATCAGGCTTGCGTTCTTGCAAACGAGTTCTTACTCTCGATTTCGCATCTCCAAAACAGATGATGAGCAGTGTGTGCTGCTGGCGCAAATTTTGAAGGTAGGGAGCCCAGAATTAACGACTCTGGACTTACGGGGCAATGTGCTCGAACTGGAGGGTGACAGCGCTCTCGCCAGCGTGCTCCGCAACATGACTTCCGTCACGTGAGTAGTCGTGCAAATACTAATATGTGCCAGCACATTTCTACATACCTTTGCGCATGCATGTTTTGAGTTATCATCTTTCACTCCTTTACATGCCATTTGCGTGCAGATGCCTGAATGGGATCTCAATAGAGGAGAAAGATGCTCGGTGGGATCTGAGCAAAATTACACGTCCACTCAGCAAGTCCACTGCCGCCTTTTTAACTTGCCGAGGTTTGAGCTCTTTTATGACTATTTCAACATCAAATAACCATAAAAACCTCGATCTTGTCGCAGCCTTGGATCAAGTCAAGGAGTGCCATATCGATCATTAATGCACACTAACATGCTAATGCTTTCATGCACTCATCAGTCGATTGTAATGTTGAACACATCATTGAGCTTGATGGCTTAGCCTGCGGTCGCTGGATGACCCAAGGTATGATTATAATCATTGTGCTTTCTCTCTCTGTGTGTGTGTGTGCGCGCACACACACACATACCTGCATGTGTTCGTGTGAATGCAAGAGGGCAAGTTCGCGCAGCTGTCTCCTGATCATGTCTGTGCTGGTGCATTGCATTGCACCCATCAACAAGGCCTTTTTTGCCCCTCTTTTTCTCCCCTTCCTCCTCGTCGTCGTGGTCCTCATGATCACCATCCTCCTCCTCCTTTGCCTCTTCTTTCTCCTCCTCCTTTTCCTCGTCCTCCTCCATCTCCTCGTCCTCCTCGTCCTTATCGTCCTCCATGTCCACACTCGCAGGCCTCATCAAGGACAAGCGTTACATGGCACCATACGTTGCTCATAAGCTGTCAAACAGTGAAGGCATCCAACACTTGTATGAATCCCATGCTTTGTGTGCACAATCTTCCACGGCAAGTTTGCACTTTGTGTGTACAATCTTCCACGGCTCCCGTTGAAATTTTGAATGGTTTGTTGTCTGCTTTGTCAGGGTGCTGAGCGAAAACGCCCTCGATGCTAGCGAGTTGCGTGACATTGCTGGTTCCTTCCTTCTATCCCGTGCATTTCTTGCTGTGAGAGGAAAGCGAATAAATTTTTCTGCGCAATCCATACTCGTATCGTGACGCAGGCTCGCCGTACACACGTTTGCGCGCACACAGGAACATTCATGGAATACCAAAACATACATGGGTTAAATGACACGTAGGTGCCTTGGTCGACTGTGATTACATCAAGACGCTGGATCTGAGCTTTAACGGTCTGCGTGCGGATGCCTGTTGTGCATTTGCTCAGGTCACGAATCGGCGTGTTTACCCCCCAAAAAACATTTGGACCATGTTATTTCTTGTAGATTTGGCATGATTGCACACAAACATCTCCTCATTCCATTTGCACTACCACATACCACAGGTGATTATTCAGTATGCAGATGAAGTTCACAACGGACTCAGGCACCTCGAGGAGCTGAACCTAGCATCCAATCACATCGACAATGATGCGTGAGTTCAAACGAATTCAGACTTTACAGTGTCAGTGAAAGACGTATACTTGCTTTGCGGGAGCCAGCCACTAAACATGGGAAGAAGCTAGGGTGGCCAGGGGCTAAGTTCGCCGATTTTTTTCCCCGACATTACATGTAAATGTGCATTGGTACATATAATATCTTTTGGAAGCTAACAGAGCATGTGAAAACACACGCAAACACGCAGGGCTGTGTGTTTGGGAGCATGCTTGGCAGAGCTAGAAGCTCTTCACAAGCTTGATCTCAGCCGAAATTGCATCCGTGACCTGGGCTGTGCTGCCCTCTCCGGAGGGATCTCTACGCTAAAGCAATTCCACACGCTGATTTTAGCAGACAATGGCCTTGATGAGTTTGCGTCGGGCGTCGATTTGTTGACCAAAGGTTAGTTCACCAAATCACGGTCTTCATATCTGAATCTCAATACAACACAAATGTAAGATGTACGCATGCCACTCACAAGCAAAAACACACGCAGAATGTCACAACGTACACGTTCACGGAATACGCCCAGGGGCAAGGTTGTTGAATGGCCATTTCGTCAAGGAAATTCAGGAAGAAAACGCAGAGACAACTTCCCATTCCTCTGAATAAATTCTTACTAATGCACATGAAAGTTTCTTACTCTGTGGCGCTGAGTATACCCACGGAGCCAGCTGTGAGCCTTTCCGAGAAGTCTTCTCGGCGGTTTCCAGCCATCACGACAAGGCTTGGAGGCCTAACCTACCCGCTCGCCCTCCCGAACCCTCGAAAGAGCGGGTCAGTGATTGGGGCGGATCGGCAACGGTTCGGTCCCTCTTGTGTGTTGCTGAACGCGTACCACAAGGCCGAACGGAGAGTGGGGGTATAGTGCTCGCCGCCAATGCTGGGCCACGAGCGCCCAGCGGCGGCGTCACCCTGAAGAGGCGTTGTACTTACCGACCTTCAGTCATCTATTTGATTGTCAAGAAACTTCTCTCTCTCTCTCTCTCTCTCTCTCTATATATATATATATATATATGCATCCGATGGCGAACGCATCCTAGCAGCTTGCAGGTGCGCCTGCCTTGTAGATGTAGAGCAGATGTGCGCGTGTATCTCAGATGCCGCCATCTTCCTCTCCCTTGGCGGTGGTTTCTCGAGAACGTCCATTTACAACGCTCGAGGGCGGTGGTCCTAAGCCCAAATTGTACATGACCTCTGTCGCCTCATTGTTGATGGCCTCGATCTTTGCCTCAGTGTTGGCGACAAAAAGCCACTCCTCAGATAGCGTATCGCCTTGCCGTAATGTACCGAGGAGTGTGCCGTCAATCGACCAGATGCGGACCAAATGATCAAACCCGGTGGAAATGACCTCTCGTTTTGAGCGGATGGCTTGCAGTTGCTTCACTGAATCGTGAGCATGCCAGCTTTGGCGAATCGGCATTTCTTTGTCACCGTCAGACAGGTCGGCTCCGGGCCCACGCTTCATGTCTGAAAATGACTCTTGCGGTTTGGGGGCAGGTGGCAGCGGGATGGATGTGACTCCCCGGCGGCGGAGGCGAAGCTCTGTGAGGGTCGGCATTGGCGCTTCGGCCACGGCAGTCATCTTCTTGCTCTCTATCAACTTGGCCAAACTTCTGACCTTTAACTGCCCCGACTCATCACCCGTCACGAGCAAGTCCTCCTTCCCTGAGTCACCGCCTGGAAACCAGCAGGCGTGGAGCACTACCGAGTAAACGTTGTGCAGCAGGATGTTCTTGAAGCGGAGAAGGCACTTGAAGCGGTGCTCCGGCGGGCATTTCGGGTTGGGCATGCCCCACACACACACATTGCCTAAAATGTCTGTTGACAGCAGCACGGGATACGGATCGAGAAATTGGAGATGAGTGACGTCTTGCGAGTGGCCTTTGCACAAGCCCTCCAGCAGGCCCAGACCGTAGTTCCAAACCAGTATGTGCCCGTCGGCACCCGAGGTAGCGACGAGCTTGAGCGAGAAGGAGCAGGCGGCGCATGTGATATCTTTTGCATGGCCCTTCATTGTCCTCAGGACCACTCCCTGAGCCCAACCCACAGCATTGCTCTTGCGTCATTCCTAGCCTCTTACCAGTCGTATGCTCGCACGCCATTACACACGAGCGCGAGCGCGCTCTACCTCACACGCATTAGCACAAGACTGAATATGACACGCATTCACTCAAGTTGCTAGATGGAGTGGAATGAGAAGACGGGGAGAGGGAGAGAGGGAGAGAGGGAGAGAGGGAGAGAGGGAGAGAGGGAGAGAGGTGGAACCTCGTCGTTTTCCATGTCATCATGGATGCAGACAGCACGGTCCCACGAGGCGGATACCAAACACTTATCCTCATTCACGTAGAGAAGGCAGGTCACTTCGCTGTCGTGCGATTCAAACTCTTTCATTTCCACCCCATTGAGGTAGTTGTGGCACGTGATCCGACCGTTGGCATCCCCCACAAAAAACTTGCGCTGCCGGTCATCGAGGCAGAGCGATATAATAGGCGCCCGCGTCACGTCGGAAAACGTCTTCAGGGGCTGCCCTGTTTTCGAGTCCCACATCCGCACGTTGCACCCCGCGGCTGTGATGAAGTTATCCATCACCTGCCACGTCCACAGCGGCACCATCAGCCGTCATTTCCCAGCAGCCCAAAGAGAGGCAAGCTAAGAGCAATACCGCTGCACCCACCCACCCACCCACACACACACACACACACACACACACACACCTGCCCCCTGCTCATCGCTGTTTGTGGTGTTGTGGATTTTGTGATTTTTGTTTTTGGCGCGAGGCGTGCAAGCATTTTTGCTTGACAGCATGTGCTGGACTGCATGTGCTGGACAGATGCAGGAGAGCTCAGGCGCGAGCCAAGGTGCTCCCTGCGCGTCTCAAGGCGCGCTCGAGGTAAGGCTGAAAGGGGAGCAGGGAGAACCTCGTTGTAGAGGGCGCAGACCATGTCTTGGTCATCAGTCAACTCCGGCGTGTTGCTGTACGAAAACTCAAACTCCTGGAAACGGCGGTTGTTGGCAGCGATGATGAGGTTCTTGTGTGTGACCTTGAGGTAGTTGCGCATGCCGCCCAACTCCGGCGACGCTGCAAACGTCTGGATGCACTCGAGCGACCGCAAGTCCCACACCTTAATATATACATATACATATATTGTAAGTTGAGTAGGTTGATGTAAGTGAGCAGTATATACATATATAGGTGGGTGGCTATGTGTGTGTGTGTGTGTATGTGTGTGTGTGTGTGTATAATGCACTCGAGCGACCGCAAGTCCCACACCTTGAACACCCCGTTCTTGTCAGATGACAGCAGCTGGTAGGCGCCCGCGTGGGACTCGGCAAGATGAAGCCCGAGCATGGCGGCCTTGTGGCTCTCGAGCTCATTGACCCTCTTTTCCACAAAGGGGTTCCAAACAAAAAGCTCATCGCGGATACCCGCCGTAACGATCATCTTGAGGTCGGGCGAGTAGGCGATGGCGATGATGCCGTTGCGGTGGCCTTTGTAGATCTTCCGAGGCTTCTTGGAACCCATCTTGTCCCACAGCATCATAGTCCCATCCAGCGTGCCGGTTAACACGCCGTTGAGCGTGGGCACGTTGTGGATGACTTTGACCGAGCTCTTGTAGCCGTCCTTGACACACAGCATCTTTGTCCCCTTGCTTTCAAACGTCGAAATGTCCCACATGTAGCAGTGCCCATTCACGCCCCCAGAGTAGAGGGTTGTAGTCTCCGGGTCCCACATCAACGACATTTGCGAGTCCGCGGCCACCATCATCGGACCGCCCTCTTTAGGGTTTAGGGTTTAGGGTTTAGGGTGAGCGAGGCAGCCCTATGGGGGGAGCACCCCCTTAAAGGCGTGAGCCGAGGCACCCCCTGTAAGGGGTGAGCCGAGCCACCTCCCTATAGGAGGTGCCTTGGCTCACCCTAAATCCTAACCCCTAACCCCTAACCCCTAACCCCCTAAACCCGAAACCTGGCTCCGGCTTGTTGGACACGACCGCAAACCCCGACGCCTCCCACACTGACTGGGTGTCCCAGACTGTGAGCACGTAGTCACAGGTGGAGACAACAATGAATTTTTTGCCTTTGTTGTCGATGTAGAGGCTCGCGAGAACGGCGGCCTTGTGTGACAGGCGCTGGACTTCCTTGCGCGACACGATGTCGTATATGATTAACTCCACTGAGTTGTTCTCAGTGATGGCAACCCAGTCAGTGTCCTGGTAATAGGTGATAGTTTCGACGCGCTTGGGCAGCTTGCGGTCTTCCCAGACCTTGCGCGCATTGTACTTCATCATCGATGTCTTCTCCATGTCTGCCTCGGCCATGCCTTGCTCATGGATATACTCGTAAAACTCGTCCCACTCCATCGTGGCGTCGCCGTTGACATCCACCTGCGCAAACAATTCACACAAGCTGGCGACAAGATGCCTCTGCTCGACGCCGTCTTGAGACAAGTACTTGAGCATAGCATCTACAAAGGCTTCCAGCTCCAAGCCGTCCTCGGCATCAATGAACTCCTTTCTGATATCTGAGAGATGATTTGTGTCAAGCAGCATCATAATGTCGAGCATCATCTGCTGCTTCGCCTTTTTCTTTTCTGATCGTCGTTGTTGCACGACATTGCGCTGGCTGGACGAATCTCCAGCGCCTCCGCCGCCCCCGCCGCCCCCGCCGCCCTTTTTTGGAGGCCCGTCTCCCCTGAGCACGAGCTTTTGATGCCCGCCCGAGCGGGAGAGCGCCGAAATATACTGGCTGATACGGGGCGCGTCTGGTTGGTTCTCGCGCTGCCCGCGCTGCGCACAGCACACCGCCCTTAGTCTGCGCGTGAGCCACGCACAGCGTTGCCCAGGCGATAAAGCTGGTGAAAACATCAGTCCGCACGCCCCTCCCCGCCGCTGTGCATGGGCACCCAAACCTCAGTCGGGGACAACAATGGCGTCGTGGAGGAGCCGCGGTCTGCCATGATGCGCCTCTTCTGCAAGGTAAGGGCAGTGAGCTCAGCTCCGCACCATTCCCACCGGACGATCGAACCCAACGGTTCGTGTATAGAGCAATCAAACAAATTTCATGGTACGAAGCTGGGTGTCTTCAGCATTAAGCCCACAAAGTGCCAATTTAAAGGAATTGCCGTTTTCGAGGGGCAAGAGTCAGGGGAACGCAGGTGCGTGGGGGGCGCTTGCGGGACTGGCAAAGAGGGCGGAGTTGGGCGAGGCAGGCATCAGCATCGCTGTGCGCTCCGTTCCCTGCGGCATCGCGTCCCCGGCGCCGTTTGCGCTAGCTCTTGTTCCACAGCGGCCGCCATCATGGAGGGCTACGAGGTGCTGGAGAAGCTCGGGAGCGGCTCCTTCGGGACCATCCGCCGCGTCATTCGCAAGTCGGACAAAAAGGTACTGCTTCTCCTTGTCGCAGTGCAAGCTTCGGCGCAGGCGCGGGTTGCAAAACCCCCGGGGGGCTCTCGCTTTTTTTGGGTGGCTGCTGTTCGCTTGGGCGGTTTCCGCGGCCCTGCCTGCTTGTGTGAGGCCTGCTTGGTGCCGCAGCACCAGCAGCCTGCGGCAGCACGCCTCAAGATGGTGCCCGCGCTCCGCAACATGCCCTTCCATCACCATCACCTCCCCCCGTGGTGGTGCACCTCGACTGGACTCGCGGGGATGAGCTGAGTTTGGAAGCTGTTCAGCTGCGTTTGGAGGGGCATTGGCGCGCTGAACCGTGCAAGCGGTCCAGCTGCGTTTGGAGCGGTCCAGCTGCGTTTGGAGGGGCACTGACGCCCTGGTACCTGCAGGTTCTGGTGTGGAAGGAGATCCGGTATGGGCGCATGAGCGAAAAGGAGAAGAGCATGCTTGTAAGTGAAGTAAACATCCTCCGCGAGCTCAAGCATCCCAACATTGTCCGCTACAAGGTGCGCATCTGCAGCTCAGTCCCGTGTGCGCGTGTGCAACATGCCAGTGGCTTTGCTTGCCCGTGATGCTTGGGAGGTTGCGATACGCAGGATCGCATCATCGACAGAGAGACGTCAACCATCTACATCATCATGGAGTATTGCGAGAACGGCGATCTCTCTGCCGTCATTCGCAAGTATGCCACACTTTTATGCTGTGCCTGCCCATCATGGTCGCTAGCACGCATGCGATACCAAGGGCGTGGAACACAGCGGAAATCGACCAGGGCCTGCCGTTGACACATGTGCCAATGCATAAGCGGGATGGCGAGCGCTGAGAAGGTCGAACTGGGCGCGCAGCGTCAACATCTGCGCCAGGCCTTGATGGCCGATCGAAGTTGTGGCTAGGTGCAGTTGGTGCACCAGCGCTAAACACAAGCATCAGACTGGAGATGGGTTAGAATTGGGGCGTCTGAATCATGGGTGGGCACGTGCGCGGCCACAGGTACAAGAGGTCTGGAAGGCGTATGGAGGAAAGCCGCATCTGGTCCCTTTTCTTCCAGCTTGCGTGTGCACTGCACGAGTGCCACAATCGCAAGCTCAAGATTCTTCATCGGTCTCCCTTGCTCTTCCACTCACCACTTTGCGTTTACCGACCTCTCTCCACTTGCCGTTGACCCTCACTCCACTGCCCCTGCAGTGTGCTATTGCCTAGCTGTTGTCGAGAGTTTTAGTTCAAAAGTGTAACGGCGTTTGGTTCTGTCGGGCAAAGTGCCGCGTGTGCGCTCTGGCATCTGCCGCAGCGACATGAAGGCGGGCCAACGTCATGATCGATAACACCCCGTAAACTAAACCCTAACCCGAAACACAGCGTCATCGACGAAGCCCCCTGAACCCTAAACCCTAAACACAGCGACATCAAGCCAGCCAACGTCTTCATCGACAAGAACCAGATGTTCAAGCTGGGGGACTTTGGGCTGGCGCGCATTCTCAGCACCGAGACGCAGCTGGCCAAGACGAACGTGGGCACTCCCTACTACATGGCCCCAGAGCAAGTCAATGAGCTCCCGTACAACGGTCGTAAATTCTCAAAACTCTGCACCACAGCGACATGATACGCTATGTATACTAGGACACTTACTCTTGAGAGTTTCTGTCAGAGAAGTGCGACATCTGGTCGATGGGATGCCTCCTCTACGAAATGGCTGCCCTTGTCCGTACCCCACCTCTTCCCTACCCCCCCCCCCCCTCGACACGCACACAGCCAACACGCGCGAAGAGCGGGCGATCTAGTCAAGACCGACCGCATCCCCTTT
>Ga0315905_10004934_pt1 | contig 13631 bp, 14 predicted proteins | sample LakEriMetagenome_5_FD_203522 | JGI IMG/M metagenome (GOLD analysis project Ga0315905, IMG submission 203522) | Freshwater fungal communities from buoy surface, Lake Erie, Ohio, United States - Buoy 4 MA121 | ecosystem: Environmental > Aquatic > Freshwater > Lake | place: USA: Lake Erie, Ohio... | reverse complement strand
ACTTATTAAATCAGTTTATTTACAAATAAGCAAGAAAAAAGTCACGTACTTTTGTAAAGTTTTGCTTGACATTTGGTCAAGTTTTTGCTCTTAGATTATTTTAAATTACTTAAATAGAAGGGCTTGACGTTTTTCACCGTATTAAATATACTGAAAAAGTAAACTAAAACAGGTATTAATCTCATGAAAAAAGAACTAAACCCCAAATTAATTGGGACAAAAGTACGAGTTTATCGAAATCTAAGAAACCAGCTATTGTCTGTACAGTCTAATATTGGTGGGTCATGGTTAGTCGTAGGTCATGTAGAATCGCTTTTGCTTTATGATGCCGAGTTCAAGGTCTCGGAAGCTGGGAGAAAAAGAGTTATAGAGCAGAAGCGCAAGAATGTTCATGCTTTTGTATATGGAGAGCTGGCAGATATTGACACTGATGTGGTATTGCCTACAAAGGCATTCTACAACCCATATAAATATAAAACTTTTGTTACAGAGAGTTTAGGGCGAGTTGACGCGGTAAACTGCGCTTCTATATCCTCTGTAAAAGGCATAACAATTCTTTAGTCTTGTGATTACTAGTATTTACTGCATTAGTGTAGTAAATACTAGTAGTGAACTTATTAATCAAAAAGGAAACTAAAAATGACTGACAATTATATTGCGACAGACTTAAGAGGACAAGATTTTAGCTATAGTCAGCTAACAGGAGCTAATTTAAGTGGAGCTGACTTAACAGGAGCTAGGTTAAGTGGAGCTGACTTAAGTGGAGCTGACTTAACAGGAGCTGACTTAACAGGAGCTAATTTAAGTGGAGCTAACTTAAGTCGGGCTGACTTAAGTGGGGCAAGTTTAACCCAAGCCAATTTAAATTATGCAATCTTAGACAAAGCCAATTTAATAAAAGCTAATCTTGATTATGCAGAAGCACAAGAAGCTTCTTTTGTTTTTAGCTTGCTAAACAAATGTAATTTAAGAGGAGTCAACTTAGTAAATTCAAATTGTTCCCATGCCACATTTAATTTAGCGGACATGACTTATGCTAATTGTCGTGCTACAAATTTTGCTAAAGCTAGTTTAGAAAAAATTACAGCAGAAGACGCATCATTTAGGTCTGCAAATCTTGCTTATGCTTGTCTAAAAAACGCTAACTTAATCCACAGTATTTTAGTTGGATGCAATCTAAGAATGGCTAACTTAACTTGGTCTAATCTACTAAATGCAGACTTGAGTGAAGCAAATTTAGATTATGCAGTTTTTAAAAACAGTAATCTTACTGGCGTAACCCTTGCTGGCGTAACCTTAGAAACAGTAAAAAATTTAAACTGCGTTACAGTCCCAAAAAACCATGAACAAGACGACGAACTTACTGTGTATGATTTATTGAAAACCAATAATCTACTTAAGTAATTGTTTTGCTTGGCTACGCGATTTCCAGTTAACCAATAAACAACTAATTTTTTTAAGAGGTATCCTGATGAATTCCAGCAAACAACTAGAATCAGCAATTAAATATATGGACACGATAAAAACACTCCACGGAGACAATTTACAAAGTTTACCTCATGATGTAGGGGCTTTTTATGTAAAAGCACTTATTGCAATTTTGACAATTAAGTCAGAAGCACAAAAGATAGAACCATTTATAACTATTTCCCAATACCTAGAAGAGGAAAAGCTAGAGCTTAATGAAAAGCAAATAATGCTTATTGATAAACTGTGTCGAATTGTCTGTAGAAGAGATGGCATAACGATAGAAAAAAGAGGAGATCTCTGCGAAGCGTACCCTAGAAAAATTTTTGAAGAGGTGGTAGAAGCAGCACAGCAAATATACAACAATGTATACATTAAACCTAAAAAAGGAGAAATAGTTGATTTTCCATATATGACTATCTACCAATATGCAGAAGAGAAAGAGTTAGAGTTTGATGAAAAAACAATAATGTGCCTCGTTAAATTATGCCAAATTGTCTGCGAAAGAGATGGCTTGACTATAGAAAAAAGAGGAGATTTTTATGAAGCGTACCCTAAAAAGGTTTTTGATGAAGTGATCAACACAACTACAAAAGCATACATTGAGGCTGATGTAACAACGTTAATTGACTAGGTACGCGATCGCTAATCTCCTGACTAATAACTAAATCTCCAAATAAGAAAAATTCTAATCTTGTTTGGAGGTTTTTTATAGTATTATTGCCATTAATTACAAAAATCTTCTAAGAGGTATCCTGATGAACCCCCATAAACAATTAGGCTTAGCAATCAAATACATAGACACGATAAGGGCAGTCTATGGAGACAATTTACAAGAGTTGCCAGAACATTTAAATTCTGTTCATGTACAAGAACTTGCAAAAATTTTGACAATTAAGCCAGAAGAAGAAAAGATAGGGCTGCGGGGTCCTTTTGCTAACGAGAACAATGATTTTACTTTGGATGACTTACTGAAAAGATATAATTTATCAAGAGTGGGACTTCGTGGACGGTTAAAAGCATTACATATGTCTCCAGCTTACTATAAAAATAATTTTGCATTTTTTACAAGAGACCAGGTAGAGCTTTTGGATAAACTAGATGATTGGAGAAATCAAAACCGAAACGGAACTTTTACGGAATTTTGTTATATCCATGATATCTATTAATTTACAAAATGCCAGATAGTTCCCATATTAGCGAAAACTGCCTTGAATCTTTCTGGATGTTGACCGAGATAAATCAGGATAGATGTATGTGGTGGGGACTTCTGAGGACAATATTTTTGACTATCAGCATGGTAGATATCGTAAGCAATTCGTTTATGTGGGATACAAACCCATTGATTAGTCAATAGCTCAGAGGCTACCCTAAGTATCTCCATGTTGAATGCCAGAAAGATAACCGAGTCTATTTCCTTCTTTCTATATTTGTTGACAGCAGCGGTAAACCAGATTGACTGAGAGCTTCTATTATTTATTCTGCCTCCTGGAGGATTGAGAAAAACATTCCCGCACCATTCTCTGTTCACCCCGTCAGCATCAAAATATTGTTTAGCCTGCACTCTCTCAAAATTAACCCTTTTGCAAGTAGCCGGGTCTGTGTCTATCACCCCGTCAAAAACTAGTTTTACCTTGTCAATAATTGGTAACGGGGTGTAGTGCTCGTTAGTCAAGCTTAGGTGTTGTGGAATCATGGCGATACTAATTTAAATAACTTTTATTACGACCAAACTCCGAGCATAACGAGAGTAACTCCGAGCATAACTACATAGACTCCGAGCATAATTTTGATTACAATGTTCAGACATTTTTTCATGATCTAAGCATTTGAGTAAAAGACAGCTTGAATAAAATGTTTTTTGAGAACAAATCGAGGATTACGTGCACTAGTTTTTTCTGGGATGATGAAAAATACATTTTCCCATATTTCAACTTCTTTGATTGAAATACCGAGATATTCTTCTAAAAGTGGTTTGATATTGAATGCCATAATCAATTCCTGTGGTATCTGTCTTTCTATTATTTTAGACCTAATCATTAGCCAAATAACTTAATCTCCAAGTAAGAAAACTCCTAATCTTGTTTGGAGATTTTTGTGTGATACTATAAACAAATAAATCACCGCGAACTGAAGTAGTATCGAGCTACTCCGTCGCACTCTGGTGATAACCCCATAACCAAACATGGAGCTAAATAGAATGGTATCATATCCACGCGCCGAAATAGCAACTGTCAGAATCGGTCATCTTGAACTTGAAGGCTTGATGATCGCTAATGGGACATTTGGAATAGGAGTCCCTCAAATTGCTTTGTTAACTAAGACATCCAGTAATACTGCATCAAGAGACTTTAAACGTTTACTAGGAGACGATTTCAAGACATCCAAAGTAAAAACTGTTTACAACAAAAAATATACAAACTTTGTGACTTTGTATATTTTTGAGTTGATTTTAGCCCGGCTTGATAGAAGTGGAAATACAGAAGCGCAAAATATCCGTGATTCATTGGTTGGGCTATCGTTGCATCAACTATTTTCAGATGCTTTCTATGTCAAATTCGAGAAAGAGGAACGCCAACGATGGTTAGAGGATAGAGACAATGGAAAAATCTACCGACGAACATTGACTGATTCTATCAAGGATTATTTGCTTGCTCATCCTCATGCTGATAAAATGCTCTACCCTGTCGTAACAGACTTAATCTATTTGGGGATATTTAATCGTCGTGCTGCTGAGTTAAAGGTTGATTGGAACGAGACCAACCCCAGAGATGAGATGACTCGCAAGGAGCTATCCTATGTAGCGGAAGTAGAAGCGCTAACCAGTCGCTTGATTGATAGAGATGGGCTTTATCCACTGACAGCTGCTAAAGAAGCTTTGACTCGGTTAATTATTCCGGTGTGCGATCGCTGATTAATCTTCCTCCAACAACTTAATCTTCAAGCAAGAAAACTTCTAATCTTGTTTGGAATTTTTTTTGTGATACTATAAACAAATAAATCACCGCGAACTGAAGTAGTATCGAGCTACTCCGTCGCACTCTGGTGATAACCCCTACTTACATAGAGGCAAACTAATGGTATCATATCCACGCGCCAAAATAGCAACTGTCAGAATTGGTCATCTTGAATTTGAAGGATTGATGTTACATGATGGGACTTTTGGTATAGCCGTCCCCCAGATTTGTAGTGTTTTTCAAATCGACAAAAACCAAGCATCAAGAACATTCAAAGCCATACTAGGGGAACAATTCCAATTCGACAAATGGCGTAGTACTTTACATCCAAAAGCAGTAAACGTATTATCTTTAATTGATTTTGAACGGTTACTACGGAAACTAGACAGATGTGGTAACTTGCTTGCACAAGAGTTAGTAGATTTATTACTAGGACTCTCTCTACAACAAATATTCTCCGACGCTTTCTGTCTTCAATTCGAGAAAGAAGATCGCCAGCAATGGCTTAAGGATAGGCAAGAGGGGAAAGAGAAACGACGGACTCTAACTGATTCGATTAAAGACTACCTAATATCTCATCCTCATGCGGATAAAATGCTCTACCCTGTCGTAACCGACTTAATCTATTTGGGGATATTTAATCGTCGTGCTGCTGAGTTAAAGGTTGATTGGAACGAGACTAACCCCAGAGATGAGATGACTCGTAAGGAGCTATCCTATGTAGCGGAAGTAGAAGCGCTAACCAGTCGCTTGATTGATAGAGATGGGCTTTATCCACTGACAGCTGCTAAAGAAGCTTTGACTCGATTAATTATCCCGGTGTGCGATCGCTGATTAATCTCTACTAAATAGCTTAATCTCCAAGCAAGAAAACTTCTAATCTTGTTTGGAGATTCTTTTATTTGCTTTGTTTACTATCTTTTACTATTTCAAAATAACAAATTTTAACTATTTTGTCAATAGATATAAATTCTTAAAGGGTTTTATCTATTTTTTCAAAAATTTTATTTTTTTATTAAATTAATTAAGGCACTTAAAAAGATATTATTCTTTTTATCACAAAAAACAAAACACATAAGTCCTAACAGCATAGCAATAAATATATGTTCCCTAAATTTCTTAAAACACGGAGAAAACAATGAATGCTTTGAACAATATCAACCATAACAACAAAAAGATGAACACAATGTCATGTCAAATTCATATCCAAATCGAGTTAAACCAATTAAAAACTATACTAGGTGAACAATTCCAACTCTTAATCTCTGTCGCTGATTTGGATAAATTAGTTTTAGAGCTAACTAGACCAGATAATTTGCAAGCACGAAATTGGACGAATGGTATTATACGTGAGTCATTGCGACAAATCGCTAATTTTTTAGATATTTCAGACAACCAAGAAGATTGTCAGCAATTATTGAAAGACAAACAAGATGTAAAGAGAAAACTACAAGGTAAAAACAACTCTAGTAAAAACAACCAGCTTTCTCTTGTTTATTCTCAAGAAACATCTAATTGTAGCGGAATTGGGTCAAGCTATCAAAACTTGTCTTTTGAGAGAGAACCTGAATTAACCTCTGATGCGAACCATGCAAACCACGGAAATAAGAAAACTAAAAACGCAGATGAAAAAGAGACAGAGCGAGACCAAGCCTATGTGCTTTCTCTTGCAGAAAAGGCAGGTCTTTTTGGGCTTAACGAAAAAAGTATTTCTGTATTTTGTCATCTTCTTCGGCGTTTTCAAAATATGAAATTCAAAGAAATATATTATATGCCTGATGAAAAATTAATTAAGTGCTTAAAACAGCTAGTAGGTCAGATAACGTTGGGTTCATTAAATAGTGGCGCAAATGGAGGAATAGTCCGTAATGTAGCTTTTGATATTGGCGTAGCTATAATATTGTGTTCTAACCTTAATATTTGTTATTCCGTAGTACGAAATTTTGTAAATATTGTTCATGGTTTCCATCCTGACTTAAACCCTGAATATTTTGACAAAAAATACTTGTCAGGGTATTCAATAAAATATCCGCAACAACTGAGACAGTTTTTTATTGACATGAGAGACACTGATAAGTGTCAGTGGAGAAATAAGTTTGATGCTAGATATTCTGCTACTCTAGATAAGTTATTACTTTTTCTAAATCATGATTTATCCGATATTTCCGATAATAATAAGGGATTTAAGTCAGATATCATTGATTCCCTGTTCGATTCTTAAAAAAGTTTAAACATCTTGCAATCAATTATCCCAGTGTGCGATCGCTGATTCTCAACACAGTAAAACACCAAGTAGAATTACTTCTTTTCTTGCTTGGTGTTTTCTTTATTTGCAGATTGACATTTTTCGCGCCATAATCTAAAATCCAGAATAGTAAACAAAACTGGATGCAAATAAAAATTATGGCATTTCGCAAAAATACCCAAACCCAAGACACCACCGAACAAGACAATATCTCTGTCGTAAACAAATTCCTTTCATCTCAGTTATCATCCAGAAAAGTTCAAGGGGAAAGACACCCAAACGGAAACTATGTTTTTAAGACTAGCATGATGGTAGAATACAACCCCAAAACAACTACCTACACCTTAGGGTTTACCAAGTGGGAGTTAACCCCCCATGAATTCTATAGCGTGGTTAACGTGCTTTTAAATGGAGAGCACCATGCTGTAAACGTCTTTACCAAGTTCAATGATAAGTTCAAGGTAGATTTAGGGGATTAACGGGATGTAAGCGGGAAGTCCCTACACTCAGCATAGCGGTGTAGGGATGAAAGCACACTATATTCTTTTATTTTTCTGTAGACAACTCTCTAAATAACTGTTATCATTCTTAGTAATTGCTGGGGACTGTAATTACACTCCCAATAAATAACAAAAACAAACAGCAAAAAATATGGGTCTTAGGAACTAGGACTCCTGCTAATAGAGGGAAGGTAAGACCAAATATTGTCAAGATAGGAGGCACGTCCCAATGAAATTAGAAGCCCCTAACTCAGTCGAAAGACGGTTAGGAGTAGTTCACATGGAAAGCACTAGGCTGTGAACGTCTTTACTAGGTTCAAAATAAGTTCAAGGTAGATTTAAGGGAGTGAATTACTTTTAACCGTCTACGGCCGAGTTACACCCTTGACAACTGTTGACTAGTGTGGTAATTTTGAAAAGTAAACACCACAGGAAAATTAAAGTGGCAACTAGAGACTCGATGCACGCATTTGAAAAAAAATTAATTGCTGTAGCAAAGGAAAGATTTAAGCGCCGAATAAGATACCACGAAAAAGTAGAAGAGCGCCGAATCCAAGAAGATGCGATAACTAGGCAAAGTTTTTTAGAACAATACCCAGATTGGGAGACAAAAAAAGATACCTTATCTCCCAGATATAGAAAGGTCATAGAGTTAAGTTACGGACTTGATGATGCAAATGGGAACAAGGTTTTGTCTTTATCCAAAATTGCAGAAATCATAGGACCAGACAGTATCAATTCATCTATCAGCAAAGAAAGAGTCCGCCAAATTAAAAATAAGGCACTTAAAATATTAGCCCGGGAGTGAAGTACTTAACACTAATTGTTTACACAATATAGTGTCAGCTTCCTACCCAAAAACTAGATCTTTAACTTCTTCCTTTCGGCTTCTGTTAACAAGTCTTACAGTCTGACGATAGGCTTTTACCCGTCTTCCACATGTCTGTTTATACAGCGAGAGGGATTTTACAGGATCTCCCTTCAACTTCTCGCCCAGCTTGCGCGCCTAATATAATCGGGACTTGAGCCACTTTTAGAGAATGAGTTAAACGATTATGAAATAAACTACCTTCATTAACACTCACCACCTGTGTAACTTGTGCGAGTCTCCTGAAAGCAACAGAGTAAATTATTCTATCGCGATCTATTTGAAATACTTGTCTTTGATCCCCGGAGGATAAACTACTACCATATTGTCTTTCTTGTCTTTGGATTTGATTCATGCTAAGTAGTATTCAAACCCTCTATATAATTTCTAGATCCCAATCAGAATTAATTTTAGCTAGTCCATATTCTGATAATCGCCAAAAAAGCTCTCTGGCAATAGGTTCAGAGTAATTTTTGCTTTTAATAAACTCAATTAATTCATCCATACTTAAATTTCTAGTTTTTAGTTCTTCTAATGCTATTTCTTGAGATTTATCTAAGTTTTCATTTGTTAATTCTAACGTAGTCATCATGCAGCCTCGTATAGGAATGAATAATAACCATATCCTATCATCAGTATCCCAACTAAATTTTACTCAGAATTTTTATCTTCGTGATTTATGTATTATTAAAGTCAATAAACATAGAACTGGACTATCCAGTGGACAGTGGACGACACTAGGGAAAATATTATCTGTAAAAAGCTCTTTTTCTTAACTTGTTTTTAATGGCGAAGGGTTAGGATAATAGCTACCCCCTTTTCATAATCTTTAAGACAAATCAAAGCATCTCGGTTACTAGCGATTCCCAGTACTTTACAGATATCTATAGCCACAAACTAGGGTTGACCATTAATCAAAAACAAAGCACTTAAGCTATTAGCCAGAGACTAAGCCATTTTATTAAGTGCAGATAACACAGCCTTAGTCTGAGTCTCTCCTATTTTTGCGTACATCTCCCGTTGACTAGCAGCATCAATCTTATTGGTGATGTTAATCGTAGTGTTTTGTGTAGCTGGTTGGTAAGAAGTAGCGCCCTGAGTAGCTTGAACACCAGGGGGAACTCTGTAAGCTACTTGGGGGGTAACTTCATTAGCTAGATTACGGTAAAAATACCCTGGCTCTCTCTGGGCGACCGTCGATACATTTACCGCAGGAGTAGTAAATCTAGGGTTTAAAGAGTTTTGAATGGTCGGGTTCAAGATTGCCGAGACTCTTGTCGGTTGACTAGATGGTACTGCTGATTGTTGGTTTAGGGAAGAAGGAGTTGTAACAGGAGTGGGGAGAGTAGACTCTGACAAATCTAGTGGACTAGACTGGGATTGACTAGAAAGATTCCCCAATATTTCAGGTAGTGGAGTTGCCCAGGGTTTTTCCGTTTTTGTTTCGTTGACGATTGGCTTTAAAACGTCTCTTATCCCACGAGCAGCCTTTAATTGTTCTATCATTTGTAGTACTTCGTCATAGGCATTGCCTCCATCACCGATACCGGGGGGGGTCGATTCACCTCCTCCACTTGGGGTTTCCTTACCAGTTGCTTCCCCACCACCACGAGTATTAAGAGCTATCAACCCCAATAATTCCGCAATGGTTAAGAATGTAGACATTGCATCTGCCATGTCGGTACTGAGTGAATAAACATCAGAAGCCATGCGGGAGTTATCTATTGGTTCACTGGCTTGAGATAATCTTCTGGCTTGCTCTAAAGCGTTATCTATTTCCCTTTGTCCAGAAACAGACTCAATCATCTCTTGAGTGGGGGCGACTTTTTCTCCTAACCTTCCTGCATTGAGAACAGCTATTTCTTTGGAGATATCTTGAACCTTCCCATTACTCATGTCTATTTTGGTAGCTACTGGCTCACCAAAGAGTTTATCAAAGACATTTTTTAACGATTGAACCTCTGGGGGAGTCTGTGCGTCCAATTGCGCTTGCTCTTGTTTAGCGATCGCTATATTAGCATCCATCCAAGCTTGAATATCTCCATTGAAAGCCTCTAATGGCATCCCAATAGGTGTATTAGGATCTCGTTGGGGAGTTTGTTTATTTAACCAGTCAAGGTATGGGGCGAAGACTTCACGAGGATTAGCCTTGGTGGGGTCAAAGTTTTTAAAGTTTTTCAATGACTGCAAGATAGAAGCGATGTCTACATTTTCATTCCCCGCGACTTCAGCTATTAACCCGTCTCTTCCTGAAGCAGAATCTAATTTAAATGCTTCTCTCTGCATTTGGGCAAATAGTGCTTGTAAAGCTAAGTTTTCATTAGCTGCGCCTAGTTCGGCATTGGCAACACCTTGTTGAGATGCTGCTATCTGTACCTCTAGCTCTGCTAGTTTAATAGCTGTTGGGTCTTTACCTAGTATTGCTTGTTGCAGTCCGAATTGAGCTTGTATAACCGCTTGCTCGGCTCTTAGTTTACTTATCTCGGCTTCTCTGACTGCCATTTCGGCAGCTATTTGATTTCGTTGTATTTCAATATCTAGGAGTTTAGCAGCGATCGCTTGCTCTTTTTCCATAGCATCTAGTTTTTCTTTGGCTAGTTTGGTTGCTATTTTTTGTTGTTCAGCTAAAGCAGCATCTTCATTCATCCCAAAGGCTGCGGGTTGAATGCCGTACCCTTGACCCAATTGCTGTAAAGCACCTAATCTTCTTTCTTGAAAAGCACGTTGTCTAGGATTAAGGTCTTCTGATGATAATCTTTCTCTAGTTCCAACTCCGGCATCAATTAGGCTTGACGCAGTTTCTCCCCGTCCTGTATTGAATTGGAATTGTGCCTGAGATAAAGTTTTTAACTGCTCTCCAATTTGGGTTAAGTTATCTAGCTGTTTGGTGTAGCGCTCTGTTTCTTTATTGAGCAACTCATAACCATTTATTGCTACGTCAAAATACTTAGCACTTAAACTAGATTGATTTTCGAGTAACTTAATTGATAGCTCTCTTTCTTCGTTTTCTTTTTCTAGCAACTTATCTAATCGATTGGAAATTAGATCTTGCTGCTTGTCAACTAACTCGGAAATTTCTTTATTAGCGAGGTCTATGTTCGTTATGTAGCCATCTTTGATTCCTTTCGCAATTGATTCTAGTTGTGCTGCGGTACTCGCAATTTGAATATCTAATACTCCGATTTCATCCTGAAGCTGAAGTTTTCTTACGTCACTTTCTTTTAAGACTCCGTCTAGCCTTTGTTGCTTATAATTGCTACTTGTCTGCTTACTGTTAAATTGAGCTATTCTTACTGGGATTTGAGTATCTACGGCTATTTTAGCTAATTGAGCTTCTGTCAAAGCTTTGAGATTTTGACTATACTCTTCTTGGGCTTGACTAAAAATACTTATAGCTTCTATCTGTTTGTCTTGAGCTAATTCTAAGGCTGCTAATGATGGAATAGGGCTAAATGCTGCTTTTTGTAATGAAATTTCTACATTTCTATCTACGTCTTCTTTTGTTTTTCTAGCTGCGTTTAATTTTTCAAAACTTTGTTGAGCATTGACTTCTGCGATCGCTAAACCTTGTTCTGCTGCTAATTTTTCGGGGTCTCCGGCTACCCCTGCGACAGACTTGTTAAGGTCTGTAATGGCTAATTCTTTGTTAGACGAAAACTTGAGAAGAGCCGTAGTTATGTCTGCTAGCTTTTGTTGTGTTTCAGAGTCAATCTTTTTGGCTATTTTTTCAAAGTTTTCTAAGGCTCGAGTTATGGCTTTACCTGCTGCTTCTAATGCTTCCTCTCCAGACAGAGACATCAAATCCTCGAATTGTTTTAAAGCGTCTAATCCTGGAGCTATATATCTATCCCGAGTTTGTTTTATCTGTGCTAACAAAGGATCTTTGATTTCTTGACTTAAATCACTTTTGCCAAGGTCTTCTGCAAGTGTAGCAAGTGCTGCATCCGCATTCTGATAAAACATGAACGACTCAGTTAGATCAGTTCCGGCTACTTTCTTTTCTCTATATTTGTTTCTAAAATCCTCGTCAAGCTTAGTAGCTTGGGCTGTTAGATTTTTTCTTTTATCCTTACTTAAATCAGTGCGAGTTAATTGTTCGTTGACCTCTATTCGTTGTTGACCTATTCGAGTCAGCTCTTCTTCTATTGTCCGTAATTGTTGAATGTTTTCAAGGAAATCAGGTCTGACATCTTTTAGTGCATTCATCCAAGTATTTATATTTCCGTCGTAATATTGTAACCCTAATTTTTCACTTGACTTGGCGGCTAGTTCTTGGATTTGGTCAAGTTTTCCTACTGTTTGGGTATATTCTTCCTCTCCTACCGTTCCTAGTCTGACTTTTGTCGCCCCTCTGGGGTCAAGAGCCAAGGCGTCAACAAAAGTTTGTTCTAATCCTTCAAGAGAATTAAGTACGTCTCTAATTTCTCCAGGTGTCGCCCCCTGGTCTTGCAATGTTTGAATTACGGATTGAAAATTAGTTAATCCGTCTCTGTTTTTTACTTCATCTAGTATTTTTTGAGCATCGGCTAATTTTAATCCATCTTGAGTTAAGCCCATTAGTTGACTGTCTGAGAATATTCCAGATGTTGCCAGAGATGCTATCTGTGAAAAATATTGATTAGATATTTCAGCTCTTTGAGTATCTACAGTTTTAATCCCAAATGCTTCCTCTATAGCTTGCTGAACTGGTCGAGATCCTTTAGTAGAATCATTTCCAATAAATCCAAGAATTCTGCTTGCTGTTTTAAGAGCTTTTGTGAAGTTTGCTATTTCTTCATTTGTCCCAGTCAACTCCTCTCCATTAAAGAAATATTTTCCGTCTTGCATATTTATAGATTCAAGAGCGGTTTTAGTCATTGCATAGTCTCCTGAGTTTAGCGCCCCGACTAAGCCTGCTCGAGCACCACCACTTAAGTTTTGTTGCTGATTAATGAACCCGCCTACTGTGTCTAAGGCAGGGTCAAGATTAGCAGATCGTTGTTCCATTATCTTGGCTGCACCTTCTCTCCGTCTAGTAGCAAATTCCCAAACAGCAGCAAATCCTTTTAATGGTTCTCTTAGTTTAGCTGCTGCTACATCCAAGTTTTCTCCTAATTGACCTAAGCCACCTAATCCTGATTTTGTTTCTTGGATGAGCTGATATTGCTTAGCCAGTTCATTGACTCTATACTCAGCCTCTTTAATTGCTTGGTCAACTTGTGTCAGTCTTTGCTCTCTGGCTGTGTCGTCTACTTGGATAGGCGGGGCAACTGTTTTTACTTCATCTAAAAACGCATCTCTTTCATCTCTGAGATTTTGTAGTTGAGTTTGTAGCCCTTTTAATTGTTCCCCTACTGCATAATAGTTGTCTAACGCAGGTTGGAAGTCTAAACCTTCTGCTGTTGCCTGATTATAATCAGAGTAAGCTTCTTCTACAGTCTTTCTTGCAGATTGTATGTCTCTTTGGACGTTTTCTTCTAATGCACGGAAACCGTCTAATTGTTGCTTTTGTTCTTTGGTAACATAACCCGCACTTCTTAGGTCTTGTTCGGTGCGCAGCATGGGGGTAGTAGCAATATTTTCCCGCTCTGATTTGGCTCTAGTTACGGCTTGCT
>Ga0315905_10004932_pt1 | contig 13633 bp, 7 predicted proteins | sample LakEriMetagenome_5_FD_203522 | JGI IMG/M metagenome (GOLD analysis project Ga0315905, IMG submission 203522) | Freshwater fungal communities from buoy surface, Lake Erie, Ohio, United States - Buoy 4 MA121 | ecosystem: Environmental > Aquatic > Freshwater > Lake | place: USA: Lake Erie, Ohio... | reverse complement strand
CCCACCCCGCCCCCCCCCCCCCCCCCCCCCCCCCCCCCCCCCCCCCCCCCCCCCCCCCCCCCCCCCCCCCCCCCCCCACCCCCCCCCGCCGGGGCCCGGGTGACACGAGGTGCAATCGCTCGCGGCGATGGGCAGGCGTCGCTGGCTCGGCGGAGCAAGTGTTTGCGTGTGAAGAGAGTCGCGTCGCGTGGCTGTCGTCAGTGTGTGGTGTTGTTGGAGCGGGGGGGAGGGGGCGACGTTGAAAGTCGTCGCGGCTCTCGGTCGTGCGCGCGCGCGCGCGCGCGCCCGAGCGTCGGGGGCGAGAGCGCCGCCGACGCCGACGCTGCCGGCTCGGGCCCCAAACTGCACGCTTCCGCCCGCTCGCCAACAGGAGCAGCAGGATGGCCTACGGACCAGCTTTCATTCGATCAATCTCACAGATTGCGTTGTTCAGTCGAATTCAACCCAATCCGTCTCTCTCACCCCTCTCTCAAGCAGTCGACAGTGGTGTCTCCGCGCGCGCGCGCCTCGACGCTCCCCTGAGCTGTCTGCCGCGCGCCGTCCGGGAACTACCAAGAGATCCGCGTTCCTCCCACACACGCACATTGGCCAATGCAACGACCGCTGCTATTGCGGCGAGGCGCCGCGCCTGTGCGAACGCCGCCGCGCCGGCCGCCGCACGCACCGAGCGCCCGACGATCGGCGGCGGCGACGGTGCTCCGGCGGGCCGTCCCTGAAGCTCCTCCGCCCGGCGACGACGCCGACGCGCAGGCCGCCGCCGCCGAGGAGGCCGTGCGGGGCGGATGGGACCCGGAGGGCCTCTTTGCGGGCGCTGGCGGCGGCCAAGGCGGCGGGGGGGGCGACCTGTTTGCGCGGCAGCAGGCCCGGCGAGCAGCGGCGGCGGCGGCGGCGGCGGCGGCGGCGGCGGCGGAAGCGGCAGAAGCGGCCTCTGCCGCTGAGCAAAAGGCCCGCCGCCCCGCGCCTCCCGCCTTTGACGAGCCCCCGGCCCCCGTGCCCGAGAGCTGGACCCAAGGCGACAGCGCCACCAGCCCGCCCTTGGTCGCCGCCCTGTCCCCGCCGCAGCGAGCCGAGCTGGCCGCCGCCGTCGCGGCCGCCTTTCCGACGCTCGACCTCGGCTTCCCGGGCCTGCGCGTGCTGCACCTGCGCCCGCCCGTGCTGGCGGTCGACGGCTTCGCCTCGGCCGCCGACTGCGAGGCGTGGATGCGCGAGGCCGAGGCGTCCGGGCGGCTGGCCGCGTCGCGCGTGGGCGCCGGGCACGCAGGAGGTGGTGGCGGGGCGGCGGCGGCCTCGGCCTCGGCCTCGGCCTCCGTCTCGTACGACGCCGTGCAGCGCACGTCCACAAACCTGCTGGTCGACCCGGCGACGCGCAAGGCGGCGCCCGTGCTGGGCCTCCTGGCCGACGCGTTCCAGGAGCGCGCGCTCGAGCTGATGGATGGCGGCGGCGGTGGCGTTGGCGGCGGCGACGGCGGCGGCGACGACGGCGACGACGGCGCCGGCCAGCGCCGCCGGCGCCGCCCGGGCACCGGCTGGGGCGTGCCCGGGCGCATGCCGCTCGCCCGCCAGTACACCTTTGAGGCGCCCCAGGTCACGCGCTACCTGCCCCCCGAGGCCGCCGCGGGCCGCGCGCGCGGCCAGCTCTTCGGCGAGCACGAGGACGCGTTTCCCCGCGTCGTCGCGCGCGCCAACGGCTTCCAGCGCCACGCCACGCTGCTGCTCTACCTCAACGGGCGCGCGGCGCACGAGGGCGGCGCGACGCGCTTTGCGCACATGACGGCGACGGCGGCGGCCGGCGGGCGGGGGGGTGACGACGGCGGCGGCAGCAGCAGCGGTGGCGGCAGCAGCAGCGGCAGCGCCGCCCCGCTGGCCGTCACGCCCGAGGCCGGGCGCCTGCTCGTGTTCTTCCCGAGCGCCGACGACGGCACGCCCGACGCGCGCACGCTGCACGCGGCGGCCGAGGTCGCGTCGGGCGGGCCCAAGTGGGTGATGCAGCAGTGGGTGGCGCGCGGGTACGCGTCGCCGTCGGCGCTGAGGCAGCAGCAGCAGCAGCAGCAGCAGGGGGGGCGGTCGTCGACGGCCACGGCAGCAGCGGAAGCAGCAGCAGCAGCAGCAGAGCGGCCGCTCGGGCGCAAGGAGCGGCGCGAGCGCGCGCGGCAAGAGGCGGCGGCGGCCAAGGAGGCTTCGGGCGGGGGGTCGCGGTCCCGCGGCGGCAAGCGGGGCGGGTAGCTTGCTTTTCAATTCGATCTTTTTTGTTGTTCTACACCCGCTCCCAGACGCCCAACCACTCTTGCCCTTGCCGGCTCGGGTGGCTCATGCCCGGCGGCACGGGCTCGAGGTAGACCTTTTCAAAGGCGCCGAGCAGCAGGCGCTCGTACAGCTGCGGCTCGAGCGGCCACGGCGGGCCGACGTTGGCGTCGCGCGAGTCATCGACCGGGTAACACGCGGTGATTAGGCGCCCGCCCGGCCGCAGCAGGCGCGCCCACCGCGCCGCCCACGCCTCGCGCATGCTCGGGTGCAGGGCGCACAGAAACGTGAGGTCGTACCCCAGGTCGAACGAGGCGTCGGCCAAGGCCGAGGAGGGGGGCGGCGACGCGAAAAAGTCGCCCTCAACGATCTCGGCCGACCCGGGCAGCGGCGGCGCGCCTTCGCCTCGCCCCCGCGCGAGCTCGCCCGCGACGTACGCGCGCGCGACTCGCGCGGCGACGGGAGACAGCTCGAGCCCCACGGCCGCCCCGGCGCCCGCCTGGGCGAACGCGACGACGTCGTACCCGCGCCCGCAGCCGGGCACGAGGACGCGCTTGCCGCGGGCGTCGATCGAGGGGAGGGGGGGCTGCTCGGCGCCGCCATTCGCCGCCGCCGCCGCGAGGTGCGCGGCCTGCTCGGGCAGGAGCGGGAGGGACAGGAGCGCGCGGAGCGTCGGCGAGGAGGAGGTCATGTCGAAGAACTGCCCGGGCGCGCAGCCGTCGGTCCAGATGCGGTCCCAGCGGGCGTGGTATTCTTGCCATTCGGCGTCGTCGGCGAGGGGTGGCACGGATGGCGGTAGTGGTGGTGGTGCTGCTGCTGCTGCTGAAGTTTCGCCGCCCGCGCCGCCCGAAGCGCCGGACGCCGCCGCCGCCATGAAGAGGGCCGCCGGCGAACACCAAGGAGGGCGCCGCCGCAGCGATGCCTCCTTGAGGAGCGAGTTGAGGGCGATCGTCGTCGCGCGGGGATTGGTGCGGGCGCTACGAGTCGTGGTGGTGCTGGGGGAGCGCGCGAGCATCGGCGGGCGTGTCGGGTGAGTTGAGAGGGTGTAGTTTGTGTGACGATGATGCGCTGCGTGGGGGTGCTGAAGTACGAGAGAGAAGATTCCGCTCGGCACTCGAGAGTGGAGCGAGAGAACGCGAGCAAGCATATTCAGAACGGGTTCCAGGCGCGGTCGCCACACGCCGCCGCCGACGAGTTCGCCTCCCGCGGTGTTTTAAGCTGGCTCCCCCTCTGCTCGCTGGCCGCCTTTTCAAACCACGCTCGCATTCACATTCTTTGAGTAAGAGCTGAGTACTCCACCCGCTGTCCTTTTTCCTCGCAGCGCCTGCTCGCGCGCCGGACCATCCAACCTGCTCCTCACTTTTCTTTTCCGCGATTGAAAAAAAAAAAAAGAGGCCTCCCAACCTTTCCCATCCCGCGCCCCGCTCCTGGCCGCGGCAAGCAGCCGTTGCAACAATGACGCGCCGGTATATCTTGGCGGCGCTGGTCGTCGTGGGCTTGGTTGGTGAGTTTGGTTAGGGCGGAGACATGCGCGCGCGCGCGCGCGACTAGAGAGTGGCGCAGCGGGAAACAGCTGGTTCACGCACGCCGATGTCGTGCTGGCGCGCGCTCCTCTGGTCCACCCCCCTCGCGCGCCACACTATCGCGGATATCATTCTACCGTTACATCACCGTCGACAGTCTCCGGCGCCTCTGCGGCCGCGCGTTCGAGAGAGAGAGAGAGCTCCGCACGTCCCCAATCCAGGTTCCAACTTCCCGGCCCCTTCCTCTCCCCCCCCCCCCCCCGCTCCGCCCCCCCTAAAAAAACCTTCAGGCGCCGCCGCCGCCGAGGACCTCAACGCCGTCCGCCTCGAGGTCGCGGACGCGCTCAAGGACCCGTCCGTCTCGTTCGACCGCTATCTGACCGCGCGCCTGGGCGAGGCCAACGCCACGCTCGCGCGCGCCCTGGCCGCCCACAGCAGCAGCAGCAGCAGCAGCACAGCCACGTCGGCCGCGTCGGCCGCCTCGGCCGCGTCGGCCGCCGCCCCGTCGGCCGCCGAGCTCGCGCAGGCCGCCGCCGCCCTGCCGCCCAGCCTGCGCGTCCTCGTCCCGGCCATGAACAGCGGCGCCGAGCGCTCGCGCCGCGCGGCCGTCTTCCGCGCCAACCTGCGCCGCTACGCCATGCTCAACGCCCAGGCCCTGCGCGCCGCCCAGGCCGCCGGCGTGAGCCCCGAGGACGCGCCGACGTACGGCCTGACCGACTTTTCGCACCTGACGGAGCAGGAGTTCCGCAGCCTGTACCTGAGCCGGTCGTTCGGGCAGCTCAAGGGCCGCGTCAGCATGGCCGATGCCAGCAGCGGCACCGCCGTCGTTGCCTCTAGCGACGGCCTCAGCGCGAGCGCTGTCGACGCCGGCGCCGCCGCCGCCGCCGCCGACCTGACCGGCGCCCGCCGCCGCCTGCACCAGGAGACCGAGCCGGTGCTGCAGTGCAAGAAGCAGCTCCGCACCTTCCCGTTCTCCAAGGTCACCCCCCCGGCGTCCCTCGACTGGCGCAACGTCAACGGCACCAGCTTCGTCGCCCCCGTCCGCAACCAGGCGTCGTGCGGCTCGTGCGCGGCCTTTGCGTCGGTCGTCACGCTCGAGGCGGTCGGCGTGCGCCGCGCGCTGCTCGCGAAGAACGGCGCGCGCGGCCTCGCCAGCGCGGGGAAGAGCGTGAGCGCGACGTACAACCTCTCGGAGCAGGACCTCCTTGACTGCTGGGACCCCACGACGGACGAGTGCGAGGGCGCGCTGCCCTCGTGGTACCTGGACCGCGCCACGTGCAAGGGCATCGCGACCGAGGCGGCCGTGCCGTACAAGGCGCGCGACGCCAACGTTTGCGCCGGCGTGGCGCGCGACACGCTCGGGCTGAGCGGGTGGTACGAGCCGCCGACGACGGACCTCGGGCTCAAGCAGGCGATTGCCAAGGCGCCCGTCGCGATCGCGATCTACGCCGAGAACAGCTTTAGCGGCTACCGCGGCGGCGTCATGCCGTGCGGCACGCCCGGCAACTACAAGGACGTCAATCACGCGATTTCGGCCATCGGGTGGGACAGCAAGAGCTTCTTGGTCAAGAATTCTTGGGGACCTTCTTGGGGCGAGGGCGGCTACGTGCGCCTCGCGTCCGGCTGCGCCAAGGGCAAGTCGACGCTCAACATGCACACGCCGGGCTACAACGTCGGCGTCACCTTTTAGAGATCGCTCGGTCGCGGTCGCTTTCGTTTCGTCGCGCGACCTTGACACCTCCTTCTCTCGCGCTTTGCTCGTGGACATACATGTCTCTTTCCATTTCATTTGCGGGGGCAGAGGCGCCACGGTTCGCTCCGGCTGCCTTGCTCCCCCCCGCCGCGCCTGCTGCGCTCCCGACGAGAAGAAAAAAAAAACGCCAGCGCGCGCGCGCGCCCTCTGTGCGCGCGCGCCTCTCCAACCCGCTCCCTCCTCCTTCTCATCCCTCGCTCTCACTCTAAGACTTAGCGCGCGCCCCATCGGGCTTTTAAAGTGTACAGAATACACACGAGTCCGATCTGTTGTCGTGAGCCGGGGCTGGACCGCAAAGGCAGCGGGCGCCGGCAGCGGCAGCGGGCGCGGGGGCGGGGACGACGAGCTCCTCAAGTTCCCGCCCCCTGACCGTACCGCCCGGGCGCCGCTTGCTTCTTCGCTCAAACTCGCGATATACAGGCCCGCTCTTTCACCCTGTCAGCATCCCCACGCGCGCGCCCGCGTCCTTGTGTGTGTTTGTGCGAGGCAGCAAGCGATTTTTCTGGCGCGAGCAAGTGCGGCGACAGCCTTCTCCTTCCCCCGTCGTACCTCTTCCCCTCTGCGCCGCCCGGAACGATGACGACGCGCCCCCGCCGCCGCTCGGTCAAGCTGGCCCGGTGCATCCTGGCCGGTGGCGTCGCCATCCTGGCCCTGGGCGCGGCCGGGATGGTCCAAGGTGAGAGGCGATTCGGTCCTCTCTTCACCACACCACGACCTTTTTTTTTCCCTCGCGGCTCACCACCATCGACGGCCTCCGGACAAGGCGATTTTGCGCGCGCGCGCGCGCGACCTCGTCGAGAGGCCCGATGAACGCCACCCAACCGGCGCGCGATGCACCGTGACCGTCCAGAGATGATTCGTTGGTCATCGGACGGTCGGGGGTCGCGCAGGGGGGCGCGCGCGCGCCAGAGAGAGAGAAGGACCAGAGGGTGTCTCCCCTCGCGGCCTGCGTTGTTGTTGTTTGGTCTTCCTCCTCCCTTTCCCTCCTCCTCCTCCCTGCTCCATCTCACCCGCCCCCTCCTCCTCCGCCTCCTCCTCCTCCTCCTCCTTCCGCCTCCTCCTCGACCACCCAACAACCCAACAACCCGACAGCCCAAGACGCCACCGCCGTCCCACTCACCGCCGACCTCGTCGCCCAGCTCGAGCCGACGGCAGCCGCACCCCCGACCCCCCCGAGCGACGCCGACGTCGCCGCGCACGTCGCGGCGGCCAAGGCGGACGTCGAGAGCGCGCTGCGCGACCCCTCGCTCGCGTTCGACGCCTACCTGTCCGAGCACCTCGCGGCCTACAACGCCACGATCGCGGCCGGGCGCGCCCCCTCCCCCGCCGAGCGCGCCCTCGCGCCCCTCCTCGCCTCGCCCTCGGCGCGCCAGGGGCGCCGGGCCGTCTTTGCCGCCAACCTGCGCAGGATCGCCTCGTACAACCGGCGGTCGGGCGAGGACCTCGCGTACGGCATCACGGGCTTTGCGCACCTGACGCCCCAGGAGTTCAAGGCGGCGTACCTGAAGCCGTTTGCGCCCGTGGCGGCGCGCGTCAAGCCCACGTCGTTTGCGCGGCAGGCGGCCGAGGCAGCGTCGGCGTCGGGCGCGCGCCTCCCGGGCGCAGACGCCAACGTCGCGGGCCCCTTGGGCGAGTCGTACGAGTGCGACAGCGAGGTCGCGTTCCCGTTCGCCAGCACCAAGCCCCCGGCCGCTAAAGACTGGCGCAACGTCGACGGCGTCAGCTACGTCCCGGAAATTCGCAGCCAGGCGTCGTGCGGCAGCTGCGCCGCCTTTGCCGCGACCGCGGCGCTCGAGTCGCACGTGGCCATCCGTTTCAAGAGCAAGGGATTCACGGCCGCCAACGTCGACCTGGCCGAGCAGGACCACCTCGACTGCACCCCTGGCAACCAGTGCGAGGGGTGGCTCCCCTCTTACTACCTGGACCGCGCCGTGTGCCGCGGCATCACGTTTGAGGACGTCGTGCCGTACCAGGCGGCCGACAGCGACGACTGCACGCGCACGCAGCGCTACTTGACGGGCCTCAAGGGCTTTGCGACCGTGCCCGGGACCGAGCTCGCCCTCGCGCAGGCGGTCAACTACGGCCCCGTCGCCATCGCGATGGCGGCCAACAGCGCCTTCCAGTTCTACAAGGGCGGCGCCTTCCCCTGCGCGAGCGACAGCACGGGCATCAACCACGCCATCACGGTCGTCGGGTGGAACGACAGCGCGCTCATGAAGAGCGGCGAGACGTGGAAGGTGTGGTACATCCGCAACTCGTGGGGGGACAAGTGGGGGGTGCCCGGGCCGACCGGAGGGTACGTGCTGATGCGCAAGGACTGCAAGGGGACGGGGTCGCTGAAGATGTACACGAGCGGGTACAACGTCGTGCCGATTGGCGACGACGTGGCGGTGTAGAGAGAGTCTTTTTTTTGTTTTTTGAGCCGCCCCGCCATCTCCTGCAAAGCCGCTCCTTTTTTACCCCCAGCCCGCCATTCCTGTCTCTGTGTGTAAAATATATATATACATACATATATCAGCGTGCGGAGGACTGCTGATGATTGATTGCGTGCGCGGCCGTCGTCGTCGTCGGCGGCCACCTGGCACGCCGCCGGCGGCGCCAAGACGCGGCAAGCCGCCACAAACGCCGCGCACGAGAGGTGATTGGCAAGAACACACAAACGCTCGCGCGCCCAACCACTTTTACTGCACACGAGCGAGAGCGAGAGCGAGAGATATACACACACACACACACACACGTCTCATTAGCGAGTGATTTCCCGTCAATACCCTTATCGCCCCGACTTTGTTCTCCCCTCACGATTCGTGATTCCTTCTCGCTTTTGTTTTTTGGGGGGTCTGTGTTTCCCCCTCCCTTCCGCCCCGCCCGGCGTTTACCGGTCTGCTTGAGCGCGATGGCGCGCGCGCAGCTCGCATGGATCTTTGCGGTCCTGCTGGTCTGCGCCGCAGCATCGTCCGCGCGCGCGGAGGATGCTGCGGGTCAAGGTGTGTGGACGCCGAAGCAGGTCGAAGAGTAACACGCGCGCGCGCAGGCCATTCTTGGTCTCCCCCCCCCCTATCTTTCGCTGGTCGCGCTCGCTTTCGCGCGCGCGTGCGCCCTTTCCCCCAATGCGATGAGCACACGTCATTAAGAGCTCTGTGAAAAGCATCACGTCGCCCCGGCACGTCGCGCCGCCCGACGGGCCGACCGCGCGCCGCGTGGACTTTGCCGCGTCGTTTGGCGATTCGGCCGTCCGTCCGTCCGTGGTGCCGCCGCCGCTCCGGCTGGCACGCGCGCGCGCCGCGCGGGTTTGTGCTTTGCGCTTTCTCTCCTCCGCCTGACGCCCCAACTCCAATCCGCCCCCCTCGCGACCCCTCTCGACAACAACGACAACAACCACAACAACAGCCCTCGCCCCGCCCCCGATGGTGAGCAGCGGCGGCGGCCAACAACAACAACAACAGCAGCAGCAGCCGGAGCGCACCAAGGACGCCGAAGCCGCCTCTGCCGCTGCCATCCCCGGGGAGGCCGAGAGCGCCGCCGCCACCGCCGAGGCGGTCCGGCAGGCCAAGGCCGAGGTCGCGGCCGTCGTGGCCGCGCGCGACGTCGACGCGGCCTTTGACGCGTTCGCGCGCAAGCAGCTCGCCGACGCCGGGTGGACGCCCGAGCAGGCGGCCGCGGCCGCGGCCGCGTCGCCCGCGACGCAGGCGCTGGTGCGCGGCGGGCGCCGGCCACGCGGCGGCGGCGGCCGCCCCGTCGGCTTTGACAGCGCCGTGGGCCCCCCGCTGCCCGCCCCGCCCTCGATCCCCCCGGCCCTGGGGGTGCTCGCCACCGCCCTCGTCGCCGACACCAACAGCACCGTGCGCCAGGCGCGCGTGCGCGCCTTCCAGGCCAGCCTGCGCCGCATCTCGGCGCTCAACGCCGCCTCGGGCGCCGACCTCGCCTATGGCCTGACGCCCTTTTCGCACCTGACGCCGGCCGAGTTTCGCCGGCTCTACCTGAGCGCGCCGCTGGCCGAGCTGCCGAAGGGGGCGGCGGAGGCGGCGGCTGATGCTGGGGGTGGCGGCGGCAGCAGCAGCAACGACGGCAACAACAGCAACGGTGGCAACCGCCGCTTGCTGCAAAACGGCAACCTCGTGTGCAACGCACGCGTCGCGTTTCCGTACGGCGGCGCCACCCCGCCGCCCGCAAAGGACTGGCGCAACGTCAACGGCGTCTCGTTCGTGCCCACGGCCGTGCGCAACCAGCAGTCGTGCGGCAGCTGCGCGTCCTTCACGGCCGCCGCGCTCCTGGAAAGCATGGTCATCCGCAAGTACCGCGCCAACGGCTACACCGCGGCCGCGACCGACGTCTCGGAGCAGGAGCAGCTCGACTGCCTCGCGGGCGACGGCTGCCAGGGCGCGCTGCCCTACCAGTACCTCGACCGCGCCGTGTGCCGCGGCGTCGCGTTCGAGGGCAGCTCGCCGTACCGCAACTATGATCAGATGACGTGTCCCTCGACCGCCGCGGTCCCGCGCTACGCGTCGGGCGCGCGCGCGTGGGCCGAGCCGCCGGCCACCGAGCGCGGCATGGCCCAGGCGGCCGACAAGGGCCTCGTCGCCATCGCGCTGCTCGCGACCGACGACTTTATGAACTACCGCGCGGGCGTGTTCGACTGCGGCGCCGCGCGCGGCGGCCGGTCGATCAACCACGCGACCGTGATCGTCGGCTGGAACGACGCCGCGCGCATGAGCACGGGGGCCACGTGGCGCGTGTGGTCGGTGCGCAACTCGTGGGGCAACGGGTGGGGCGAGGGCGGCTACTTTCGCCTGCGCAAGGACTGCGGCGGCGCGGGCACGCTCAACATGTACACGCCCGGGTACAACACGGTGCTGGTGGAGTGAGGTGTTTCGGTTGTGCGTGTGTGTGTGTGCGTGCGTGCTATATTATCATGTCTTTTTTTTTCCTGCTCTCACGATTCGTCCCGCACTTTTCATGTTGTCCGCGCCCTTTTTGGCGCCCGACGCCGACGCCGACGCCTCCCTCGAGAGGCGTGCCGGCACGGGCCTTTTGCGCCGTTGCGTCCCTCCCGCCGGTGCCGTCTGTAATAGCTCTGCCGATGATGCGATTTTGTTCGGAATACGCGACCCTTCTCTCAACCCCCCCACAGCTTTTTCGTTCGTTTGTTCGTTCGTGCGTGCGTGCGTGCGGCGCGCGCGGAGAAGCAACCGCCATCTTGTTTCGTCTCCACTTCTCTCTCTCTCTCGTCCGCCCGATGATGGTCGCCTCCACGACCGTCTCAAGACGGCGCCGCGCGGGCGCGCGTGGGTACTTGGTGCTCTTTGTCGTCGGCTTGCTCGCTGGCACCGGTGCGTTTCGAGTGGTTGACGAGGCGCGCGAGGGGGCGCGCCGCGGAACGAAGGTGGGCGAAAGCGGCACGGATTGCAGCCTGGCCGCAGGCGCGCACGCTCTCTGCTCACACCCGTCGACTCGTTTTTGTCTCTCTGTCCTGCTTCGCCGCGTCACGTCCAACCGACAACACCACACAACAGCTCTCGCCGCCGAGCTCGCGGAGGAGCAGCCGCAAGAGCAGCCGCTGCCGCAGCAGCAGCAGCAGCAACAACAACAACAACAACAACAACAACAACAACAACAACAACAACAACAACAACAAGACCTGCCGCCGCCGCTGCTCGCCGCCGCCGCCGACGGCGACGCCGCCGCCGCCAACCTGCCGCCGCTGGAGCAGCAGCAGCAAAACGACCCAGATGCCACGCGCGAGTCCGTGCTGGCGGCCAAGCGCGAGGTCGAGCAGGCCCTCGCCGATGTCGAGGCCGCCTTTGACGCGCACTTGATGAGCGTGTTTGAGGGCGCGGGGCTGATGGCGGCGAATGGCGACGGCGCGGACGGCAGCAGCAGCAGCAGCAGCAGCAGCAGCAGCAGCAGCAGCAGCAGCAGCCTGCGCGCCGCGGCGTCGGCGGCGCGGTCGTCGTCGGGATCTCCGCGCCCGGGCCTCCCGCCCAACGTGGCCGTGCTTTTGGACGCCGCGGCGGGCGACTCCGCCGCCCGCCGCGCCCGCCTGCGCATCTTTCGCGATGGCCTGCGCGCCATCCGCGCCGACAATGCGCGCAGCGGCGACGACCTGGCCTTTGGCATCACGCCCTTTTCCCACCTGACCCCGGGCGAGTTTCGCGCCATGTACTTGACGCCTGATATGGCGGACATGGCCGGTGGTGGTGGTGGTGGGGGGGGTGGGGGTGGTGGTGAGGAGGAGGCGTCGTCGTCGTCGGCGTCGTCGGCGTCGGACGAACAGAGCCCCCCCCCCCGTTGGCGGCGGCGGCGACGGCCTTCGCCGCCGCCGCCTGCACCAAAACGGCGGCGGAGGCGGCGGCGGCGGCGACAACCCGCTCCAGTGCAACGCCCGCGTCCCCTTTCCCTCAAAGAGCAACAACAACACCCCTCTCCCAGCATCGTTCGACTGGCGCAACGTCAACGGCGTGAGCCACGTCACGCGCGTTCGCAACCAGGGCACGTGCGGCAGCTGCGCCGCGTTTGCCGTCAACGTCGCGGTCGAGGCGGTCGTGATCGGCCGCTACCGCAGCCGCGGCTACAGCGCCGAGCGCACCGACCTGAGCGAGCAGCGGTTCCTGAGCTGCTGGAGAGGAGATCAATGCCACGGGGCTTTGCCGCATTGGTACCTCGACATGTCGGTGTGCAAGGGCGTGGCGCTCGAGGACAAGTGGCCTTATCAGGGGGTCGACCGCGACTCGTGCCCCGACGCAGCGGGCGGCGGCCCCGGGCGCTTTGCGTCGGGCGCGACGGGCTGGGCGTGGGCCCCGACGACGCCCGAGGGCTACAGCCGCGCGCTGCTGCACAGCCCCATCGCTTTGGGGGTCGCTGCGTCTGGACGCGGGTTTATGAACTACAAGGCCGGCGTGTTTGGCTGCGGCGGCGAGGACGGCGCCGGCGGCAGCACGCCGTCGCAGCAGCGCGTCGACCACGCCGTCGCGCTCGTCGGGTACGACGATCGCGTCAGGATGAGCAGCGGGGCGACGTGGGGGGTGTTTGTCGGGAAGAACAGCTGGGGACAAAGCTGGGGGGAAGGCGGGATGTTTCGCGTGCGGAAGGATTGCCCGACTGCTGGCGGCGGCGGCGGCGCCAAGGGCCCGCTCGCGATCTACTCGCCGGGCTATGCCGTCGTGGCGGTCGCGTAGGGATGATGGGTGGTCGGCCGACGCGCGCGCGGCTTGAGCAGATGATTTTTGGGGGCTTGTTTTTTTCCTTCTTCTTTTTTTGTTTCGTTTTGTTTCGGGGGGTCATGTTTAGTACCAAACGCCCGTACTACTAGTCCTCCTCCTCCTCTGTTTGAAATGCGCGCGATGTATTACACACACACACACGCGTCCGCGGCCGCCTCTCGTCGTCGCCGTCGTCGCCGTCGTCGTCGTCTCTTTTCGGCGGCCGGCCAGCCCGCCAACTGCTGCTGCTGGTTGGCCGCCGCTCCACTACTACTGCTTGGCTTACGTGGGGTTGCTGTTGGGCCCCTTCTTCTTGCCCGGGCCGACGACTGTGCGTGGTTGTGTTTTGTTGGGGCGGTTGTTTTGTTTGAAGAGGAGGGGATTGGTTGTGAGGAGGAGGACGACGAGCGCGGGGAGAGCAAGCGGCGACGCAGAGCCGACGCAGAGCCGCCGACGACGGCCGCTGACGATGATCGGTCGATCCGAGGCGCGCCACGCGCGGCGCCTCGTCTTCCGCGGTCGGTCGAGCGCGCGTTCGACGCAGCGCTCTGTAGTGGCGCCATGGCCAGAACGGCGCCAATACACACAGAGCGCGCGCGTCGGGCCACGGCTCGGCCGCCCGCCTCCTCCTTGCCTCTCTCTCAGCAGAGAGACGACTCACCGACGTTGACGAAGCGGCGGTTGTACTTCATGCGCTTGCACGCGCGGCCCGTCGGCTTCTTCTTCTTCTCCTGCGGCGGCACCTTGGGCGTCTGGCCGCGCACCTTGCCGGCGCGGGCGAGCGAGCCGTGGACCTTGCCTGTTGGTTTGGGGGTGTTTGGGGGGGGGGGGGGGGGGTTGGGGAGGTGGGTGGAAGGAGAGAGCATGTGTGTGTGTGTGAGTGTGAGTGAGAGAGAGCGAGCGCGCGCGCGCGCGAGAGG
>Ga0315905_10004931_pt1 | contig 13633 bp, 8 predicted proteins | sample LakEriMetagenome_5_FD_203522 | JGI IMG/M metagenome (GOLD analysis project Ga0315905, IMG submission 203522) | Freshwater fungal communities from buoy surface, Lake Erie, Ohio, United States - Buoy 4 MA121 | ecosystem: Environmental > Aquatic > Freshwater > Lake | place: USA: Lake Erie, Ohio... | reverse complement strand
ACGGATTTGAAATGGTCAACACTATTCACGACGAGATTCTCCTGTTATCAGAGGAGGCAGACGCCGAGTCCGCCTTAGATCGTGTGGTCAGCATCATGACCACGCCACCTAAGTGGGCTCCGGATTTTCCCCTGGCCGCGGAGGGGTGGGTCGGAGCTAGGTACCGTAAGTGATCAGCACTTCCACTTACGGAGCGCTTTGTTGATGCGGCTGTCGGGATCGTTCGCGGTCTTTGAGGACGTGAGCTTCTTCTTCATGCCCGTCATTCGGGCGCAGAAGGAGTCACGCCTCGCCCCGCCCTCGGGCTGCGGGCGCTTCAACGTGCCGCCTGTCTCTGCCTTGTAGGAGGCTCGTCCCTTGGCGTTCAGCCCACCTTCGGGGTTCTTCCCCTCGGCGCGCTGCCAGGCGGGTGTCTTGCCACCCTCGGCGTACCCGAACAAATCATTCCTCATCTCAGACTCTGCCAAAAGGTTTTCATAGTCTCGCTGTGCGGCTTCAGGGTCGGAGTACCTGTAATAGTTTTGGTAGACATTTCCTCCATTACCGGAGGCGATGTCTATGTCCGCCCTGCTATTGCCCCTTGAGAGCGTGCCGCGATTGTAGTTGGATGGCCGACCTTCTTTTCCTCTTTCAAATTCAAAAGCGCTAAGTAAATCCTGATCGGAACTACTTTCACCCGGGGCTTGCGAGAGACCCCCGCGTTTGAACTCACTGCGCTGCAACTCTTTTATCCAATCCTCTGTAATCTTTTGGCGAGGGTATACACGCTCAGAACTTCCCGGCGGTTTGTAACCCATCGTGTGCTCGTAGTATCCGGGCTGTGGCAACTTTCCAGACTTTAACGGCAGCGTCTTGCCCGTATCCCTACGCCAGTTTCGTTGAAAGTCCATAAGGCTCAGTTCGCTAGGCACCGGGCTGTACGTCACGCCAAGGTCTTCTCCGTGCAATAAATACGGAAAGGCTTCGTTTAAGTCTGGCCTCGGAGTTTTTTCTGCTTGACCGGTCAGCCTGAACGCCCTCGGCCCTACCGAAAACGTTTCGGCCCCCAACACATTCGGGTCTGTATATTCCGCCAACATTTTTTCGTACGGGATTATTTGAGCCTTTCGGCCCCCAATTCCCTCACCGCCAAACGCGTGCTGTGCTATTGTTTTGCGCGCGTCAAACGTTTTGCCAAGTCCTTCAACCATCTCGCGGTCCGCGATGTCAAAGTTTTCAATTGGGTCAAACGACGATTTAGATTTTCCACTTACCAAGCCTCCAGATTGAATGTACTCGTTGATGGCCTTACGAAGATCCGGCGTTAACTTTTGCGGGTTCTTATAAAATTCTTCCAACAAACGGTCCCACATGATTTGATTTGATTGGTGCATGCGCTCGCTTCCAACCATCGGGGCAAACACCTGACCCGATGGTCCGCCGAATCTAGGATCTTTCGCTAGGTTAGCAACCGAAGACGCCGCGCTTGGCTTACCCTGGCCCCAAACGCGCCCTTTGTACTCCGGTCTTCCAATTTGATTGGCAGAAAAACTAGGGCCACCAACCCCCGCCATGCGGTCGGATTGAATTGGAGTTATGTATTGATCGATGTAGTTCTGCGCCCAATCCGAAAGCTTTCCAGCCTGTTCCGCCCCGTACTCGTACGCCTGCTTAACCCGTTTACCCTTGGCGTAACCCGCGAGCCCGCCCATGGCCTTGCGCTCCGGCTCGTCCTCTTCCTTTGTGAGGTTGCGGTACATACGGGCGAGTGGCGTTCCAACGCCTAGCAGTGCGCTGGCCGCGCGAACTGGCTTGATCCTGGAGAACATACCAAGGCCGCCCAAGGCCCCGGCTCCGCTCAGCGCGGCCTCCCCGACGTTACCCTCGCGCATCTGCTCGTACGCGTCCCGGCCCTGGCCCGCGGCCATGGCACCGCCGACGTACATGGGCGCCTTGGTTGGGGGCGCCATGCCACGCGTCAGACGGCCCATAAAGGAGGGCTTCGGTGGTGCGGAGGGTGGCGTTGCTAACGGTGGCGCTGACAGTTGTGCCGCGGATCTTGTTGGTGGTGTCCCTTCGGCGAGCCTTGGCTGGTTTATCTCGTCCGCCAATTTTGACTCAACTATCAAACCAGAGCCAGCCAAGCCGCGGTATGCACCCTTGGTTGCCTTTTCGGCATTAGCTACGGTTTTCTGTCTTTCGGCTGCCTCAGCGTAACTTCTTCCACCAAAACCAATCCCCTTCGGATTGCCCTCTTTATCGTAGTCCAGGTATTGTGACTTTGTCCAGCTCTCAACGGGGTTTGGTGGCGCTACTTTCGGCGTTGCTGTCGGTGCTGACATGCTAGGCTCAACCCTTGGCATCTGTGGCTGCGCTGGCGGCTTCGCGGCCTGTGCCCTCTGGCCCATCATCCCCCTGACCGCGGTGTCAACCCCGGCGCCTATGGCGGGACCAGCCAGCCTTCCGACGAGCGCGCCACCCAGGCCGTAGGTTAAGGGACTCTCGAGCCCGTCACCCTTGGAGGGCGCCGGCTTCTTCTCCTCCGGAACCATTTCTTGTGCCTCCAGTTCGCGTATGTAATCCGCGATCTGCTGGGCGTGCTCTTTGTTGCCCGCGGCGTCTGCCTGCTGTAGCGCGTCGTACGCGCGTTGTAGTTGCTCGTTCATTGTTACCTCTTAGGGTACTTGTCAAGTAACGCACGACCGGGGTGCGAGTCGAGGCTCTTCTTTGCGCCGGGTTTGGCGGCCACGGGCAGTGGCTGGTTTGCCAGGTCAATGAGATCCTTCGCGTACTTCTCAGATTTTTCCATGTAAGATGACGTGAGCTTGAAGTCCTCAAAGGAGGCGCCACGGTTGGCTCGTCTCCACGCGGTGTAGTCCTTGTGAAGGTCGCGGTCGTACTCGGCGGCCTTCTTCTCCCACTGCATGAAACGTCTGATGGCGGTGGGTGAGTCCCCGGTTCTTCCGGACATCTCTGATATTAGTCGGCGCTCTGCGTCTGATACCGCACCCTGCCCCTTCAGGAAGCTCTGCGCGTTCGCGAGTTGCATCTTCGCGAACTCTCGTCCGAGCTCTTGGGCTGCGTCAATCTCCGCCTGGCCACCGCCTAGCTGGCGAACGGCCTTCTCAATCCCTGGCATTCCCACCTGACCGAAGTTACCCGCGCTGATGCCGTCCTGCACGACCGTCAAGATCGCGGGCAGCATGCCGGGCTTGGACAGGGGACCAGCAGCTTTTGTGTGCCTGTCGATGATGTTGCTGACGTTCTGTATGGAGGCTAGACGAATTGGTGCGGTCTTGCCAGCCATGTTCATCGCGTTCTGGCTCATGCCCGCCTCTTTGCCAACCTCCTTGGACTCCTCGGCCACCCCGGCAATCTTGGCCTCGCCAAGTCTTGTTTTCAACTCCAGGTCTTCCTTAGATCCCGGAGCAAAACCAGATGGCCCTACGGGTGACGACGACGCCATTGTTGTTGGCGCGGCCGGTTGTGTTGGAGCTGGTGCGGAGGCGGGGGCTCTTGGTGCGGCAGCTCCCGGTTGTGGTGCGGCCGCCGGTGGTGGCGTTACCCCGGGCGCGGCTCCAGGTGCAGCCGCGGGCATGCCCACCTTCGGGGGTTGTTGTGTTGCAGCCCCCTGCGGCGCTTGTTGTGGTAGAGGAGGCGGCGCTGGATTTTTAATTGCGGCCGCCGCGGGAGTGCCCTGCGCGACAGGTGCCGTTTCAAACAAGGGTTTTTGAATTGTTCCCCCTGCGGTTCTTATATCAATCGGCTTCAATGTCTCGGCGCCCACGAGCACAGAGTTTATAAACTGAGCTTTTTTGTCTTCCGGGATGTTCGGATTGTTTTTGATAGCCTCGATGCGCTTAAATAGCTCACCGGTCTGCCCTGTCTCCATCAGGTACTTGTTGAGCTGCCCCATCGCGGCCTTCGGATCTGACATGTATTGGGCGCCGATTTGGCGTTTAAGCGAGGGATCTTTGACTAGGTCTAACAATCCGCCGGTTGGTCCTCCCACGGCTGGTGCCGTAGCGTCCGTCGCAGTCCCCGGCGCGGCGGCGGTTGGCTGTGTGGTGCCCAAGAACATGTCCGCCATCTTCATCGCCTGACGGTGTTGCGCGATCTGGTTCTGCATCGAGAACAACTCCGCGGCCTGCCTAGAGCGTTGCTCGTCTCGCATCTTGAGCGTCTCCGTGGGGCCCTGAATCCCCCCGCCGGTCCACGCCGCGGCGTCTTTCATGGCCTCCATGAAGCTGCCCTGCTTCTCCATGCGCTGGTTGTACAGGTTAGCCATCGCCTCGAGCGTGCTCGGGCTCGCTAGCATCGCGGACTTTCCGGATCCTACCATCACACCAAGCCCCGGCTCCTTCGCCGGCTGCTCCTCTACCACTTCTTCTTCTTCTTCGATCTCATCAACCGATGACAGACCGCCTCTGTTCTGCGCCATGTTCTAGTCCTTAGTCATCATTGAAGTTGTAATCTGGGGCTACGTAATCGCCGGTGTAATCATCATAGTAACCACCGCCACCAGTGTCTTCAAACTCGTAGCTGCTCTCCTCGTTCCAGCTGGGTGACCAGATAAGCTCTCCGCGCTCGTCGTAGTAGTTTCCGTTAGCGTCTATGGATACCGGGTTACCATCCGCGCCAATGTAATCCGTCATGCCGGTGTCCGGGTTGTACGCGCCAGCGTCGCCCGTGGTGGGGGCGGTTGTGGACCCAGTTGGGGTTCCTCCCTGGCCCTTGATGTACCGGTCGTACAACCCGGTCAGTCCGCCCTGAATACCGAACTGTGACAACAGCCCTGGCTTCTTGCTAACCGCGCCGGTGCGCGGGTCTTGAATGTACTGGTCGTTTAGCGCGTTCACGCCGCCGCCAAGCAGCGACCCTAGCGCGCCAAGCTGGTTCAAGAACCCGAGGTCCATGGACTTGGTGGTTGTCTTCGGCGCCTGTAGCTTGCCAACAACGTTCGCCAGGTTCAGAGCGCTCGCGTAGGGCGCGTTCTGTTGGAACGTTCCCGTGTTAAGCGCGGACTGTACGAGCTGGTTGCCGACGTTGCCTAACGCGGATCCTGCGGCGACACCGGTCTGCTGGTTCTGTAGCGCGGACTGCATCTGCCTCTGGTATAGGTCGGTCAAGAAGTTGGATCTAGCCCTTGAGACACCGCCTAGGTTCATCGCGCTGCCAAAGTCTCCCCCGGCGATGCTTCGAGCGGTTGCCTGGGCGTCAATCTCCGGCATGAACTGCTTGGCCTGCTCTGTCTGGGCGGCGAACAATCCACCCAGGGCGGTCGACGTGTCAGGCGCTCCCGATGCTAGCCACGGGTTCGCGGCCCCGCTGCCGATCGACTCAAGCGTGCTCTGGGCGGATCCGAATGGGCTTGTCGCCGGTTTGAACGCGTTGATCGCGGACTGAGCCGCGGTGTCTGCGACCGCCGGCGCTTGCACGTTGGAGATCGCGCTAACCGCTTGTTGTTGTGCGTTGGTGAACCACGACGGGAGGCTCTCTGTTGAGACCTCCTTGTTGGTTAACATGTTACTCAATCCGGCCATCTTATGCTCCCGCTCTCTCGTATGCCTCTGCTAGGTATGACAGAGGTCCTTGGCTGTCCTCGGGTAAATCCTCGGGGTCCGCGTTTCTTTTGTGCTCTCGTATGATCTGAACGAACTGGTCTAGCACGTTGGCCCCGGCGTCGCTGCTGCCGTTTCCAAGGCTAGAAACAATGTCAGCCGGGAGGACGTACTCATCGGCGGCTAGCATCGCGGGGACGCTGTCGCTGGTGCCGTCTCCGTCACCCTTGACGTGTCTCATTCCAACGCTCGCGCCACCCTCTGAGTAGAACTGTGGGTTGTGGTCGATCAGTCCACCCTGCGCGGCGTACACCGGCATCGTGTTCTGTTGCTGTTGGAACTCTGGCTGTTGCCACCAGGGCTGTGCTAGGTTTACGTCTGTAGGGTCAAAGAACATGTCTTGTTCCTCTGGTTGAAATTGTTGCCCATATTGATCTTGCTCTTTCTCTGCCTGTAACTCGTCGGCCGTCTTCCAGCCGGTTGTCATCGGGGTATCCTGCTCAACCTGTTGCACCTGTATCGGCTTCGACTTCTGGTCGAAGGTGGACATTGAGATCGGCTCTTGGTTGATAAATTTGCCGGCGAACCCAAGGCCCTCGATACGGCTCATCGGGGCCCACTTGGTGTCCTTGAGCGGGTCGAACAGTTCCGGGGCCCCAACCTCTGGCTTCTCGGCCCGGAACGCTTCATCGCGCGTCTCCGAAAACTTAGGCTGCTCTCCTGCTTTTAGGTCACCCCAGTCAAAACCGGATCCGAGCAGTGGCTGCGCCGCGCGCTGGTACATGCCTTTTGGGTTGCGCTGATACGATCGGCCCGACCCGTATATCTCATCTCGTTGCGGCTGGCTCAGACGTTTCTGAAGTTCTTTGTACAGACCCTGACCAAGCGATCCACCGAGCACATCCTTGATCTGCCCGAATATGTCGGTTGGCGTTTGGCCTGGCTCAACCACTGGCTCAAACTGATCGGGGTCAAACTCCGTGTAACCCTCGGTGTCCGGGGTGAACCCGTCGCCCATCTCAAACTCGGCGGAGTAGTCGGGCTGCCAGAATATGCTGCCGTCTTCGTTGTAGTAGTTACCGTCCTCGTCAATCCCAATCTTGGATCCGTCCTCGCCCGGGTACCAGGTAATGCCAGTGAGCGGGTCAACCTCTCCGGCGGACTCCTCCGGCGGTGAGTAGATCTGCTCCCCACCCTCTCCGTATACGTTGCCATCGGCGTCAAAGCCTATCCACTCGCCATCCTCGTTTTGATTCCAAGAGATTCCGGTGCGCGGGTCTAGCTCACCACCCTCTGGAGCGGCGAGCTCGGTCTCGGGAATCTCAATGCGGAATGGTTCTTCAGGCTCGGGCTCTGGAGGGGCATATTTTTGTTCTTGCCACTCGTCAAGCGGTAGCTCAGACCCTGAGGCCTCCCACTCCTGCTTGTCCGCAACCCAATCAGTCAAGGGTTGATCGGAGCCAGAAGATTTCCACTCGTCCCGAACCGCTCTGTAATCCTCTAGTCTCGTGCCCGGATCAATGTCACCGAACCGAACGGCGTTGTCGTACTCTTGTTTGACGATTTTATTTTGTAGAGCCTGTTTACTGTACTCACGCTCTTGAGCTATGTAGTCGTCTTCAAATTGCTGCTTGCTCTGATCTAGCCAATCCTCGTAGCCAAGGTTTGTGCCGGAGTCTTCGTAGCGTTGCTGTAGCAGGGCTTCACCAGTTGGCGCATACCCGTCGTACTTGTCAAAGCGCCACACACCAAAGTCTCCGGGGCTACCCTGAGATCTCCACTCATCCAAGTCGTCGCGGTACAATGCCCCAGACGCGTCCCTGGTGTAAGCCTCCGTAATCTTGTTGTCACGGTACGCCTGGAACTCTTCCTTCGTTGTTGGCAGTTTCTCTTGCTCCCACTGACCGGTTGCCGGGTTGTACTTGATTTGCCCCGTCTCTGGCGCCGCGAATGGGTCAACAAGTTCCGCGTACCGTTTGAACTCATCGTTGAGCTCTCTGAACTCTTCCGCTGGAAGATCTGTCTCCTTCCACGCGCGGTAGTCTTCGATGTTGTCAAAGCCCTGGGGGTCGTACGCGAACTCGTCCAACTCGTACTGGTCTTGTATCCAGTCGTCAAACTCTAGCGGCGTGTCCGACTGCTCGTACTCATCGTAACGATCCAAGAAGCTGTCAAGGTTCTCATTTGGATCGATCTCGCTGTACTTGTCAACCAGGTCATCAAAACTTTCGACGTCTCCAAACTCTTCTTTGGCTGCCCGGTACTCTTCTAGGCTCAGCTCGTCGGCGTTGTCCTGCCAGTTCTGAGCGTCTTCTTTGTACTGGGCTACGTCGTCCTTAAAATCATCATAGTTTCGGTAGAAGTCCTCAAACGTTCCGGGGGCACCGATCGCGTCCCACTCACCCAGGCGCTGATTGTACTTCTCCAAAGTCGTGCGCTGCAAGTCTTCGTACTCTTGGGCGGCTTCGGTGTAATCTCTAATAGCCTCTTGTGCTTGGTTGTGAAGCGCGCTCCTTTCTTGTTCCGTGTACAGCAAACCTGGGTCGTCGCCCATGGCTGTTTGATTAGCCAAAAGTTGTCTTTGCGCGTCGTAAGCGTTTGTGGGTATTATGTTCCCGTACTTGTCTACAACCACGCCGGTAGTGGTTATGGTGTAATCGTCCCCGTACACAAACTTAGACCCCGGCAAATACTCCGGCACCGTATTATTAGTCCAAAAATTGTACGCAGGATTCCGAATCCCATCCGACATTTCCCGCTTAAAAGTATCAACCTCATAGCCTGAGATACGTTTAAAATCGGTTGATAGATATGGTTTTCCTTCATAATCAAGCGGGGCAAGATGTTTTTTGCTTGACCAAAAAGAGTCAGCTACGTTTTTTTCAAACTCAACATCCTTACCCAAGAGCGCCGGGTTAAATTGGTCCTTACCTTGTTCGTAACCAATAATTGCGCCTGTGCGTTTTGAGTATACTGGTTTAGTGCTCCACACACGACCCTCATCGTCGATTATGTAGTCCTTGTTTTCTTCTAAGCCCTTCGCGGCTAACGTAGCCCCGTAATCGTTTATATGGTTCTGATCTGTTAGCTTCAGAACGGAGTCCGCGTTCGACGCGTTAATCTGCCTCCCAAAGGAGTCGTACAAGTTACCCGCGGCATCTGCGACGTAGTCCACGCCAAACTTCATCCCGTACCCGGTCATCGCGGACACGGCACCGGCGGCGGCGTCTTGACCTTTTAGCTCTGCCGCGAGCGCGCCCTTTGTCGCCGCGGATGTCAAACCGGTTACAAACTTGTTCGTGTCGCCGGTGATGTCCGCGATCTCCGCCAAGTTTTTTGATACGTACGGCGCCACGTACTCACTCGCGACAAATCCCGTTCCGCCGCTTATCAGTCCAGATGTCAAACCCTCCATAACATCACGGCCGCTTAAACCAGCCTGTGTTGCACCGGTTATCGCACCCTGCGCAAGAGACTGTGCCAACCTTGCGCTGGTGTTTTGAAACACTTGTTTGCCAGCCGAGTTAAGCACGATACTGTCTGTGCTCTCAAACAATCCACCCGCGTACTCACCGGCGAATGATCCAATCTTTCCAGCGGCGTAGGATATTGCTGCTGCCTTGAGAGCATCTCCTAAACTCCCACCCGCGGCGATAGTCTGGCCCGCCGATATAACCGGCAACAGCCACACCTGTCCCGTCGCCACCGCCGCTATCTGGGCTATAGTCCCAAGCGGATCCTTGAGAGCTTGCTTGACCGTGCCCTCGATGGCCTTGCCAACGGTGCTCACGACCTTGCCAATGCCTTTTGCGACGCTGGTCAAAACCTTGCCAACTCCCGCAACGGTTCGCTTAACAACTTTAACTGCGCTCTTCCATACGCCGCTCATCGTTTCTTTCTTTTCTTGGTGTGGGACTTCAAGCGTCTCTTGTTGTGTATGCCCATGTCGATAATGACCTGATACGAGCCATCGTCCATCTCGTACGCCCTGTACCCCATGTCTGGCCCGGGTGGGTTCCTGCCGATAATCTTGAACAGGTTCAGTAGCGTTGGATCGTCAAACTCTGTGACCAGCGCCGTGAATCCCATAGACTTTGCGGCGGTTAAGAACATGAGGCTGTTGTTGATGTAATTGTCTGGGCTGTCCGCGTTCAGAGCCCTGAAGAATCCGTAGAAGGGCTTCGCCTTGTCCCGATAAATCACGAATATAGTGTTACCGTTACGGATCAGCACGGCGGGCAAAGAGTCGTTGTGGGACTCCGCCACCAGGGACGCCTTGACCTGCTCCGCGCTGTACTCTCCACCCGTGTTTAGTGCCGCGATCCCGATGATCTCGTCGTTGTCAAGCAGCTGGTGCTTTGAGTTTACGGTGCTCGCGTCCATTCTAAATCCACTTATGCAAAAACCGGGTATTTTTTACCCTAGTTAGTTGGCCCGTTAACCATAACCACGACAACTCGCACCCAATCCCGCCAGTCTTGAAACCCCTCAGGCCCTGGTATGCCGAACGAGTTAAACGTTGGCAGTAAGACCATCGCGTTAGCCACGTCCCTCCAGTTTTCCTCGTCCACCCTTGGGAGGGGTTCCTGGCCGAAGTAGTGGAGCAGGTTACCGTTCCAGCCCTCCCAGGTCGCCTCCTCGGCGATGAAGGGTATGCTCTGCGTTATGGAGGGCACTAGGGCCTCTCGTCGCCCAGCTCGGCGGTGATAAGCACCCGGCCCATCTGGTAGGATCCGCCGGCTACGTTGGTTCCGAACTTGAGCCTGGTCTCCCGGTTCTCAATTCGCAGGTCTACCTTGCCAGTGTCTGGGGTGAACGTGAACACCGGGGAGTTAACCTCCGTCGATTGCGCGAATGGCTTGCCTATAATCTCCAGCGTCATCTCACCGCTCTGAACAAAGTCTGGCTCTACACGTCTGAGGTGCAGTCGTCGGTTGATGCCCTTGAGCTCGTCCTGGGCGGGATTACCGCCGACCCAGCTGATGTCGCACGTTGTGAAGTACGCCGGGATCGCGGTCTGGCCTGTCGGCTCAACCCTGTCCGTTCCGATCTCGTGCTGCCACATCGCGTAGCCGCTAGTCGTCGGGAACACCGAGTCTCCAACGCTAGGGTACGGGCTGATGACCTCGGTGACCGTCACGAGCGTTGAGTTTGACGCGGGGTCGTACACCACGGTGCTGATAAGGTACGAGGTGCCCGATGGTAGGTTTGTGAACTGTATGGTCCTGTTTGGCGAGTACTTGGGTGTCTGGTCGCCGTCCAGGTAGAACTGTGACGACGTCGGAGCCGGCTCTCCCGCGGGTGTGGCGATCGTAACGTCGGGCTGGCCCACGGTGAAGTCGTACTCCCAGCTGCACCATATCGGCGTTGGAAAAACCTCGGTCGTGTAACCGCAGCTCCTGTATGACCCTGACGCAGATCCGGCGTCGTACCAGACCTTGTCCTTGACGTTGTAGATGATGGCGTCGTTGCACTCCGTGGATGTGCCTCTTGGATAAAAGAACCAGATCTCATTAAAGCGGGGAACCTTGGTCGCCCAGACCTTTTGGCGCTGCGCGAAGTTCAGGTTGTCGTACACCCAGTTTAGGTTCTTATCGTTTGGCAACACCTGAACGGAGCCGTTGTACATGTAGAAACGGTCAACGCCCATCCAAAAGTAAACCCCGTCCATCTCAACGATTGCGTTGGATGACATGATCGAGATCTGGCTAGAAATGATGTCGTACTTCCAGTACTGGTTCACGTCTCCGGTGAACGAGACACGTATCAAGCTGTCCGTCGCCCAGAACAATCCAGAGGGTGAGTTGGTACCTCCACGGACCGGCATACCCTTCACAATCTTACCCGCGGCCATGTTCACGCGGTTGGCGAGTGGCCCGTTCCAGTTGTTCAAGCTCTGATTCGCGAATATCGCGTCTACGTGATTGTTCGCGATCAGGCCGTCCGACCCGTATATGAACAGGAACGGGTAGAGCATAACAACGCCGCCGTCACATGTGACCGGCGCAAATGTTGGGTTGTTGCCCGCGGTGTCCGCGAGCCCGTAAAAATTCCACGTTGCGCCAGTGGGTAGTATGTCCCCGACGAGGACCTGCGTCGGGTTGTCCTCTACGATGTTGTTAAGGTTTTGGCCCGGGTGAGCGATCACCTTCATGCTATCACCCTGGGAGTCGTACTGCATGTCAAACTGCCACAGGTTCGCGGGGTTCGGGTCAAACTCTACGTTTGCGATCCACACCTCCGTTTGAGACGCTGGTATGCTGGTCGGCGTTACGGTAACCGTAGTATTACCCGCCGCAAACACAGAACCAGACACGGTATATTGAGTGGCTCCGGGTGTCTGGCTGAACACGACCTTTGTGCTGGCCGGAAACTTTGTCGTAAGGTCGCCCGCTACAACAAAGGTTGAGCTGGTATTACTCGTCACCGCGGTTTCGGCGTAGCCGACATTTATCACGGCCTTGCTGGGGCCTGTGCCCGCCGCGAATGAGAGGCTCGTCGTGAACGCGTCGATCGTCTCCTCGGTGCCGGTGAATATAAAGTTCTGACCGTTGTACGCGTTCGCTATGATGCCGCGGGCGATCCCGTACTTGTCCAAGAACATGCGCGAGTAACCGCCGATCTTGCGTGGCGTGCCACGCTGGAAGCGGTTCCACAGCCCGTCGGTGCACTCGCGGGACTCAAACACCGTGCCGTCTCGTTTGATGCCGGGGGCTAGCCCGAGCGTGTAAACAACCGAGAGGTTCTCATCCGCCATTAGAACGTACCGCCGCTGATGAGGCCGGCCTTAACCTCGCCCGTGAACGTTGTCTTCGGCGTGAGCGGGTTTGTGTTGTCGATGACCATCATGTCCGTGTTGCCCGCGGATATTGCTGGCCTGCTAGTCGCCTTTAGGTATAAGCCGGTGCTCGTGTCGTTTGAGAACGAGAACGACGGTGCCGCGGTCGTCCCGTTCACCGCGTAGTATATGTAAATCCAGGCCTGTGTTAACAAGAACGCGTTTGATCCGCTTGTGAGAATTATCGCAGATGAGCCGTTGGCGATTGATATTGGCGGGAGCGCGGTTCCCGTAACCTCAACGTTTATGTCGTACCCCGCCTGCCCCGTCTGGTTGCTGATGATGTACATCTGCGTGATCGCCGGGAGGATAACGTCTAGGTCTACTGTCCGTGTTCCTGATAGAGCGACAAACGTTTGTATCGTTGGCGCGTACGTGGTCAGATCCAGGGTGTTGCCCACGATGCTGTCGACGTCGTACGTCGCCGCCGTGAATGACACGTCAACCTGTCGTGGCAGGCCGACCGTGAAAAAGTTGCCCGTGGAGAAGTCCATGATGATTACCGCGGAGTCTGACGGGAGCATGTTCAGGCTTGAGAGGCCGTTGATTGTCTTTGTCACGGGGGGCGTTATAACCACAGACCCCGTGCCGCTGTTGCGAATGTTAACGAACCAGCCGGTGTTCGCCGTTGCGGTGCTCGGCAGCGTGATCGTGCCGGCGCCACCATTCCACACGTACGTCGCGGATCGGTTGTTCTCCGTTAGCGTGACGTTAATGGATGTTTCTATTACCTGCGAGCCGGTAGCCAGGCGGCCGAGGATGTCAACCAGTCCGTTGCCCACCAGTGTCGCTGCGTCGGCGGCGGATGTCCCCGCGCCGAATGTTACGTTCTCGTAGGTTCCGGCTTCGGTCGAGTTGTCTGAGAGGTACACGTAACGTGACTCACCCGCCAGGATCTCAATGGCCTGAAAGCCGTCAATGTCCTCAACGAAGAAGCTATCCGCTCCCATGTTACGGAAGAGAATGTCCGTTCCGGTTGATCCCTGGTTACCTGGTGGCAGCGTGACAACCCAGCCGTCTGTGTCCGGCGTGCAGTCCATGATCCTCGCAGCTGCGACGGTGCCATCCCCTGGCACGGTGTACGGGGGCCAGGTTAGTGTGACGTTAGACTCAATCGCTAGCGCGGTGTAGCTTACGTCTGTGGGTTGAACTACGGTCCCAGTAAACGGCGATGTAAATGTGGGCATTATTGTGGCTCCTGAACGGATGTGTTCCTGTCAACCCTGCGGGTTGCGTCTTCTTTTGTTAGCGCGCT
>Ga0315905_10004929_pt1 | contig 13636 bp, 12 predicted proteins | sample LakEriMetagenome_5_FD_203522 | JGI IMG/M metagenome (GOLD analysis project Ga0315905, IMG submission 203522) | Freshwater fungal communities from buoy surface, Lake Erie, Ohio, United States - Buoy 4 MA121 | ecosystem: Environmental > Aquatic > Freshwater > Lake | place: USA: Lake Erie, Ohio... | reverse complement strand
TGTTTCGCGTGAACTCCTTTATCGGTTCTACCACACCCAACAATTTCTATTTCTTCCTTTTGAAATATCTTTTTAAGATTCTTTTGAATGACTTCTTGAACAGAAACTTGGCCTACCTGTTGTTGCCATCCGTAATAAGGAGAGCCGTTGTACGAAATTTCAAAAAAACACCTTATCATTTTTAGAAGTGTAGCATCACTTTTAATCAGCATTTACAATGCTTTCAACTAATTTAGAAGTTTGCAACAAGGCTTCTTCTTCTTTGTGATTTGCCATTAGTTGTATGCCGAATGGAAGCCCAGATGAATGTCTACCTAAAGGGAGAGAAATTGCAGGATTCCCGCTTATGTTGGCATGTACAGTAAAGATATCTTGCAAATACATTTGAACGGGATCACTCACTGAATTAAATGTAAAAGCCACGCCGGGTGTTGTTGGCATCAAGATTACATCTGAAGATGCAAGAATTTCATTTGTTTTTTCTCTAACCAGTCTTCTGACTTTTTGTGCTTTGGTATAGTAAGCATCGTAATATCCATGAGATAGAACAAATGTACCTGCCATTATTCTTCGCTTTACCTCTTTACCAAAACCGATGGAGCGAGATTTTACGTATGTTTCCTCAACCCCAATCGCTTCTTGATTACGATAGCCATAATGAACACCATCAAAGCGTGCTAAATTTGAAGAGGCCTCTGCGGTTGTGAGAACGTAGTATAATGGAACTAACTCTTTTAAATATGGAAAAGACTCGTATTTAATCGTGTGTCCAGCCGACTTTAATTTTTCTAAAGTATCGACCAAAAACAATTTACACTCCTCGTCCATACCATCAGCATTCAAATACTCATTAAATACTGTAAATGTTCTTGGTTGATTGGAAAGGGCAGGTTCTTTTGTTTCAATTTTTGTTTGAATAGCCGTGGAATCAAATTCATCTGGACCATTCATTATATTGAATAATTCTTGTGTGTCCTCAATGCTATTTGTAAAAGTCCCTATTTGATCGAATGACGATGCATAGGCAATCAATCCATAGCGACTTAACGCTCCATAAGTTGGCTTCAATCCATATGTTCCGGTAAATGATGCCGGTTGACGAATAGATCCACCCGTGTCTGAACCTAAAGACGCCACACATAATCCGGCTTGAACCGCAACCGCTGAACCTCCGGAAGAACCTCCTGGAACACGCGAATTATCAGCCGCATTTAATACGTTTCCGAATGCGCTATTTTCGTTTGAACTACCCATTGCAAACTCATCACAATTAAGTCTTCCAATAATAATCGCATCTTCGTCAATTAATCGCTGTAAAACGGTTGCCGTGAAAAGAGACTCGAAACCTTCTAAAATTTTAGAACTTGCAGAAACCTTATGGTTTTTATAACAAATATTGTCTTTGATGCCGATTACTACACCAGCTAATCCGCCTTGAGTTCCGTCTTTAATTTTAGCATCAACTTTTTTAGCCTGCTCAAGTGCAGTATCACCAAAGACTTCTAAAAAACAATTTAAGTGTTGATGAGACTTAATTTTTTCAATAAAATGTAATGTGATTTCACAAGCAGATTTGCCCGACTGGATTGCGCTCCGGGTATCGGCTATGGTCGTGTACATAGCTTATTTTTCTTCCGTTGTAGTTTCTTGCTTTGTTTCTCCTTCTTTCGAAGGATTGCTTCCTTTGGATGCGTCTTTGAATTCTTTCATTCCTTGACCCAATCCCTTCATTAATTCAGGAATTTTTCGACCACCGAATAATAACAATACAACCACAAGAATTAATACAAACTGCCATGGACCAAATGCGCCTAATATCATTTTATAAGAATTTATATGTCAAAATTACAGAAATAAAACGAGAAACTCTATTATAACCACCTAAATAAATCATCAAAGAAGCTCATTCCTTTCCCCCAAGACGAATTACTCATTTTAGTCTCGATTTCTTGTTTTAATTCTTGAAGTGTAAAAGTCTTTTTACCGCTCTCTAGAACCAACTCTTCTTTTTTAGGTTTCATTGCCTCAACCGTTTTTGCAAAGTAGATAATTCCTCCGTCTTCTGTAGCTATCCCGAGAATGGTTCCCGGTAAACCACAGAATCCTTCTGGTCCGATGGATGGGACAATTTCAGGAGAGTACCACGCATAAATTCGGGTAGAATCATTTTTTTGGTAAATTGCTTTCCTGCATTCGTATCCACAGATAGTACGTTTATTATCCGTGATTTTCCAATTGCGCTGAGGTAGCGAGTCTTTTATATACGTGTTTTGTCCAAATAAATTGAAAATGATAAGTTGTTTATCTGAATTTAATGACTGCAAATAGCTGTTCTTACTTGTCATCCAACCCATTGGGTCTTGAACATCACTCAAAATAGGCTTAAACACTGAAACGGTGTCGTTGAAATAAAAGGAAAAAGATTCCATTTTAATTTTGTTCTCTTCTGAGATCATTTTTCTCATTCTTTTGTCTGTATAGCGTTTTTCCAAATTTGTTCTTCGCTCATATACAATTTTTCCTGATGAGATAATGTCTTGTGAGAATACAGGAGTAAACCAAGCGCAAAGAAAAAGCAATGTGAAAAGCTTAATGCCAACCTTTGAATTCATCTTCTTTTGTTTTATTGTTATTAAACTTATAGGTTAATCGTAACAGGAAATAACGCGTGATAATTTGCGTGTAATTGTCCGTTACGACATTGCCATTAATTTGTCGTTGCAGATTCAAGTTTTGATTCAGGATATCATTTGCACACATAGCAATGATTAAATTTTCAGTAGGTAGAAACGCCTTGGAAACTTCAGAATTTACCACAAAAATATTTCTATTAAATCCTGCCGTCCTGTTTGAGTTAATTGTATACTTTCCATCAGCCTTAAACTTGAAATGATAAGGAAGTTGCCATTCTATATCAAATTTATATGTTTGCATGGTAAATGGAGTATTAGAAGCAGAAGCCAACGAACTGATTGGGCTGGTATAACTTAATTCTGCACCTAAAGTTATTTCTAACGAATCCAGTTTTAATTCAAAATCAGATCCTCCGGCAATGCTTCTGTTTTGGGTGATGTTTTCTTGATTGTTGATGAAATTCGTATAGCGCATGTATGAAGCATTCATGTTCGGATTAATTTCAAACTTGCGGTTGAAAAGAGGCAATCCAAATCCTGCAAACACATTTGAAAATATATTCCCGTTTACATTCACTGTTTTTGAGACTGTTCTACCGTATTGATCAAAATTGGTTGAATTAGCAAAAGCATTATCCGTGTATGAGGCTGTTAATCCACTCCAAATGTATTTTCCACTCATAGCAGACCATGTGTTGAAGTTCATACGTAAATTGTGAATGTAATTTGGCACTAGCTCTGGATTTCCTTCTTGAATGCGATTTGGGTTTGTATTATCTGGAACAGGTTGTAAATCGTTAATGCTTGGTTGTTGTGAGTTTGTGGTATAGAAAACACTAAAACGTTTACTGATACTTGGTTTAAATTGATAGCTTATTTGTGGAAGCACGTTATTTACATTTTGAGGAATAACAGTATCTAAAATTAGGTTTCTGTTGTCAATTGAAATATTTCGGTATCCAACTCCAGCTGTAAAAGTATGTTTTCTGTCTTCGTAAATTCCAACTAACGTCCCTCTATTTTGTAGACGTAAGTTGTCAAAATTATTTGAGAAAAAGGTATTTTCAACGGTGAATGCACCCGTAGAAAGGTCTTTGTCAAACGTTCTTTTGTCTTGTCTCACATCCCCAAATTCAAACAAGTATTCTGCCTGAACTTTGATTTTCTTTGTAATAGGTTCCGTGTAAGTTAATATAGAATAATGATTTACGGAAGAATTGTCATTTTTCTTATTTTGCTGAAAGTTGGTGTCTAATAAAGAGGCATAATCATATGCTGAAGTGTTATATAAATCACCAATTGTTGAGTTATTCGTGTAATTCAAAATGTACTTCAATTCAACTTCTCTGCGAGGCTTTTTGAATTTTCTCCTTAACAATGCTTCTGAGTTACTTGTTACTCCTTTTGAGATGCTTGTATTTCGTATTATTGTTGAAAGCGATCTTAATTGTGTTTCTCCGATAAACTCTGAGGTACTCGTATTATCTGATGTGGCTCCATCAAAATTAATATTGGGTTTGAGTTCTAGATATGTTAATGAATCTAAATTCACTGAATAATTTACATTAAATCGGTGTGAATTATTTGTTGAGTAATTATTCATTGAATCTTTTGTAAAATAAGTCGTGTCGGTCAAAAAGTATTGAGAATAATTTGAGCTTACAGCGGTCAAACGATTGTCGTAATAGGCATAATTGAATCCAATTTTCCCCGTTTTCCCTATTTTATCAGAATAGTAAATACCCGCTTTAACTGTTTGTGGAATCCCACTCGTATTATTCGTATTTCCTTGGTTCCAATTGTTCATCCCGGAACTATTTCTTTCATTGTCTAACCCAAACTTGTTCATATCACCCCATTTAAAGTTGGATTTTGGCGTGTTAGAACCCAATAAAAAAACTGAAATTTTTTGTTTCCCTTTGAATTTGTTGGCTAGTACTTCCGTTTCGTAAAAAGGATTATCTGCTGAAAGACCAAAGTCTGTTGCACCAGAAACCTTCCCGAAATAGCCTTTTTTAGCATCTTCTTTTAACTTTAAGTCTAGCACTTGGATTTTATCATCCTCACCAGCCTTGGCATTTTCTCTTTCCTTTTCGTAGATTTGAACGGATTCAACGCCCTTCGCCCCTAAATTCCGTGTTGCTATGGTTGGATCAGACCCAAAAAATTCATCACCATCCACCAATACTTGACTGATTTGTTTTCCTTGTGAGGTGATAGAACCATTCTCATCTACCTTTATTCCGGGAAGCTTTTTTAATAGATCTTCTACCACCGCATTTTCACCCACCTTGAATGAATCTGCAGCAAAAACCAAGGTGTCACCACGATAAAAAATCGCACTTTTATTTGAAAAAATCACAATTTCTTCCAAGTCTTTCGATTTTGCTGACATTTTTATGGTGGGAATATTTATGTCATTGTTATTATTATTTCCAAAAATGAAAAATGACTTGTCGTCATATCCTTTGTATTCAATTATTAATGTAAATGAATCGGGAGGAAAGCTGTTTAACCGAAATCCACCAGTAACATCTGTTCTCGTGTGTCCTAAAAGTAAGGAGTCTTTAAATCTGACAGCGAGGACAGAGGCTTTCTCTAAAGGATTAATGCCAGTTGAGTCAAAAACTCTTCCGGTCACGTTCATTTTTTGAGCCTTGATTTGTACTACTGATAAACTGAAAAGCACAAAAAAGACCGAAATATATTTTACCATAAAAAATAAAGTTAAAACACGAAGCTAGGCTTTTATGTTCAAACTAGCCCTAACTTCTTAAATTATAACGAAGATTAATAAGAAATGGTTTCAATGACCTGGTAGTCAAAGCCATTAATTGTTTTAATTTTAAATAAAATTTTTAACGGAGTTCCTGGTTTGGATTTCTCTAATTTTTTTATTGAATCCGTCATTTCTGGAACTACCATATCTGTCCAAAAGCCACCGTTTTCTTTTTGTCCTACGCGAATAAAATCTACTCCTTCGAAATTTATGAACTCTACAAATTTAGTTGCGTATAAACCTGTTGCGTCTTTAATGTCAATACAATCTTTAATGTTATGCGCAATAAATTCTCTTGGCTTTAACGAGGCCTTTTCTAATTCAAGAAAGTTTTCTGCTGTTCGTTCGCTAGAATATACGCCCTCCATTTTTTCATTGTAGTAAGAATTGGTTTGAAAAACAGATGTTTCAGAAAAAGTAACTTCATTTGAATGGAAGAGTTTGCCCTTATTAAAATAAAATTGAACTAATCTTTTTGAGCCATCTTTTTTTTCTTCATCTAAAACCCATTTTGTACAACCGATATTTTCATAGCGAAAAAGGCTTAATTGCTTACGTTGAAATTCATCGTTTTCAAAGCGTAACGAAACAGAAGAGTCTGATGCAGGAGAAGCATCAATCGCCGAAACCAAATTATCAAATTCACTTTGTTGATTTGGATCAACAACTACCTTTTTTTTATCTTTCGGAAGTCCACCTTTACAAGAAGTAAGAGGAATAAAAATAACACAACACAGCAAGGAAATACAGATGAGCTTTAACATAATAATTTACAAAAACTTGGTTAACGTAATTTTTTACAAAGTTACACAATAACTTTATTAGAAATTGAACGTAAATTATTTGTAATGACAATAGAAAAGGTCGAAATTTGCAAAAAATATTGAATAGAAAGCACTAATGCGGTTTACTCTTACCAAAGAATTTATGGAGCTTGTTCGACAAAAAATTGTCGAACAGGACTCGCTTTGGGTAAAAGATAACGTGCTTGAATTGCATTATGCTGATGTAGCTGAAATACTTGATGCACTATCCAACGAGGAGGCGAAGTACATTTATTTCCTCGTAGATGAGGACACTCAAGCTGACATCTTGATGGAACTAGATGAGGATGTCCGTGATCGATTTTTAGCTTCCTTAACAACAAAAGAAATTGCAGATCAGCTAGAAAATTTGGATTCCGATGATGCCGCTGATATCCTCGGTGAACTTTCTGACGAGCAAATCCATGAGGTAATTTCTCAAATGGAAGATGATGAGGCGGCTGAAGACATCGTTGATTTATTGAATTATGATGAAAACACAGCTGGAGGATTGATGCAAAAAGAATTCATCCAGGCAAATGTAAATTGGACGGTTGATCGTGCTATTGTTGAATTGAGACGTCAGGCTGAGGATGTGGAGAAGGTTTATAACATATACGTAGTCGATGATTTGAATAAATTAGTGGGATTACTCTCCTTGAAAAGGGTATTATTTGCAAATCCTAAAACCATTATTTCTGAAATTTATCAATCCAAAAATGTAATTTCTGTTAAAACAAGTGATTCAGATGAAGAGGTGGCAAAAATCATGGAAAAATACGATTTGGTTGCTATTCCGGTAGTTGATTTTCAAAACAAATTAGTAGGTAGAATTACGCTTGACGACGTAGTTGATATTATTAAAGAAGAGGCTGACAAAGATTTCCAGTTGGCTTCCGGTATTTCTGAGAGAATTGAATCAAATTCAAGTATTTGGAGGATTTCTAGGGCGCGCTTACCATGGTTGCTAATTGGGATGGTGGGTGGAATTTTTAGCGCACAAGTAATTTCTCGATTTGAATCAGGCATAAGCTTAGTGCCTTCATTGGCCTTTTTTATCCCACTTATTACAGCAACAGGTGGAAATGTGGGTGTACAGTCTTCGGCAATCGTGGTTCAATCATTAGCTAAAGGCAACGACCATTTTGGTTCAATTATGCAAAAATTATTAAAAGAAGGCTTGGTAGGTTTGTTGAACGGCATTCTTTTATCGCTCTTAATTTACGGAATCGCTTTTGTTTTTGCGAGTTCAACCTTGGGTTTTGTGGTAAGCATTTCCCTGCTCGTGGTGGTGATTTTCGCGGCAATAATTGGAACACTTATTCCCCTTTTATTACATAAAAATAATATTGACCCGGCGCTTGCAACCGGCCCCTTTATCACAACATTGAATGACGTACTTGGCTTATTTATTTATTTCACCGTTGGGATGTTATTATACAATTTGTAAAAGTGAATAAGGTTATTTTTATAGATTCAGTTCACGAAATTCTTTGGGAAAGATTGGAGAAAAAGGGATTTCAATGCGTCGACGCGATCGATTTGCCTGAAGATCAAGTAAAAGGGCTAATTATAGATGCTTTCGGGCTGGTTATTCGCGCTCGGTTTCAACTCAACGAATCATTTTTAAAAGAGTGTAAACAACTTCAATTCATTGCTCGCTCAGGTTCGGGCTTGGAAAATATTGACACCAGCTATTGTGAAAGAAAGGGGATTTCCGTATTCAATTCTCCAGAAGGAAATAGAAATGCTGTTGCTGAGCATGCCTTAGGAATGATGCTAAGTTTGTTCAATAAAATTACGAAGGCAGACAGGGAGGTAAGACAAGGTCTTTGGGATCGTGAAGGCAATCGCGGAATTGAATTAGATGGAAAAACTTTTGGAATTATTGGCTTTGGAAATAATGGGAGTGCTTTTGCTAAGAAATTACGAGGATTTGATTGTAAAATTTTAGCTTATGATAAATACAAATCAGGTTTTTCCGATGGTCATGTAATTGAGTCAACCTTGGAGAATGTTTTCCATCAGGCTGAAGTTATTAGTTTTCACATTCCTCAAAACGAAGAAACCATTTATTTTATGAATGATTCTTTTGTTTCTGAAATGAAAAACCCATTTTATCTTTTGAATTTATCGCGAGGAAAAATCGTTCAAACTTCAGCATTGGTGAGTGGATTAAAATCAGGAAAGATTTTAGGGGCCTGCCTGGACGTATTGGAATATGAAACTTCAAGTTTTTCAACGTCATTCAAAGATTCATTACCCGATGATATTCAATATTTGTTTCAATCAGACAAAGTCCTTTTCTCTCCCCACGTTGCTGGCTGGACACAAGAAAGTTACTATAAATTAAGTTCGGTTTTGGCCGATAAAATAGAAGAAAAATTTTGTCGTGAAAGTTAAGCTGATCTGTTGCGGAAAGACCGTAGATTCTTTTTTGACAGAAGGCGAGTTGAATTACCAAAATCGCTTGAAGCATTATTTTTCATTTGAGCGCATTGATTTGCCCGATTTAAAAAACACAAAGAATTTATCTGAGGAGCAGATAAAAGAGGAGGAAGGAAAACGAATACTGAAAGAAATTCAAACCAATCAAGAGTTAATATTGTTGGATGAAAGAGGTAAAAATTTCACTTCAGTTGAGTTTGCGGGTTTTTTGACAAATCATTTCAACTACCATCAACGAGATATAATTTTTCTTATTGGCGGTCCTTATGGGTTTTCAGATAAGGTGTACGAAAGGGCAAATGCAAAAATGAGTTTATCCAAGATGACTTTTTCTCACCAAATGGTGCGCATGATTTTTTTAGAACAGCTTTACCGAGCCGCGACAATTATGAAGGGAGAGCCTTATCATCACGTGTAGTTTGAAACTATTCTGTTTTAGTATAAAAAAGGAGACGCCTACTTTCAAAAAAACAAAAATAAAAATGAGGTTTAAGGTTTCATCTTTTAGCCTTGACAAATGAGTTTTGAGATTTTGAATACAGATCAATTCATTTATCGGATTTCAGGTATGGCTTCAAATTTTATGTAATTATCCTTGATTTTTCTTTGGTATGCGCCCCCTACTACTCACCCTATTCAAGGTAATTAGTGTGATTAAACTGGTCTAATTCTTCTTGTATTTGGTCGATTTCATTTTCCAAGTCCTCAACAAGTTGATCGATTTTTCCTATACTAAAGTGCGCCACGTATCGTGCTGAACTATTTTCATAACGCGTTTGTACCGCCCCGTTTTTGGTATCGATACTTTTTAATCGGCGGGTAAGACATTTGAGTTCTGAAAGTCTAAATATTTTTTCTCTAACAGGCGCACATACATTGTGAATTTTCGTTTTTAGTTGGATAAATCCTTCCGTTTCTTGTTTGATTTGATTCAGCAATTCTTCAGGGTTAAACTCTCGAGTATTCCCTTCCAAGATGCTATTGTTTTCCCCTAAGCGCGCCCACAGCTTATTTATTTGATTTAGCTTTTTGTTTTTTTCTTTTAGTGCTTTTGCAACGGTTAATTTCATTTTTTTAGTGTTAATTCTAAGTATAATACGTAGGATTAAAAAAAAATAACACAAGAAATTTAATTTTAATAGAATGATGAAAGGAATAGCCAGATAATTCCTTTGGAATAAAAGATTTTTTAGTTGGGCTTATCTAAAACATCCCGTATCTTTTTTTCAATTTGAAATAGAGAAAGAGTGAATTTATTTTCTTCAGATGTATGACGCCCTTGTATTTCAGTAGAAATTTTCGAATACATTTTCCAAAATGAAACTAATGCAAGAAAATGAACTTTTTTCCCAACCAATAATTTAAACAAAGAATTTAAAGAGATATTCAAAAGATAAATAAAACGCAATATCTTAGGTAAATGAAGCGTGTGTAAAATATACTTGTTTCGCTTGGCAATAAGCTGTACTCTTTGAGAATCAATTTTCTTTATCGTTGAAGAAGTTTCATGAAAGCAAATTGCTTGAGGCTGAAAATACAATTCCCACCCCATGCGCCACGCTCGAATTCCCAATTCAACATCCTCAGAATAATAAGGATTGAATAATTCACAGAATCCGCCAATTTTTTTGAGATAACTTGAACGAATTAGTGCATTTGCTCCTGAAAGGAAGAATGTTGGCAAAACCTCCTTTTCACTCATTACATTTTTATTGCTTTCAATGTTGTATAGAATGATTTTGGGATACTTTGCTCCATCTTGATTTTTCAATGTTTCTGAATCTTTAATGGCGCCCATGACACCAAATGTATTTTCGTTTGCAAACATTGGTACAAGCGAGGTGAAATAGCCTTCGGTTAAGTGTACATCAGAGTTTAACAAGAAGATCAACTCTTTTTGTGCCTTAAAAATCCCGCGATTAGTATTGCTTGCAAAACCAGTATTCAAATCAGATTTAAGGATGATGACGTCATTGAAATTAGCTTTAATTACTTCGATAGAATCATCAACAGAAGCATCGTCTGGAACTATAATTTCATAATCTGTTATTTGACTAGTTTCAAGTGCTTTAATTGCACAATGAATAGTTTCAATAAGAATTTCACTTCCGTTGTAATTAGGAATCACAACAGAAATACTGGGAACTGCCTGCATTCCTAACAAAAATAAGGAAAATCGAACGCTCTTTTTAAAATAGAACAAAAAAAATACGTCACTTAGTAACGTATTTCTAATCAAATGGATTAATTTATCTTATGCTTTTGACTTAACCTCCTCAACAAATGTTTTTGCTGGTTTGAATGAAGGGATTTTGTGAGCAGGGATTATTATTGTTGTATTTTTAGAAATATTTCTTCCAGTTTTTTCTGCTCTTTCTTTAACAATGAAACTCCCAAAACCTCTCAAGTACACATTTTGTCCTTTAGATAAAGAACCTTTAATTGAATTCATAAAAGCTTCAACAGCCTTCAACGCCTCATTTTTGTCCAATCCAGTTTCTTGAACAATCTCATTTACAACATCTGCTTTAGTCATAATTTGTTATTTTAAGAGTTTAATAATAGTAATTTTGTGCTGCAAATTTAGTTAGCATAAACTTTATAAATACGATTTTGTTTGATTTTTTTTTATAAATATTTTAAATGACTGACATTCAATCAGTAATTATTAGTTGGTATCAAGAAAATAAACGCGATCTTCCGTGGAGAAGAACAAAAAACCCCTATTTTATTTGGCTGAGCGAAGTTATCCTTCAACAGACGAGAGTTGTTCAAGGAATGTCGTATTATGAGAAGTTTGTGGAGAAATATCCTAAAATTGAATACTTGGCATCGGCGAATGAGCAAGAGGTCTTATCTACCTGGCAAGGATTAGGTTATTACTCGCGCGCACGAAATCTTCACACTACTGCAAAACAGATAACTAGCGAATACAAAGGCGTTTTCCCCTCAAGTTATGAGCAGATTCTAAAACTTAAAGGCGTTGGTGAATATACGGCTGCCGCCATTGCTTCTTTTGCTTATGATAAACCTTATGCGGTTGTTGATGGAAATGTATTTAGGTTGCTTAGTCGAATTTTTAATATTGAAACACCAATTGATTCAACAGAGGGAAAAAAACAATTTACCTACCTGGCTAATGAGCTAATGGATAAAAATCAACCGGCGCTTTTTAACCAAGCAATTATGGAATTTGGGGCACTTCAATGTGTTCCTGGTACACCAAATTGTGAAATCTGTCCATTACTTATGTTTTGTGAAGCAAATAAAAATAAAAATGTTTCATCCTTACCTGTAAAAAATGGAAAAACTAAGGTTCGAAATAGGTATTTTCTATATTTTGTGAAAGTTGATGCTCAAACTGAAACACTTCTTTTAAGGCAAAAAACTGAAACAGATATTTGGCAAAACATGTATGAATTTCCTAAAATCGAATTTGAAAACCTTGAAAACATGAAAGAATTTTGTCTGATTAATAGAGGGGCAATAAAAATGACCTCATCACTGCAAAAGCATGTTTTATCACACCAACAATTGCATGCACAATTTGTCTATTGTTCAAATTCTGAAATTTTTAACGACGAGGACACGGTAGAAATTCCGATATCAGAACTAGGGTCTTATCCTCTTCCGCGATTGATAGATCGTTTTTTGGAACAAAACCAATTGATTTTTCCCGATAAACCTTAATTTTCTTTATTACTTTTGTAAAAACACTTGAAATGATAAAAATAGTTCAAAGCACCTCCTTTAACAACGAACTTTCGATAATCTATCTATTTTCAAAAAAGGACGTTAAAAATAAAATTAGTTTCGGTCCTTTTTCTGATTCTGAATTAGAAAATATTTCAACCTCAAAAGAAAAATTTGATTTCATCAAAAAAGGGGAGTTTTATGCATTTGCTATTTATAACGAACAAAGCGATGAGCAACTTCGCGTTGCCGGTTCATTAGTTCAACAGTACATTGGGCAAAAATTAGAGAAAATTCAAATTAGCGGATCTGAAAAATCAGTTCTCAAGTTTACAGAAGGATTAATTTTAGCAAACTATAAATTCACCAAGTACTTTTCAAAAGAAGCTGAAAGCAAAAACAAGTTATCAGAAGTAGTTCTTTCGGATGAAATTAGTGATTCAAAAATAGCAGAACTTTGGAATACGTGTAAGGTGGTTTTTTGGACACGAGATTTAGTAAACGAACCCGTTTCTTATCTCACTGCAGTTAAGCTGTCAGAGGAGATTTCAAATGCCGGTGATGAGGCTGGGTTTTCAGTGAATGTCCTTCATAAAGCACAGATTGAAGCATTAAAAATGGGTGGTTTACTTGGAGTGAATCGAGGTTCAATGGATCCGCCAACCTTCACAATAGCTGAATATAAACACCCTAAGGCAGTAAATAAAAAACCCATTGTTTTAGTAGGTAAGGGTGTGGTTTATGATACAGGAGGATTGAGTCTTAAACCAACGCCAGGCTCAATGGATTGTATGAAGAGTGATATGGCAGGAGCCGCAGCAATGGCCGGAACAATATACTTAGCGGCACTACAAAAATTAAAAATTCATTTAGTTGTATTAATTCCAGCAACCGACAATCGACCTGGAATGGATGCCTACACGCCTGGAGACATTTTAACCATGCACAATGGAACCACAGTCGAGGTATTAAACACAGATGCCGAGGGCAGGTTGATTTTAGCCGATGCATTAGCCTATTCAGATAAATACAAACCAGAAGTTGTCATTGACGCAGCAACACTAACAGGCGCAGCTGTTCGCGCAATCGGAACCCACGCCAGCATAATAATGGGTAATGCAGACGATAGCTTTTTTAGAGAATTAGAAGATGCAGGAAATGAAGTTCATGAGCGAGTGGTTCGTTTTCCTTTTTGGGATGAATATCTGAAAGAAATGAAATCATCTATAGCCGATTTAAAAAACATTGGCGGCGGAAATGCAGGAATGATAACAGCGGGC
>Ga0315905_10004928_pt1 | contig 13637 bp, 13 predicted proteins | sample LakEriMetagenome_5_FD_203522 | JGI IMG/M metagenome (GOLD analysis project Ga0315905, IMG submission 203522) | Freshwater fungal communities from buoy surface, Lake Erie, Ohio, United States - Buoy 4 MA121 | ecosystem: Environmental > Aquatic > Freshwater > Lake | place: USA: Lake Erie, Ohio... | reverse complement strand
AGCGCCGATGGTAGTTTGACGACAGGTCATGCGAGAGTAGGACGTTGCCAGGTTATAACGGCCCGTTTTCCGAAAGGAAAACGGGCCGCTTGTTTTTCGGGCGGGGACGCGGGCGGGTGAAGATTTGGGAGCGGCGAGATCGGCGTGATCTCCCCGAGTCAGAGGGGATTTCTAGATGGAACTGGCGATTCCGTACTGGAGTTGGCGAGGCTCAGCTTTCTGCTGTGCCGTGGAGGGGAGTGCTGCTGGTGCCTCCAGTATCCTCCGGAAGAGGGCCTGGGCAGGCTGGATTTCTTCGATGGGTGGCCGCGGGTAAGGAAGGTGGCTGGGCGGCTTGAGCCCGGCGGGTGTCATGCTTGTGACGGAGCTTCTGCTGGGGGCGTGGCCTGTAGGCTTGAGGATGGGGCGGGGAGCATTTTTGCGAGGCGATTGAGTGCAGAGAGCACGGCGGATTGGCCGGGTTTAAGGCCGGGCATGACGGCGAAAAGGGCCCTGCAGGCGGTTTCGTAGGAAGGAGATGGGTACCCGCGGGAGACGGCGAGGTGGCGGATATAGCGGATGGCGCGGTCGATGAGTTTGTTATTGGCTGGGCGGACCCATGTCATGACATTGTCTTCGTAGCGTCCCAATCTGCCCATGAGGAGAGTGCTGTGGGTGTTGAGCAGGAGTTTGAGGAGAAGGTTTGCCTGGACCCTACCGACGGGGCCTTGTATGGCCTTGAAGGAGACCGTGTGATGCAGGTGGTCGAAGTTGAAGGCGATCTTACCGGGGCCGCCGGCGATGCGGAAGACGTGATGCAAAGCGCCTTGGGTGCGGCGGCGTCTGAGTTCCGGGAGTTGAGCGGAGAAGTTGTATCCGAGGATGACCGGAAGGCCGGTTGTGGAGGCGACTTCGGGCCATGCGACGGGGCGCGGGGCGCGGTGGAGGAGGCGCCTCCATGCGGAGGGACTGTCGGGAGCTGCCGGGGTGAACAGGTGGCACCATGAAGCGGGAGCACGGAGGTCCTTTTGATTTTCGAATGGGGCGAGGCTGAACGTGGGGCTGCGCTCGGTGGTATCGGTGAGGACGGTGATGGCGAAAGGCCCGGGTTCGTAGAGGGTGAATTCCTTGCGTTGGCAGATGGCGGTTTCGTGGGCGGTGAATGCGGCGAGGAATGACCAGTCGGAGTTGGCGACGATTTCGCGGAAGAGGGCGGGGGCGGCTGCTGCTTCGTCGGGGCAGTCTCGGTTGGCGAAGGCGAAAGCGATGGCGGCGGTGAGGACGGTGGTTGACTGCATCCGTGTGCTGCCACTGAGGGCCATGGGGCCGACGGCGAGATTGATTTTCCGGATGGCGGGGTTTTCGATGATGCGACGGGAGCGCTCAGCGGAGGCGGCGAGAATGTCGTCCGGGTTGCAGTAGAGGAAGAAGGGGGCGGCTTTGGAAATCTCGGCGGCACGTTCGGTGGCGCCGATGACCCATGGGGTTTCGCCGCCTTCGGTTGACGCGATGAGAAGATCACCGTCGCGGAAGCCGAGGTCGTCGAGCTGGCGGGCACCGTACTCCGGGTGATCCTCGAATTTTTCGACGGCGCGGATGAGGGCGAGGTCGCCGCCGGCCATGAATGCGATGACGCGATCGGCGAGGTGTGGAGGGAGGAGACCTTCGCGGCAGAACAGTTCGATGGAGAGGGAGAGACGGCCGGTGGCGCCGCAGCCGCAGAGGAAGATTCGGCCACCCGAGGCGAAGCAAAGAGCGATGGCGCGGGCCAGATTCGGGAGTTGTCCGGCGGCGGTGTTGAAGCGGTCGAGAGCCAGGAGGTCGACGGATTTGAGCGTTTCGACTGCTGCTGGGAGGTTGTGGCAGGCGATCGAGGAGAGGTTGAGCGTCAGCGGGTGCTGAGCTTCGGTGTCCAGCGATCCGAGTTGGAAATCGCTGGCGATGGCGAGGAATTCGTCGGCGGTCATGGTAATGGGTCAGGTGTGGCCGGGAGCGGAGACCCGGGAGTCTTCGATTTCGTCGCGGCGGTTGCGGAGGATACGGTCGGCGGTTTCGACGATCATTTCCTCGAGGATGAGGCGGAGATGGGAGCCGGCGCGGAAGTCGCTAGGGGCGATGTGTTTGACGCGATTGGCGTGAGCCGCGAGCTGGTAGCATTTGCGGAAGCTGTTGCGGGACTTGTCCTCGTTGTTGTAGACGGCGATGGCATTGCCGCCGTACTGTTTCATGATGGTGAAGCAGGGGACGTCGGTGGGGCCGTCACCGAGGTAGATCATGTTAGAAAACGGGATGGGCCGCATGTCGGCGGGCATGTGGTCGTTGACGTCCTGGCTGAGGTCGAGGAGTCCTTTGTTGATGCGGAAGAGGTACTGGGTTTTCTGGGTGTGCGAGATGACGCGCTTTGGGAAGGAGATGCGGCCCTCGCTGTCGGTGGCGAATTCGCAGCCGAAGACTTCTTTGATGAACGTGCGGAGTCGGGAGCCGTCGATGAGCGCCTTCATGCCGCTGCTGACGATGTAGTGTTCGAGGCGGATGCCGATGCCGCGGTGGGCTGGGCTGAGGGTTTCTTCGAGTTCGCCGAACATTTCCGGCAGGCCTTTATAGAATCCGAGGTTGGCTCCGAGTTTTTCGAGTTCCCTGTTCGTGGGGGGATCCATCTGGAGGTAATCGAGGAGCGTCTTGAGGTAGGCGAGTTCGCTTTCCCAGCCGTCCTGCCTGACGAGAGTCTGGCATTTTTTCCAGAACGAGCCTGGATCGATGCCGTAGGCTGGGAACAGGACCTCGTCCTGCATGTAGGTTGGGGAGAGCGTCTGATCGTAATCGTAGACGACGGCGATGGTGGTCTGGGGAACGGACATCGTTTTGGTCAGAGGCCGCGGGCGTAGGAATCGCAGCGATTGAACCAGCCCTCGCGCCACTGAGTTTCCTTTTTTGGGGCGAGATCGATGCGGCGGCCGAGGGTGTGTTTGGCTGCGGCGGCGAAGGCGGCGGGTGCCTGTTGAGGGGATGGCTGCCCGGGGATGGCCTGGAGGACTTGGAGGAGTCCCCAGCCGTGGCCCTTGTAGCGTTCTGCGGGATTGGTGCCCTCGCCTTTGAAATTGACGTAATCCATGAGGCAGTAGAGGCCGCTGCCTGTCTGGGTCAGGGCTAGGAACCGTGCGCGGATGGCGTCCCGTTCATTGGGTGGTGCGGCCGCGAGGATTTTCGGAAGGGATGCGGTGCTGCGCTGCGCTGCGAATTCGGCCTGAAGGGGGACGGTGGCGGCGAGAAGGCTGCGGATTTCTTTCAGTTTTGGAGAGTCCTTGGCGGCGACGAAGGCGTTGCGGTCTGGCCACGGACAGTGACTGGCTTTGGAGAGCCATGAGGGGACGGGGGCTCCGCGGGCTGCGAGGTGGCGGACGAGGCCGGGGAAGCTTTCCTCGTAAGGGCCGCGCGGGGCCTTGGGGTACCAGATGAAGTGTCCGATTCCGAGGGAAGCGAAGTCCTCGCCTGCGTTCCAGCTGGTGAGGCCGGAGACGGTGCCGCCGCATTCGTTTTTCCAGAGCCACTGACCGATTTTTGCGGCTGTGGCTGGGGGAATGGCGAAGGGGCTGTCGGCTGCGGCTCCGAGGGGCAGGAGGAAGCAGAGGAGGAGGAGACGGAGCATGGGGGGAAGGGGCCACGGGCGATCCAGCGGGCGAACGCTGGATGCCTGTGGGGGCCGTGAGGTCACTGGACGAAGCGAACGGCAGCTCCGGGGACATCGCCGCGGGCCATGGCTGCGTGCTGTTCGTCGCTGCAGGCTGAGTTGGTTGGAGCGTCGGCTGGGCGATCGACGGAGGCGACGAGACCTTGCGAGAGAAGGAAGGATTCGACTTCTTCGCCGCTGATGTCTGCGAGCATGGTGTCGTTGACGAGGACGCAGGGGCTGAGGGGCTGCCCGCTTTTCTGTTCCATTTCCCAGCGGAAGGCCGGGTTTTTGATGATGTCCTTTTCTTCGAACGGGAGGTCGTATTTGCGCATGATGGCGCGGACGCCTTCGCTCCAGCCGCAAAATGTTTTGAGGTAGGCGGTGATTTGGGGTTTTGGTTGGCTCATGGGGAGTGGTGTTGGTTTATTGGCTGAAGGTATGGAGGGTGAGGCGGGATGCAAGGCGGCAGGGAAAAAGCCTTTGCCGTTGGCGTTATCTGCCCGCACGGAGGAGGGGTGACCGCCGCTCCGAATGATCGACCCAAAGTACGTGCCGTCCTGCTTGGTGGAAGCGGACTTCTTGGCGGGGCGCTGCGTCAGGTATGGGCTGCGCGGCCTGAGATTGAATTGGTGCCGCTTTCACGGGCTGAGTTGAGTTTGACGCAGCCGGACCGGATTGAAGCTGCGCTTGAGGGGCTGGAGTTTGATCTGCTGGTGAATGCGGCGGCGTACACGCGTGTGGATGATGCCGAGACGGCCGGGGGGCGGGAGTTGGCGATGACGGTGAACGGGGAGGCGGCGGGGCGGTTGGCGGTGTGTGCGGCGGCGCGCGGGGCGAAGCTGCTGCATTTCAGCACGGATTACGTTTTTGACGGCCGCAAGGACAGTCCGTACACGGAGTCGGACCCGACGAATCCGCTGGGGGCGTACGGGGAATCAAAGCGGGTTGGGGAGGAACGGGTGCTGGAGGCATCGGGGCGGCATTTGGTGGTGAGGCTTTCGTGGCTGTGCGGGCCGGCGCGGCCTGCGTTTCCGGAGTGGGTGCTGGCGCAGGCGGCGGCGCGTCCGGAGGTGCGGGTGGTGGCGGACAAGTTGGCGTGTCCGACATGGGCACCGGATGCTGCGGAGCGCCTGCTGCCGTTGGTTGCCGGGCCGACTGAAGCGAGCGGGCTGCTGCATTTCTGCAATCCACCCGGGTGTTCGTGGCTGGAGTGGGGGCAGAGGATTCTGGATGTCGCGACGGCGTCCGGCGTGGAATTGCAGACGAGGAGATTGACCCCGGTGGCAATTGCCGATCTGCATGGGATGGCGGCTCCACGGCCGGCTTACTCGGTGATGGACACGGGAAGGTTTGCGGCGATCAGCGGACGTGCTGCTGCGGATTGGACCGAGTGGCTTCCGCAGATGGCGGGGAAGGTGTGATGAGGGAAGGGAACCGGCCCCGGACGGAAGTTGTCCGGGACCGGCGAGGGGTGATGACGTGCGGTCAGTTGACCTTCACCTCGATTTCGCGCGGCTGAATTTCGACGCGTTTTGGTACAGTGACGGTGAGAACGCCGTTTTTGAATTCTGCGGCGACGCGATCGCCATCTGAGTCCTTCGGCAGAGTGAAGCTGCGTGAGAATTGGCCGTAGCTGCGTTCCACGAGGTGGTATCGGGTGGTGTCGGATTTCTTTTCGAGCTTCCGTTCGCCCTTGAGGGTGAGGACCCCGTCGCGGACGGTGACTTTAACGTCCGAAGGGGTGACGTCCGGCAATTCTGCGCTGACGTGGTAGCCGGATTCATCTTCGAAGATGTTCACGGACGGCGTCCAATTGCGGTTTTCGCCGTGGTTATCGCGGAGGAGTGCGTCGGCGATGGTGAGGAGGCGGCTGGGGATGCCGAGTTCACGGAGAGGGTGGTAGGTGTTCATGGCAATGGTGGGTTGGATTTGGGTGGTGGACCAGGCTGTTGGGCTGGCTGATGGAGGATGATGCGCCAATCGTGCCAAGGGGTGTTTTGTGGTTGGAAATGATTGAACATGAGGTGGTTGTGATAATTGATGGTGGGTTGGGGGCGGCGTGGAGAGGCGATGCCGGGTCGAGGTGGCGCGTCTGCGCTGACAAAAGTGTCATGGTTTCGCGTCATCGTGACGCACCCCGAAGGAATGCGGGGCGGGAGGATGTGGGTGGGGGGGGGTGAGAATGCCCCGGGGTACCGATTAGGGGAATCCCTGAGTTCATACGAGTTGCGACCCAATTCATGGCGGATTAACTCAACGGTGAGAGAATCTCCCCCGAACCCCTGCACACATGATGACCCTGCGTTCTATTTTTCCTGCGGCTGCGATTATTGCCAGCGTGCTCGCGCCGGTTCGCGCTGATCAGGTGAGCGAGAAGATCGATGAGCTGGTGGAGGCGAACTACAAGGCGAAGAAGATCGAGCCGAACGCTCCGGTGAGTGATGAGGTGTTTGTGCGGCGGGCGTATCTGGACATTGTCGGTCGGATTCCGTCGATGGAAGAGGCGCGAGCTTTTCTGGAGTCTGGCGAAGCCGGGAAGCGAACGAAGCTGATTGACGCACTGATTGGGTCCGAGGGGTATGTGTCGCACTGGTACAACTGGTGGGCGGACATTCTGCGGGTGCAGACGGGGATGCGGGACGAGGCGGGGACGGCGTATGCGGAGTGGGTGAAGGATTCGCTGAGGAAGAATGTGCCGTACGATCAGTTTGTGAAGACGCTGGTTACGGCGGAGGGATTTGTGTGGGACAACGGGGCTGTGGGGTATTATCTGCGGGATGCGGGGATGCCGCTGGATAACATGTCGAACACGGCGCAGATTTTCCTTGGGACGCGACTGGTTTGTGCGCAGTGTCACAACCATCCGTTCGACCGCTGGACGCAGAAGGATTACTATCAGATGGCGGCGTACACGTACAATGTTTCGACGGAGTTGAATCCGATGGATTTCGTGCGCGGGCTGGACGAAAAGGCGCTGGCGAGCAAGACGAAGCGGTCTGGCGAGCGCCAGCGGCAGGCGATGCGGCGGATCATTGACGGCATGCTGGAGCCACTGAAGAATGGCGTGGGTGAGAATGAGGGGACGAGGCTGAATCTGCCGGGCGATTACAAGTATGACGACGCCAAGCCCGGTGAGATGGTGGAAGCGCGGACGATTTTTGGAGAGAAGGTGGCGAGTCGGCGGGAAGCGCGCAAGCATTACGCGGAATGGATGGCTTCGGCGGAGAATCCGCGGTTTACCCTGGTGATGGCGAACCGGCTGTGGAAGCGGGTGATGGGCATGGGGCTGATCGAGCCGGTGGATGATTTCAAGGATGGGACTGAGGCTTCCAATCCTGTGCTGATGAAGTACCTGACGAGTCAGTTGGTGAACATGAGGTATGACACGAAGAAGTTTCTGCGTGCGATTTACAACACGAAGACATACCAGCGGGAGACGACGCGTGGGGATGTGCCTGAGGACCAGCCGTATTATTTCCCCGGGCCGGTGTTGAGGCGGATGACGGCGGAGCAGATCTGGGACAGTGTGTGTACGATTGTGATTCCTGATCCGGACGGGCGGAAGCGTGGGGATGGGTACAAGGCGAAGCTGGAAGTGATGAGGAGAGAGGCGGATCAACTCAAGGCGGCGACGAAGGATGACATCATCACCGTGGCGAAGAAGTATGCGGACATGGATGCGGAGGCGGAGTTGAAGGCGATGGTGGCGCGTGAGAAGCTGAACAAGGCGCGTGAGGCTGGTGATGCCAAGGTGACCGGGGAGGCGCAGAAGGAACTGAATGCGCTGAATTCCCAGAGGGATGGGTTTGAGACTGCGGCGCGGTCTGAGTTGATCAAACTGGCCGGTGAGAAGTCGCGGAGTATATTCACGACGGCTGTCAAGAAGCCTGGGATGAGCGGCGAGGGTGGGAAGGATATGGTCGCGGTGACGCCAAATGATCCTGGGCAGTGGGCTGGATTCGGAGATGAGTTTTTCCGTGCGTCCGAGCTGCCATCACCTGCTCCGGGCGGGCATTTTCTGCGGGAGTTTGGTCAGTCGAACCGCGAAGTCATTGAGAATGCGAGTGGTGAGGCGACGGTGAGTCAGGCGTTGAATCTGATGAATGGCCCGGTTTTCAATGTGGTGATGGGAGAGAAGAGCCAGCTGATGCAGAGATTCAGTGGGGCGAGCAACGACGAGGGCCGGATGAATGCGATTTTCATGACATTGTATGGCCGCAAGCCGAATGAGACTGAGAAGGCGATCGTGGCGGAAGCGGTGGCGGAGAAGGGCAAGGATGGCTGGAAGAATGTGATTTGGGCGCTTCTGAACAGCCGGGAATTCGTATTTATTCAGTAAAACACACAACTCACCTGCAACCAATCACCTCAAATCAGCCATGGACGATTCATTCCTCCGCAAATCCGATGAACTGAGCCGCCGGCGGTTCATGGGATACGCCAGCAAGTCACTGCTTGGTGTCAGTGTGATTCCGACGATGCTTCCGCTGGCCGGTCGTGCGGCGGGCAAGCCTGAAGGCATTCAGGTGTCGCCGAGCCAGACGAGCGGGCGCAAGCCGACGGCGCGGAACATCATTTATCTCTACATGTCTGGGGGGATGACGCATGTGGACACGTTTGATCCGAAGCCTGAGGCTGGGGAGAAGGTAGCTGGGCCGGTTAAGGCGATCAGCACGAAGGCGGACGGCGTGATGATTTCCGAGTATTTTCCGATGTTGGCGAAGCAGATGGACAAGGTTTGTCTGTTCCGCGGGTTGACGACGACGCAGGGTGCGCATGAGCAGGGGAATTACTTCATGCACAGCAGCTACACGATGCGTGGTACGATTCAGCACCCGGGGATTGGGGCGTGGTTGCTGCGGATGGAAGGGAAGACGAATCGGACGCTTCCGGGGAGCGTGTGCATTGGTGGTGGTGCCAATGGGGGAGGAGCTGGCTTCATGGAGAGCAAGTATGCGCCACTGTATATCGGGTCGCCGAATGACGGTGTGCCGAACAGTCGGGCGCTGACGGGTACGCGTGAGTTCGACGACCGGCGCATGCTGGCGGAGAAGTTCGACATGGCGTTCCACAGCAAGTATGATGTGAAGCGGGTGCGGGCGTACAGCGACATGTATGATGACGCGGTGCGGTTGATGCGTTCGGAGGATTTGAAGGCCTTCAATCTGAATCTGGAAGACCAGAAGGTACGGGACGAGTATGGGACGGATGGATTCGGGCAGGGGTGCCTGCTGGCGCGCCGACTGATTGAGAACGACGTTCGCCATGTGGAAGTGACGCTTGGTGGGTGGGACACGCACAACAACAACTTCCAGGCGGTTCAGGGGCTTGCGGGGCGGCTTGACCAAGGGCTTTCCGCGCTGCTGAATGATTTGGACCGGCGTGGGCTGCTGAGTGAGACGCTGGTGGTGCTGACGACCGAGTTCGGGCGGACCCCGTATGTCAACGAGAACGACGGGCGGGATCACTTCCCGAAGGCGTTTTCTGGATTGATGGCTGGCGGCGGGATTGCTGGTGGCCAGGCGCACGGGAAGACGAACGAGCATGCGACCGACGTGGTGGAGGGCAAGATGTCTCCGCCGGACTTCAATGCGACGATCGCGTATGGTTTGGGCTTGCCGCTTGATGAAACGATTTACAGCCCGTCCAAGCGGCCGTTCACGGTGGCGGACAAGGGGCAGCCGGTGACTTCGGTCTTCGGTTGAACTGGTAGAGTTTACGTTGAACCCGGCGGTTTCATTTGTGGGGCCGCCGGGTTCATTGTTTTGGATGTGTGGGGTGGAGAAGAGTTGCCTCGAAGGTTGAGACATGCGACGTTGGTGGTGTGGCTGCTGAATATTCAAACATCCCGTCCATGATTTGCCGGTCCAAGGTTTGCGGGATGGTGATGGCCGTGATGATGCTTGTGGTGGCGGTGGGGGTGCGAGCTGCGAGCATGGTGGTGAATGTTTCGTGCGGTTATCTTTACGGAGCGGGTGGGACAGCGCCGGTTGACCGATTGGATCCGGGTACGTTGTGTGTGCTGGTGGCGGATGTTGGGGGCGATGGGTTTGATCCTCCTGCCCGCGGTTGGGTGGCGGACGACGACGTAGTGCTGACGGTTTTTGATGGGGAGTATCCGCTGGTGGCGGGGGGGACGAAGGGATTTGATCTTGCGTCTGGCGGAACGGAGCCGGGATTGTTCAGTCGTTCCCTGGGAATTGATCTGGTTCAGTTCGGGGGCCGGACGGCTCCGTTGCCGGTGGCGTTGCGGTGGTTTCCCGGGTACCGGGCGGCTGGGGTGAATGTGGCGACGGACGTGCCGTTGCCGGAGACTGCGTATGGTGAGTTCCGGCGGTTGGTGCCGATGTATCCGGAGGCGGGGACGAGTGGCTGGACGTTGCCGATGCGTGCGGGGGCGAACCTGACGCTGGATCCGATTGCTACGGCGGAGTTCGGCGGGGTGGACGCTCCGGCGATGGCGGCGTGGGAGATTTCTCCGGCGATTCAGCCTTCGGGGTTGGTTCTCGATGCGGGTACGGGAGCGGCGACGAAGGTGCGTTTTCTGGGAGGACCGGGGATGCGGTACCGGGTGCAGCGGTCAGGAGATCTGCGGCAGTGGAGCACGGAGGCTACCGTGGTGGCGGATGGAGGTGGACTGGGATTGTGGACGGAATTATCGGCGCTGGCGGGGGGGCGGGCATTTTACCGTGTTGTCGGGCCGTTGCCGCAGCCATGAAGTTTCCGCCAACGAATCCGAGTGATGCATGAAGGATTGGGAGAAGAGGGATTGCGGGTGGCGGTGATGGTGGCGGGATCGCTTGCGATTGGAGCCATCATTAATGCTGTCCGGACCGATGCGGTGCCATGGAGGTATGAGCCGAAGGGGCAGCGGATGGCGGGTGAGCTGGCGCGCATGGGGGTTGAGGAGGGCGAGACGAGGGAGGTGGCGGCTGGGGCGATTGAGTTGGGTGAGTTGGCGGGGATGGTGCGGGAGCGGTCGGTGCTGGTGATAGATGCGAGGGCACCGCTGTTTTTCCGGATGGGGCATGTGCCTGGGGCGGTCAACTTGCCTAGGGAGGGATTTGCATCGTTTTTGGAGAGGAGTGGTCTACTTGGGGAGGGGAAGTCGAGGGCGGTAGTGGTTTACTGTCAGAGTGAGACGTGCGAAGACAGTCGAATGGTAGCGGAGTCGTTGCGCCGGGTGGGGTTTGCGAGTGTGCGGGTGTTTGGTGGAGGCTGGCGGCAGTGGCTTGAGAGCGGTGAACCTGTAGAGAAGTCGTCATGAAGGCGAGTGGAGGAGCGGGTTGGATGGTGGTGGGGAGCCGGCTGGTTTTCAGCGGGGTTTTCGTCTGGGCGGGATGGGGGAAGTTGCGGGATCCGCTGGCGTTTGCTGATAGTGTTGCCTTATTTCGCGTGTTGCCGCACCCTGTTCTGGTGAGTCTGGTGGCTTTATGTGTGCCTGTGCTGGAATGGTTGGTTGCGGTTTTGCTATGGGTGCCGCGGTGGCACCGAGCGGCGTGGTGGGTGATGACGGCGCTTTTCGCTCTGTTCGCGGTCGCGTTGAGCGTGGCGCAGATCAGGGGGTTGGTGATTGACTGCGGATGTTTCGGGTCGGGTGATGCGACGAAGTGGAGCGTTCCGCTGGCACTTGGGCGGGCGCTCGGGCTTTTGGGGTGGGCGGTGTTGTATGGTCTGAGAAACCAGGGGCGTTCTGCGGGCCAGTAGTACCGAGAAATTCGACTCATTTTCGAGAGAATTCTATGCTGTTGGTTAAAGCAATTGACGTGCCCCATGAACTTGGGTTAAAAACCGTTCACCGCGGGCGAGGACCCGTACCGGGCCCACCCTTTAGCAATGAATAAGCAAACATGGCAGAAGGCTTTGGTGATTGTAACGGCTCTTGGGGGAGTATGGGCTGGGGTTCACGCCTACCGACCGGGCTCGATCAGCGGGGTTGCTCATGAGAATGCCCGGATGGAACGGGTTGAGGTGATTGATTTTGGCAGGGACCGGGAAGCCTATTACGAGCTTGGGAAGGTGTCGCTGGGGTCGATTAGTCTGCTGTCATTTGGGGTGAAAGGGATAGATGGAGGTGCGATTGGGGAGGTGGCGAGTTCCTGTGCGTGTCTGCGGATGGGTTTGACTGGTGGTAAAGGGGCTGAGCCTGCTATTTCAGGGCGGTATTTTGCGGTTAATTCCGGAAAGGTGGACGTGACGCTGGCGGTGAGCCGCGTTGACGCTGGCGGGAAAGAGGCGGTGGCGACGATCCGGGTAATTGGGGAGGTAATGCCAGGGGATCCGGCGGTGGCGGCGAGGCTATCGGCGATCGCGCGGACGCCGCTGTTGGATTTCGGGGTGGAGGAACCTGGAGTGCGGACGGAGGCTGGGCTAGCGCACGCTGAGGTGAAGGCGGGGCGTGGGATGGTAATTGATGTGCGAGCGGCTGAGGAATACGCCGAGTCACATGTGGTGGGGAGTTTGAACATACCGGTTTCGCAGCTGAAGGTGAGTCCGGCGTTTCGGGGGCGGGATCTTTATCTGACTGGGCCGGCGCTTTTGACCGGGCCGCTGCAGCAGGCGTGTGTGCAATTGCGGAAGCAGACGAGCGCCAAGGTGTTTGTGGTTCCGGGGGGAGTGCAGGGTTGGGAAGCGGCTGGAGCGGCCGTGTTTCATCAGCTTGATCCGCGGCCGGTGATTGGAGCGGTTGGGTTGGCTGATGCAGTGGAGCGGGTGGCCGGGCAGGGAGTGGTGATTGGGGCGGCTGGGGTGGACGATTTTGACCGGCAGTATTTCTTTCCGGAGAGTGAGGCCTTGCCGGAAGCGGCGGGGGAGTGGCGAGAGTGGGTTGAGGGGGCGTTGAAGAAGGCGACAGCGCCAGTGGTGCTGGTTGACGTGATGGGTGATCGGTTTGGGGTTTTGAATCAGGGTGCGCCGGCGTCGTGGCTTGGGCGGGTGTATTATCTGAGGGCACCGGTGTCGACGTATCGGGAGGCGGCCAGCCGTATGGCGGCGTTGGCGGCGGCGGAGCCGGGGCAGGGGACGTCGTCGGTCCATGGTTTTGCGCGGTCTGACCGGCTGCGCCGCGCTAATCTTCCATCCGTTCCCGGCTGCGGGACATGTCCGAAATAATTTTAAGCAGGCACACTATGAAAGCGAAGTTTTCAATTATCCAGTTCCTGTCGGCGTTACTGGCCGGGCATGGGCTGGCTGCCACGGTTCCGTACTCGGAGGATTTCGAGGGGGTGGTCGGGCCGGAATGGTCCCTGTCCACGGTAAACAATGCGCATGAGGCGGCGTTTACGAAGTTTTCCGGACGGTACACGAATCAGGCGCAGAGCCTGACGCTGAGCGGGCTGACGGTCGGAACGAGTTACACGGTGGGTTTTGACCTGTATGTGATTGATTCGTGGGATGGGAATGCCGGGCCTGACTATTTCAAGGTTGTGATTGATGGGACGGCGCGGTTCCGGGAGACGTTCAGCAATTACAATGGGAATCCTCCGAGTCAGCCGCAGACTTACCCAGGTTCTCCGGATGTGGGTCGTACGCACCTTGGGTTCAGCGGGTCGTATGTGGATGCGATTTACAGGAGGATTGAGGTGCCGTTCACGGCGACGGCGGCGACGGCGACGATTGCGTTTCAGGGAGAGAACCTCCAGGACGTGGGTGATGAGTCGTGGGGAGTGGACAATGTTGCGGTGCAGACTTCGGCGAGTCTTGCGGCGACGGTGATTGAAACGGTAACGTTGCCGGTTGAGGGTGGGACGACGAGTGTTCCGATTGACAGGTTCAGTGTGACGGCGAGCCGGGTGCTGACAGCGGCGTCAGCGAATGCGGCGGCAAGCTTTGACTTGCGACGGTCGGGGCCGGACGGCGTGCTCGGGAATGGAGATGATGCGGTGGTGCCGCTGGTGCCGGCGTATGCGGGCGGAAAAGTGGTATCCATGCTGGTGACGGACAATCCGCTGCAGCCGGGGACGTATCGATTCCGGACGATCGGGCTGCT
>Ga0315905_10004925_pt1 | contig 13641 bp, 11 predicted proteins | sample LakEriMetagenome_5_FD_203522 | JGI IMG/M metagenome (GOLD analysis project Ga0315905, IMG submission 203522) | Freshwater fungal communities from buoy surface, Lake Erie, Ohio, United States - Buoy 4 MA121 | ecosystem: Environmental > Aquatic > Freshwater > Lake | place: USA: Lake Erie, Ohio... | reverse complement strand
AAAGGTTTTGGTGTCGTACTTTTATAGGCCGATATCAGAACCTTGTTTGGCTTGGTAGCTCAGTTGGTACGAGCGAACGACTGAAAATCGTTAGGTCGCCGGTTCGATCCCGGCCCAAGCCACAATTGACCCGTTACAATCACTTTACTTAATGTTAAAAAGTTTGGTCACCTGCCATTGAAGATCAATCCATTTGATACATCGGATGAAGTTTCACTTGTGCTCTAGGTGAACTGGAAATACTCACCTAGACTTCGTCGAGAACAATTAAAATTACATCTAAAAAGCACAGGTTTAAGGAGGTTTAAGAATTGACGATAAATACGATCGTTGAATCCTTTCCTATGAATTGGAGGAATCACTACAATGCAATTTTGAACAACCTGGCGAAGTTCGAAGACAGAAAATATTTCAATAGGTCGGATTATTTTGGGAAAAGTGTGCTGGATTTTGGTGGATCAGGCGGTCAAATGGCCGTAGCATTACTTTCCTTAGGGGCAAAAAATGCCACAATTGTTGACCCTGAGATCTCAGATGAAGTTGCAAAAAAACTTGCAGCGATACCTGGATTGTTAATTGTTAAAGGGTATGTGGAGACCGCCGTCAAACAAATTGAGGGCCATTTCGACTTTATTGTGGCGCACTCCGTTACTGAACATATCCAAAATCTCCCTGAGGCGCTTGATTCATTGTTACTACTTCTCAGATCTGGTGGAAAATTCTTTATCGCTCACGACAATTATTATCATGCCTCAGGACATCACGATAATATGATCCTTCAAGTTGGCCCAGATGGTAAATACGGCTATCAAGGTCCTAAATGCTGGGAGCAGGGATTGTGCTCAATTTCATTTGATTTTCGGAGGAACACATCAGAGTTGCCAAGTGAAACCTGGTTTCCTTATATTTGGTCTGAAGAAGATGAAGCTACACTTAGTGATGGAAACTGCAGCAATTGCAATTTTAGAAAAAGAACAACGCCTTGGGCTCACCTACTGCATCAAGATTCATTCAATGAAATTTATAGAGTTCCTGCTTTTTCTACGGGCCGCCCAAATTCTACGTTGAACAAAGTCACACCTTTTCAACTCAAACAATTCTTAATAGAAGCAGGATTTAGAATTCTGCTGTGGGAAAGATCATTTATCAATAACGAAGTACCCGAACAATTATTGGAATCGCTAGAATTTTTTTCTGAAACCGACCTTAAGACGGAGAACGTCTTTGTGGTTGCCACAAGAATTTAGTAGGGCACAGCTTGTTGGCGTTCAGGTTTGACGAAGGTGACTTGAAGGGTATTCGTAAAGAATTCATGAGTGGAATATTAACAATTAACCGGAAAAGCTAATTTCTAAATTGCCCTCTTCACTACCGTCTTAAGAAATGCAAGATAGTCACGTAAGGCCTGCTCGTGAACATTTCGCCTTTTTGGTGTGCTACATAGAATATCTATGTAATAGATAGTGCGACTTCCTACTCCCAGATTTTGCCACAAAGAGTAATCAGTCAATTGATTAATGAGTTCTTTCTTACCTAACTTGAACATTAAATTCCCGAAATTGTCAAAAATTGTCCAATCTTTATAACCAAGTTCCTCTAGCTTCTCGATTGTATCTAAATAGGACTGAATATTATCGACGGAATTTGTTGTAACCTCAAAATAAATTAGCGGCTCATTTGTCTTTATGCTATTCCAGCCACTTTCTATAACGTCAAAATCGTAACCATCTGTGTCTACCATAATCAAATCTATTGTTTTTTCACCACTATCTAAGATCACATCATCTAATGTCATGGTTGGGAGCAAAACTTCATTCTCATTTGCCAGGATTGCCTTTTTTGTACCTGAATCACCTTCTAGAGACGAAAAAACCAGCTTGGATGCAATCAATTTGTGTACAGCTTTATACTCACAACCAATAGAACTTTGGATTTGTACCAAATTCTTTTTCAGGAGCAAAAAGAACTCTTCATCTGCTTCAATGCATAAACTGCGAAGGCTCGGATTATGTGAATACATGAGTGCGACTGTGTCACCAACGTTTGCACCAATTTGAACAAATGATGAACCCATCCCTAGGGCACTAGCTAGAAACCTAGGGAAAACATCATAGAGCTGATGAGCCGCCTGATTTCTCGGGAGCGAATGATCGCTTGTTAAAGATATTTCGAAGTTTCCAACTTTATAGAGAATTTCTCTCGGGGTCTCTTCCTCTTGAAGTATGTCCATTACCTTAGTGTATGGGATGCGAACAGTGATTCCTTTGCTTTAACTACTATTTGGCACCTGATTAATTGATTATAATAAGTGGTATGAATAGAAAAGTTCTTGTCCTAGGGAATAGAGGAATGCTGGGCTCAAATGTAATTGTTACTCTCGAGTCTTCAGATCGATTAGATGTAGTAGGTACGTCACGGAACTCTAACTATGGAATTCCATTTAATCCAGAGATAAATGATTTACGCGGATTAATCAGTTCGGTAAAACCAGACTACGTTATCAATTGTATTGGAGTCATTAAACAACGTATTTCTCTTGGAAATGTAAGCACAAGTTCGGTAGTAAGGATAAATTCTTTATTTCCTCACGAAATTTCTGAATTGTCCAATGAGTTTAACTACAAGTTACTGCAAATTGGGACAGACTGTGTATTCTCAGGAAAGACAGGAAAATATCGTGAGGATAAAACTCATGATTCTACAGATCTCTACGGTAGGACTAAAAGTCTTGGTGAACCCACAAGTCTAAATTCTATGATCTTAAGGACATCTTTCATTGGTCCTGAAATCGAAAATAAACATTCATTCTTTGAATGGATTAAGAACTCACCGACAGATTCTGTTTTACGAGGATTTACTAATCATCTATGGAACGGGGTCACATCCTATGCACTCTCCAAGATCTTGCTCAAAATAATTACGCAGGATGCTTTTTTTTCAGGAGTCCATCACTTAGTTCCATCCGATGAGATATCAAAGTTTGAGCTGATAAATTCTATAATCCAAAAAACTAAGAGGGGTGATTTGGATGTTGTTCCAGTTGAATCTCTCGATTCAATTGATAGAACACTAGCAACTATAAATCCAGGTAGAAATAGCGAATTGTGGAAGTTGATTGGTTACAAAAGCCCACCATCCATCAAAGAACTGATTGATGAAATCCGTTTATGAAAGAACTTTAATGGCAGAAATTGATTTGACATATCCCCACGCAAGTCCTCTCTTTTCAGTGATCGTGCCTACATTTAAGCGCCCTGATCAATTGATTTGCACTTTAGAAAGTTTTCATAATTCACCATTTATTGGAGAGGTTCTCGTTATAAACGATGATCCTTCTTCTCCAATAACTGTAAAAATGAATAAGGTCTCAGTACACAACCCAACAGAAAAACTTGGTGAGGCGGGTGCTATTAATTTTGGTTGGGAATTGGCAAGACTTCCTTTTGTAATAGTAATAAGTGATGACGATCCGCAAACTTTGGAGTTGTTTGAAGAAATCGCAAAGGTTGTATTGAATCAACCCGGAAATTTGGTTTATTACCCAAATTCAATAGAGAGGAATTCGAAGGCAATAATCAAGACAACTATGGCAAAAGAATTCTCGAAAGTTGATTTCTACGGCCTTCTCAGATGTCCGTGTTTGGCCGGTGTCGCAATAAACAGGAATTTGCTAGTTAGTTTAGGTATTGATTCTATTCGAAATAGTCAAATAAATTTTCCAACTGATCTAATTCAATGGTTAGAGTTATCAATGTCGGGTGAATTCGTTCCGGTAAAGAAGGGCTTTGCATTTTGGTGGCGCCATGAAGATCAGATGACAACCAACTTGGGAGTATTCAACAGCTCAATTGATTATTTCGAGAATGTCACACATTGGTTTCGAAGTAACCCAAGTGCAATGCAGCAATCTACATTGTGGGCCGTCTATTTTCGCTCGATGCAACTTCAAGGAAGAAATCTCTTGACAAAACAAGGCTTCAAAATTGGCTTCAAGAATTTTGTACAAACATACATAACCTACAGAATTGAAGGCAGGAAGCGAACACAGATTCTTGTTGCTCTATGCTTAGTGGTTATTGAGTTCCTAAAACTCAAACTCAATAATGAAGCCTAACGTATCAATTATTTTGCCTTTTCACAGAGATTTAGATTCATTTCTTGAAAGTGCCTTGGAGTCAATTAGACAGTCTCTTGATGTAAAGCTCCAGATTTTACTGATTGATGATCGAAGGACTTTGAGTAAATTCAAATACTCCGCCAAAGATACCTTAGTGGTAAAGGCAGAAGGCTCTGGATATGCTGCAGCCCTCAATACCGGCATAAGACATGCGGGATCTGAATACATTGCTTTAATGAATAGTGACGATCTTTCACATCCTTCAAGATTAATCACACAAATTTCTTTGATTCGGAGCACGGGTTCATCGGTCTCTCTCTGTGGAATAAGGAACTTTGGGAGCGCATTTGCACATAGAAATGTTCTCGGCTCTGCACCTAAATCTTTCTATTCTAAGAAACTGCTAATGCTTGGAGCTTATGGTGCAAATGCAACCTTATTAGGCACATCTCAATTTTTTGTAGATAAACGATGGGAGGATATTGATATGTCCGATTGGAAGTTTGCTTTGGATTTCTATCCTAACGAAGTTAAAGAAAGTGCTACATCTGAAATTCTCTACTTTTACAGAAGGCATAAGAATCAGGTGACTCAAAAATCTCGTACCATGTCGACATCACTACTAGATTCATTATCTAATTTCTCCAAGAATTGCGGAGTAGATATAACCTCTAACGCTGTCGCAGAAGCGCTGGCCGCACCATTTCTTTTTCCAAAGCTTGAAGCCTTTGATCAAGATCTTTTCATTAGAAATTTAAACCTGATCTATAATATTTTTAGTTCGGACTTAAGCCCAACTGAATTTGAGGAATTGAAACCAATTTTGATAAGACGACTCTTGCTAGCAAACAATGGGCGACTTTTGATACCTTACCTTCGAAGCCAGAAACCTCAGTTATCACAAAATGATGTGATCCCAACCGCATTGAAGCTTTTCGGGGATTTGTTTGTCCGCGCTCTCAGATAGTCTGACCGCTAATAACTGTTTCTTACTTGGCGCTATAGAGATTTATTGCGATAGTGTGAGTTTATGAGCGTCAGGAAAGTTCTCAATATATCTAGTGGGGATCTTGTTGGATCTAGATTTAATGGCTTTGACTGGCGCGATGCATTGCTGAATCATGGTATTGAGAGCACACTTGCAGCCCATTGGAACATTCACTCGGAGGAAGAATGGGTTGTCCCAGTTTCACAACGCTATTCAACGGGACGTTATCGGAAATTTTCTCGGCATTTCTTCCTGCAAGCTTTAGATATGGGATCAGATGTATCAAATTATCCTTGGTCTAAAGACATCTTCAACTTACCCTCATATATAGAGGCTGATTTAGTGCATTTGCAAGTTGTTCACGATGGAACTTTGGATGTTTCAACGATTGAACGAATAATTAAGGAAAAGCCAGTGGTTTGGACCTGGCATGATCCTTGGCCACTAACCGGCCACTGTATCTACCCGATGACTTGCTCGGAATTCAAGTCCGGCTGTGGTCAGTGCCCTGATTTACAGAGAGCTTTTTCTATTGGACGCGACTTGGCACATAAAAACTTGATGAGAAAAAGTCAGATGTGGGAGCTTGATTTCACTCTCCATGTTTCAACTAATTGGTTCAAAGATTTAATCACAGAAAGACTCCCTGACACCAAGCCTCGTAACTTGTCGGTTCTTCCTTTTGGACTAGACATCAATCGATTCTATTCATCCTCAAAAAACGCATCGAGGATCAGATTTAAAATTAAGGAAGGAAATTTAGTAATTGGAATACGAGCAGTAACTGAATACCAAAAAAATTTCGATTTGTTCCTAAGATCTTTGCGTATTCTACCCGACCACATTAAGAATCGGATTTCTATAGTAACTATCCAAAACTCTGGGATGCTTGACTCAATAGAGGGCTTATCTCAGGTGGTTGAATTACCATGGAGTAACGACCCGAAGACCATAAGTGATTTTTATGATTCTCTAGACATATTTATTATGCCAAGCAGGTATGAGACGTTTGGATTTATGTCACTCGAAGCTATGTCTCATGGAATTCCTGTAGTTGGGTTAGCGAACACGGCAATAGACGAGATTTGTCAACTAGAGATAAATGGCTTTAGGCTCATGCAAGATTCACCTCTGGAACTTGCAAATACCATTATTAGTCTTGCGTTAGATCGCACTTCTCTAATTGAAAAATCGGAACTTGGTAAAAAATGGGTTAGTGATAAATTCGATTTGCCTGCGTTCATAGACAACCTGGTCTCCATGTACAGAGAGACATATCGATCCTTTTGGAGTCGAAATGGCTAAAATTAGAGTAATCACAGATGCCATTCCGACGAGTCAAACTACGTCAGGAGTCGTCCTTCAAGCCGTACTCGAAAAATTAGCTCCAGCTCACGATTTCGAATTCTATATTCTAGAAAACAAAAAACGAGAAATCGTGATGACGTCGGAAGCATTCAAGTCCTCAAAATTCCACTTTCTGGAAGCTCCCATTTCCTACTGGGGCTTAGGATTTCTAACCAAGCCGTATTCTGGATTCATACGAAAATTTTTTAATCAGGACATTGAGTCCCTAATTAAATGGATTAAACAGGAAAATTCTAGAGATCTTCCAGACCATCAAATATTCGTTCTTCAATCTGCAACCTCGATACTTCTGTGCGAATATTTCAAGAAAACAACAACCACTTACTCAACAATAACTTGGGATCCTTGGAGCTGGTGGTCTCGCAATCACCAAGTCCCTAACGATCTAAACAATTATATTCAAGGGGCTCTTGATGAGATTTATTCTCATGGATTTCACTTAGTTCCTAATCAGATGTGGGCACATACCTTTAATAAACACTCTTCACAGTTTTATCCTGTGTATGTCCCATTTAATCAGGTATTCTCCCAAGATGTCGTAGAAAAAGACCAAATAGATACTTTGGATTTTTGTTTTTCCGGGACACCTTATGCGTTTTTCGAACTTGAGATATTTGTCAAATTCATGGAGTCTAGGAATTGGTTGCTTTTTGAGAAGAAGGTATACTTGCATTTCTTCGGCCCATTCTGTCCCTTCGAATTTAAGAACGTGATTTACCACGGCAATATTCATCCAGATGAATTGATAGATTCTCTATCTAAATTCGATATCGCAATTTTACCTTATCCTTCTGGTGACGCTAATAAGGATGTTTCACAATTGTCGTTTCCATCTAAATATCTAAGTTATCTGGCCGCAGGCCTCCCAACAATATTCATTGGTGATACAACCGCAACAGTCTGTAATTTCGTAAACCAAGCAGGGTTTTCCATTGATCCTCGGAACTTTGAAGAATGTTTTGAATCAAATTTCTTTCGCTTTTGGCAATCCATTGATGACTCTAAGAAAAACACAAAGATTTTGTTGTCCAAAAATTTCTCATCTTTAGAATTCTCGAAATCCGTAGAGTGCTGGCTCATTTCCGCGGGATTGTGTTTTGACAATTCACATAGTGTTTTTCACTACCAAGAGCTACCACACTCAGATTTTGAGTTATACTCAAAATCAACCTCAAGTAGTTCTGTGATTTTCACCTCAAAGATTCATAAATTACTCAAAATTTTTATGCCTTTTCGTTTTCTATTTATGAGAAGTGATGGAAAGTTTAATCTTAAGGCAAAGTTGATTTCTGTTACCTATAGGTTAATTCGGCATCGGTTTCTTGAAAAAGCAGTCAATGCAGTCACAAAACTTATGATCCGAATTTATCAAATTCGCAAAATCTAGTTTCGGATTCCCATCCAATCATTAGCTCTACTGGCAGTAGATGAAATGAATCGAACAACTATTTCAGAGTGGTTGAGTTCCTTATAAGCTTCAGGTATTCTCGTTCCAATTCTGGATTTAACAATTTCAATTCCTCGCATTACATTGTCTAGATCTATTCCAGTTAACATCATGCTGCCTGTATCCAAAGCTTCTTGTCTCTCCATGGAATCACGTATGGATATCGCTGGAAAATTCAGAATTGAAGACTCCTCACTAATTGTTCCGCTATCGCTTAGGACCACAAATGCAGACATTTGTAGTCTCAAATAATCGATAAAGCCAAATGGTTCGTGAAATTCGATGTTTGCGGGGATTGAATTTGTAATGTCGCTTAGTTTGTCACGGGTACGTGGATGTAATGAAACTAAAACTCTTTTCTGATGAAACTCTGAAATTTTCCCTAAAGTTTGAAGTAATTCGAACAATCTTTCGCTTGAGTTGACGTTTTCCTGACGGTGAGCACTGACCAAGATATATGACTCGGCTTCTAAGCCTAAGTCTTCAAGTACGCTGCACTTGTCTAATTTGTGCTCAATACTCTTGACAACCTCAAGCATGGGGGAGCCGCAGGTTGCAATTCTTCTGCGATCTAAACCTTCGTCAAGTAAATTCTGCAGGGCATTCTTACTGTATGCGAGATTGAAATTTGCAAAATGGTCAATGATACGACGATTGATTTCCTCGGGTACATTTTCATCAAAAGACCTGTTTCCTGCTTCAATATGATAGATGATTACACCCATCCTTCGGGCTATTACAGTTGCAAGAGCGGAGTTGGTGTCTCCTAAAACAACAAGTGCTGTGGGCTTAAAGGTTCTTATCTCAGCCTCTAATTTCACCATCATTGCGCCCAAGGTGCTAGACAAACCATGCCCTGACTCAATATCCCAATAAGCGTCGGGTTGTCGTAAATCTAAATCTTCAAAGAAAACATCTCGCATATTCCTACTTGAGTTTTGACCAGTATGAATAAACCTATGTTCAAAATATATATCCAACTTCTTTATTGTGGCCGATAACCTTATTATTTCTGGCCTAGTCCCCGCAATTGTAAGAATCCTCATTTTTTGTGTCCTTTCAAGATGGACTTCATTTCAGCATTTCTCATAAGTAACTCGACAATCTCTTCTACCGATAAGCGATAAGTGTTTTCCGAAGTGAATGGTGTAAACAAATCTTCTTTTTCTAAGCCTTCGGTAAAGTATGGCTCATAATTCATGGAACGTTGATCGATTGGGACACGAAAAAATTCATCAATTTCAGATGATTGTCGCCGTTCATCTTCAGTGAGTAGAGTCTCATCAAGTTTTTCTCCATGACGCTTTCCAATTATGCTTATTTTGGGATCAGAGACTCCCATGATTTTTCCCACAGCTAATGCCAAATCTATAACTCGCGCTCCTGGAGCTTTTTGAACAAGAATATCACCGGGCTCGGCATTCTTAAAGGCGAAGAGAACGAGAGATATTGCATCCTGGAGTGACATCAGAAAGCGAGTCATTTCTGAATCGGTAATTGTCATTGGGGTATTCGATGCTAACTGTTCGATAAATCGAGGTATCACTGAGCCTCTCGAACAGATCACATTTCCATAACGAGTAACACTTATATTTGTATTTTTTGATTGCCCTTCACGGGCGTATGAGGTCGCTATCTTTTCCATTATAGCTTTAGACATACCCATTGCATTTATTGGCTGAACAGCTTTATCCGTACTTAAACAGATCAATCTTGGAACTTCACATGCAATCGCTGCGGAAATCACATTGTTACTTCCAACAACATTTGTCTTCACCACTTGCATCGGAAAGAATTCACCTGTCGGAACTTGCTTAAGTGCTGCTGCATGAAAAACTAAATCACTTCCGTCAATAACCCTCTTTACATCTTCTGCCTCCCTCACATCACATACAAAATATTTCACTCTTTCATCTGAAATGTTTTTTCTCAAGGAATCTTGTTTTTCTTCGTCTCTGCTAACTATCCTAATTTCCCTTACACTCTGCTCAAGGGCATGAGAAACCATAGTTTTTCCAAATGACCCTGTACCGCCTGTAATTGTCAAAGTCATTCCATCTAAGTCAGATTTTTTCACAAACACGCCTCTCTATTGAATAAAGTGTTACTTTGCAAGATTCCTCCCTGGTGCGAATCTTTCAAGCTCTATTTGACCGCTTTTATTAGTGATTCCTAACTTCTCTTGGTTTAAATCTTTCCCGATCTGAAACATGTCCAGTAAAGGTTTGCTGTTCGTTACTAATTCTGGACCACTTTTGTAGATGTAGAGGTAATCATATCCGACCAAAGCATTTTTTAAAGAACTATCACAGGTCCAAAGATCTTCAGGATAGAATTTTGGCCCTAACGACCAGCACCAATAATTAACTTCATTCTTAGGCAATAGATAAGCAAAGATGTACTTTTCATACCCAGTTGAATTCTGATTTATAAAATAGATCTTCTTTCCTGGTGACGGTTTTTCATATTTCTCTATAAAACTCTCTACTTTTTTCCGAGCATCCAGTAAAGTTTTATCAACTTTTATACCTTCAGCATCCATAGCAAGCGCCGCCGGTGTCCACGTTAATGAAAACAGCATGAGCGATACCGAAGCTAAATACCCAAGTTGCTTAGAACTCGCTAAAGATATGTAAACAATACGTAAAGCCAAAGATACTATCCATGCAAAAAGGTAAACACTTATATATCGGAAAAACGAGCTAGATTGCAAGGCATCCCTCTCTGTTGACACCAAAATGTAGGCTAAGAATAAGGAAAAGACATATACAAGTAGACCTAAAATCCAGATAATTGGTTGAAAGCAGATGGCAAATGTTGGATTCTTTCGAAATATTTGACGCCCTATTAACTCAACACCGAAAAGCAAGAGAAACAATGTCAAGAGGTTTAACGCACCAACATTACCTAATACTTGAATACCAGAATAGTCATTTATGCGAACACTAAATTGATCGATAATCGATCTAACGACGTCGATGCGAAATTCTGCGTACTCGGCATCAAGCAGCCAATCATATTTCGGTGGAACTATAGTAGTTTGCATTCCATTAAATGAAAGATAGATAGACCAAGATATGTAGGTAACGAATGAAAAAACACCTACAGAAATTATAAGTAAAGCATCTTTGTATTCTTTAAGAACTTGCCTGAATTCGCTTAGTGTAGTCCGTCTATATTGTGTTGTAAGGAGCAAGAAAATCACTGGTGAAATTAGAACGATGCCTATGGACTTAAATAGGATGAGTGGAATAGATAAAATCACGTAAACAGGTACAAATTGCCGTCGGTACCCAAAAGCAAAGACAAAGGAAATAAGTGTTAGAAACTGAAGTGCGAGGAGACCATCTGCCATAATGTTGGCAAAACTGAACCCGGTGGCGTAATAGATTGTGGGGACTGAAACCAAGAAAAAAATGGAAGCTATGTGGCTCTTCTTAGCAATAATTCCGCACAAAGCCAGTAGACAGAAAAAGATCCATACATTCTGTCCACGTAAAACATTCGACTCAGTCCAGCCAAAAGTTGAGGTGTATAGATACTGAACTAATTGTGCCCCGGGCTGGTAGGCCTTGTATGGGTTAGCGTCGGATGCATTCCAAAAATTCTGATTTATTTCGAGAATTTTGCTGTTAAATGCCCAGATTGGAAATTCATCCCAGGTTACAAATCGGTAGTTACTTGGGACTAAACTTACGGCTTTATATAGTATTGACGAATATATGATCACAACTGTAGACAAAAGTAAGAATTCGGATTTTGAGTTTTTCCAAAACAGAATTGTTTTTTTGATGTGTTCGGCACAGTTAGTTGCAAATAAGACCATACCGATGGTTATAAAAACGAAGTATCCAAATCTAAGTTGGCCAAACAGACCAAACAAGTAAACCAATGACACACCCAGTGAAGAAGTTATCCAAGGCGTGAAGTAAAAACCAATTCTTAGAAACTTTTTGAAAGCCAAGCAGTATCCTACAAGGCTTATCGCACTCAACAACAAATTAAGTAGCATTTTTTATATCTCTATTTTCAGGAAAAGTATTCTTTGAAATTTTTGGTCAAGAAAAACTTGATAAAGTATTGAAGTAATGCAAGCAAACAAATAAACAATAATCGAGGAAGCGAGAATTCCAACATTGTCCTTTAAATTTGTGAATAGAAAAATGCTAGTAAATCCACCCAACAAATAGAGGGCATAAGAAGAATTGCCTAAAGTTTTGCTTAGGTAATCAATTTTTGGAGTTTTTACCATTAGTGAAACTAGAATGATCAAGAATAATGCTAGAAAAATTGTCGCGCCTATAACCTCATTATTTGGTATCGTCGCACTAGCGAGTCTAATTGAAATTGTTTGAGTGAGAATCGGAACCAAGGTTAAAAGATCAATTAGTTTCGGTTTATTGATTCCCGTATCTTTTGAAGAGACGCACCACAGATATATTCCGAGCAGAAAGTATGGAAGATACACACTTATTGCTAGTGAAGAAATCCCTTTCAGATTTGAAAGGCCCGCAAGATAAAGTAGTGCTGTGATTAGACGACAAAAATTCAGCAGATTGATATTCGTGTCCTTGAAGTACCAGAGCGAAACCAGTATACCGAGTAGAACCAAGACATAGAATTGAATTTCGATAGCCAAACTCCAAGCTACAAAATTGCGGAGTTCGGAGTCCTTACCCGAAACTGGAAGCAAATTCTTTGTTGAGGTGGATAAAACCGAATAGATCGCTGATACGTAATTGCCTCTTAATTGGATTAAGAGGGTCACGAAGGTTTCAATCAAACTAACAAAGATGAATGTTGGGATTAACCTCTTTACCCGACTAGAAATGAATTCTTTGGGAGTTTTGTTTAACACGCTTGCAGCTATTGCAATACCGCTGATGATGAAAAAAACATCAACGCTAATGTATCCAAATTGTAAGATACTTACTGTGAGTTGCTTGCTATCCCAAAATACGTCTTCTTTTGTCCAAGCCCAGAAATGGAAGAAGATGACGTAGGTAGCTAACAGCCAACGCAAAAGATCTAGAAGCCAAAAGCGAACTTTCATGGGCAAATCGTACTGGCTCCTTAGATTTCTTTAGGGAGCCGGGATGTAGAACTCCCGAAATTACTGATTGTTCGATTTCCATCCCTCTAGGGAAAATGCTTTAGCTAAGAAATCTGATATATGAACAGTCATTTTACCTCTAAAGGTCAATTCACATTTGTCAGAAATTCTAATGAGACCTCTTTTTGTTTGCTCGTCTACCCTTTGAGTAATTGCTTCATAACTATTTTTCTCGGGAGATTTAACCGAGGAGTAATCTAATTCGCCATCTTTTAGAGTTATCTTGTCATACCGGACCCAGCTGAGAACATAAAAAGATCTAGATCTATCTATATTGAGCAGCACATTCGCCAAAAACTGCGCCGAAGTTGTAGAGAGTAGAACAACGATCAGCAGGTTTACAAATGTCAATCTATTGAAATACTTGGATGCAGTTAAAGAGACTAGGGTCGCAATGATACTAGAAATAACAATCTGCTCAAATATCAATGAGGTATTCCAAATTAATCGAATCACAAAGAAGATAAAAACTAAAGTTGGAATATAGCTTGCAAATAGGATTTTTAAATAGAGGAAATCTAAATCCTTTTCTAAATTTTTTGGATTCACAACGCCTCTTTTTCTAAAAAAAAGTTTCACTTGATCCTCTATGGTCCCGGAAATATTTT
>Ga0315905_10004924_pt1 | contig 13641 bp, 10 predicted proteins | sample LakEriMetagenome_5_FD_203522 | JGI IMG/M metagenome (GOLD analysis project Ga0315905, IMG submission 203522) | Freshwater fungal communities from buoy surface, Lake Erie, Ohio, United States - Buoy 4 MA121 | ecosystem: Environmental > Aquatic > Freshwater > Lake | place: USA: Lake Erie, Ohio... | reverse complement strand
TGGGGGGCTGCCGGCGGTTTTGAAGACAGTCTCAAGGGGCTGGCTGCCTGCGGGGGCCTGATGGTGGCGGCGTTTTTGTTGTTTGAGGTAGGAGGGGGTGACGTCAAGCTGCTGGCCATGGAGGGTGCCTGGCTGGGTCTGGAACGGGGTTTGGAGTGCCTGCTCTGGACATTTGTGATTGGGGGGGCCGTGGCCCTCGCCATCCTCGTCTGGAAGCTCGGAACCTGGAACCTGGTAAAGGCGGTTTCCCGCCATCTCCTGTGGAGTCTGCGGTTGGGACGGGCCATTCCGTTGAGTGTCGAAGAGAAAGCGGCCTTGCAACCCCCGCTCTACCTGGCGGTGGCTGCCGTCCCCGCCCTCTGCATCGTGGCACTCGACCTGGCGGGAACACATTCCTGAGACCACAGACACTCCGTTCATGAACACTTCCACCTGCCAAGTTTTGATGCGGTTTGCAGGAGCACACCATCTTCCTTCGGAATGAGGCGGGGATCCAGACTGATGCCTCCGGCGCGTGCCCGGTTGCATCCTGATGCGGAAGGTCTTCTGGAAGCCTTCATCGATTGCGGTTCCACATCGCTCCTTCAACACGGCACTTACCATGTTCAAGGCCATCGTAACCGCCTGGTTCCCGTGGGCGGGCTGGATGTTCGCTGCGTGGCTGGCCCTGGGACTGGTGGTCAAACTCGCGGGCGGGCGATGGCGCTGGTCGCGGCTGCGACGCATGCATCAGTGCGAATCGGGCAGCGTGCAAACCCTGGGCTTCGTGCTCACGCTGCCCGCCTTCATGCTGCTGGCGATGTTTATCGTGCAGGTCAGCCAGGTGATGATCGCGATCACCATCGTGCATCAGTCGGCCTTCGCGGCAGCCCGGTCCGCGAGTGTCTGGATCCCGGCCACCACCACCCTGCCCGGCTCAAACCAGATCCGCGAGCTGCCCAATCAGCTGGACAGCACCGACCTGGGTCAGACGCAGTTCCCCCAGTGGGGGGCGTTTCCCGCACAACGTCGCTCAGTCGTCCCGGGGAGCAAGACCGAACGGATCTGGCGGGCGGCGGTCCTCGCCTGCACCCCCGCCGCTCCCTCCTGGCGGACCACGGTTCAGGAACCTCGCGGCAGTCAACTTTCCGAGTCGTTGTTCCAGTTCTACACCCGGCTGGTTCCCCGGACGGCGGGAAACGCCGCCATGCGCGGCCGACTGCAGCGCAAACTCGACTATGCCCAGTGGAATACCCTGGTTGAACTGAGGGGCCGGGATGCCAATGGATCCACCGGCCCCACCTACAATCCGTACCCGGGCTATTGGTCGAGCCGCCGGGATGAACAAACCGGTCAGACCGTCCCGTTCTGGGTCGACTGGAACCCTGCGGAACTGAATTGGGAAGAGCCGGTCACCGTCAGCGTTTATCACAATTTCGCCCTGCTACCCGGACCAGGCCGATTCCTGAGCCAATGGCTGGGAGGCAGTGGGATCCCCGACCTCGTCAGCCGCCACCTGCGCGACATGCGCCAGGCCAATCCTGGCGTCTACCAGAAAGGACTCTACGTCGTCCCCCTCAAGGCCCACGCCACACTGCAGATTGAAGGCCTCAAGTCGGTGATCCCGCATGTCCAGTCTTACTGACAAAGCAGCGGGCATGGAACGCCCCCGATCGTGGCTGGGCCGCATCACACGCGGCACCGCCGATGCGTTCGTTCTTGTCATGGCGGCGCGACTGGCTCGACTGCGGGGCCTGCACCGGGATGAGCGGGGCGTGCTTTCGGTGATGTCGCTGATCTTCATCCTGGCGCTGGCCATGCTGCTGGGTATGATCATCAACGTGGGTCAACATGTTGACGACAAACTCAAAATGCAGAACGCGGCGGATGCCGCGACCTATTCCTCGACCGTCGTCCTGGCCCGCGGTATGAATGCCGTGGCATTTTCGAATCATCTGCTGTGCGACACCTTCGCCCTGACGGCGTTTCTGCGCGAAGCCCGCGATCGAAACGCCGAATCGATGACTCCCGCCATCCTGCAGGCCTGGTCGAATGTGGGGGGGATTCTTGATCGGGCGGCCGCCCGGGGGGCCTTCCCACTGCACCCCAAGTTCCAGACCGCGGGGGCCGCCATTACGGCCAAGGTCCCGCTGGAACAGGAGGCGGTCCGGACCTATGGAGAACTTGGGTCGGCAGTGGCCGCGGAAGTACTCCCCCCCCTGGAATACTCCTTGCGCGAACGGCTGATTCCCGAATACCAGCGGGCACTGGTGCAAACCATGCCCCTGGTTGCCCAGTCGGTGGCGAACACCGTCTCACTGCGCCACGGCCAGCATCCCGACAACAAACAGGACAAAAGCATCAACCGCCGCCGGGGGGTCCAGGTGGGGGTCTTGTGGCGTACCTCGGTGCAGCCGGCCGGCTTTCCTGATGAACGGGATCCTCTGCTGCGAACGCTGCCTGCGATTGATCCTGCGCCGGGAGCCCTGACGGGACAGGCCCCCCCGGTTCCCGATCCCACCCCCGATGGACTTGAAGGGCTCGATTTTGCCGCAATTCCCAACGCCAATTTCTACTTCCAGCGATCGTTTCTGCAGCGCGAACAACTGGCCCGGGACTACCTGAATCAGTGGGTCAACGACCGGCTGCGGTTCTTCGCGTACGAGGGGAAGATGTCGCAGTATTTCCCGCTGTACCACGCCTTCGCCTGTGGGCAGTTGCTGCGGCTGCTGAATGAGGAGTACCCGCAGTCCAACCTGCCGCACATGATCCGCCTGGCGCCGAACGGTCTCGATCCCAACCGATTTCGGGACTGCACCGACTGCCTCGACGCCGCCCGAGACTACCTCGATCAGGGCTTCATGTTCGTGGGCGTGTCGTACCGCCGACCCGTGCCGGAAATGCAGCCGGGGCTCTATCGCTGGGCGCTGGGCCACGACCCTCTCGCGTTTGGACAGGCCCAACTCTTCATTCCCCAGGCGCGCATGTGGTGGCACGACGGCAGCCCGGGAGGAAGTTCCAACTCGAACATCGGCGGCGGGGGATTTGGCGTCCCGATTGACATTCCCCTCGATCCGGTCACCAGCGGGCCCACCCCGCCTGGTTGGCATCACGACAACTGGTCGGCCGACTGGAGCCTGTGGAACCAGAACTGGACGGTGCGTCTGGTTCCCGCCACCCATCCAAATGTCGCCACCATTCTGCAGACTCATCCCCCGGCCGGGGCCCTGGCCACGGGACAGCCGCTGCAGGTGGTGTTGCCCAACTTCGGTGGCCTCGACATGTCGCGGGTGCGCGACCTCAACAATCATTAAGGAGAGGGACATGCAGAGACAACCGATTCGCCCCTCTCGCCGATCGAAGCGGCCGCGGCGGGTTCCACCGTCCCGACGCCGGGCTGGCCTGGCCCCGCTGGAACTGGTGCTGGTCCTGCCCCTGCTGATGATGGTCCTGGCGCTGATGATCAACTTCGCCCACCAGGTCGCCTGGAAGACACAGGCCCAGACGGCGTCACGGCAGGCGGTCTGGCGGCAGCGCCCCACCCACCTGGCTGGCTCGCGGGATCGTCCTCCGCGCAACTGGGAACCTCCGGCCACCATGTCGGTCGCCACGGCCCCGCCCCCTCCCCTGTTTCCGCAGGACCCCTACGACAACTACTCGGCGCTCCGCGGACCGGTCCTGCGCGATCCGCAAATCGGGGGGCCCACCGCCCAACTGCAGGTCGACCGGGGCCTGCTGCAGCTCAATGACGATCTGGTGCAAGGCCAGGCCTCGATCAACCGCGAGGTCGTGCTGCTTCCCCGGCTCTATCAGATCGCATTCGATGTGAAGCATCCCCTGCTGCAAAGCGAGTGGCGGTTCCATGACCTGGGCTATGGCGACAACCAAGAGCGTCGCTCGCTGAAGTTGTATTCTTACCTGCCCGGCCCCGAAGTGACCCAATGGGGGCTCGAGACACAGCGGGCGTTCCTGCAGATTGTGCAGGCCCCCTTTCGGCCCGCTCTGGCGATCCTCGACAAGGATCAGGAGCTGGCCGCCTGGTTCGGATCGCCTCCCGACTTTCATCCGCAGGCCTCGCGCCCTTGTGTGCTCGACCGCGACCTCGTGTACCGCACGGTGGTGCAACCGCTGATCGACCGGATCCAGGGGCCCCAGGGAGGTGGCCGGGGAGGCGTGCCCGAGAACATGGCCCAGACGTTCATCCGCATGTACCGGGAACAGATTGCGCAATTGATGCTGCAAGACCCTCCTCCCCAGGCACAGATCCAGGCCCTGCAGCGGAAAATCGATGAGCTCACTCAATTCCTTGGCACACTGAATTGATCAGTGGTGTCTTCCCCGTCCCGTCCGACGCCCCTCCCGGGTCTGCTCTTCCCGAAGACTCCTGCCCCACGGTCTCGCGCCAGTGACTGCCCTTCCGGTCGTCCCCCCATCACCGCCCTCCCCTCCCGGTGGGCCACCAGGGGGACTTTGGAGAAGACTGACCGGACGGGCAGTTGACCTGGCCGTGATCGGCATTGTCCTGGCCACCAGCCTGACGGTCGGACGACAGTTGATCGAATGGTGGCACGACGACAGCGGACTTGAAGGCCCCCGGGCTCCCGTTGGTGTCGACCTTCCCGCGTGGGATGGCCACGACGGACCGCTGCTGGTGGAGTTCGGCCGACTGCCAGTCCAGATGCGGCAGGAACTGATCCAGGGCTCCCTCGACGAAGCCCAACAGGCACTCCGTGACCGGCTGGCCCGGTCGTTGGCCAGCAGTCCCCAAGCATCAGACAGTCGTGGGGCGAATGAGCAACGCATTCTCGAACTCGTCAGTCAATTGCCTCCTCCTGTCATCTGGACGCGCGCGGGGCTGGTGACCGATTTCGAGGAACAACTCTTGGGGGCCCTCGCCATTCGACTGGGGCCCGGCGAGACTTTGCCAGAGCGGATTCTGACGGGACGACTGACCGCCTGGGGCTTGCTTTGGCCCGCTCCCGACAGGGCGTGGCGGCTCTACGAATTCCAGCGGGTGGCCTTCACTTCCAACGACGACCCGCTGCGTATCGATGGTCCTCCCGAATCGGTCCGCCTCCTGGCGGTCGGCCATGCCGAGTCAGGTGCCCTGCTCGCCTTCCGCGGGCCGGGAACGCTGGGAGCCTGGCAGTCCGCCTTTGACGAAGAACTCACCTCGCATGGCTGGCAGCGGCTGGGAAACTGGCAAGGTCCAGAAGGGTCCCGGGGAGCGCAGTTTTCCCGCCCCAACCCCCGGGGGCGTGAACTGGCAGATCTGAGGCTGGTTCGCGACAATTCGGGAACGCTGCTGGCGATGGTTCAAGTTCTGCGGGAACGATCGACTGCTCCGCCAGACTTGACCCCAGGAACGCGCTGAAGGACGGAATTTCATGAGGGGGACTCCCGGATTCTTGCTGGCCGTGGGCCTTGGCCTGATTGGAGCCGTCGTCAATTGGCTGTACCTGGCGCAGAAGGCCCGCCAACTGGATCATCTCGACTTCGTGGGGATCCGGGAGGATGTGACCATCAATCCCGGTGACCGTTTCCAAAAGGACAATTTCCTGCGGATCCCGGTCCCGCAGCACGCCGTGGGGGGCCTGCAAAAGGCGGCCGTCACCTGGACAGCCCTCGATACCGTCGTGGGCATGCCCGCCACCAAGAGCTACAGCCCGGGCGAGATCGTGCTGTGGCAGGATCTGAAGACCCCCGCCGTCACCGACTTGCTCGACACACTCGGCCCGAACGACGTCGCGGTGGGGGTACCGATCGACACCCGCACGGTGGTGGTCCAGAATCTCAATCCGGGGGCGCAGGTCTCGTTCATCACCCCCCGTCTGGGCAGCCTGGGGCCGACTCCGGCCGGGAGCGAGAAAATCCAGGTTCCGGAGTTTGTCGGGCCATTTGAGATTCTCGCCCTGGGGACCCGCAAGGGGCAGCTGCAGGTTCTCCAGAGTTCGGGAGGGTCTTCGACACAGGAGACCACCATGACCATTCGAGTGCGGAATATGGATGGCAAACCGGAAGAGAAGTGGCGACAACTGCTGGAGGTGATGCGGGCCAGCAACAGCGCACCGCTGGGGGTCATCCTGCATGGCAAGGAGGGGCCCCGTGGCAAAGGAAGCGAGGGGAAGAAATAGGCTGCCTGGAATTGGCCGCACGAACGCAATCTCACCTCATCGCGATGGATTCCTGAGATGAAAGTCTGGTTCAACAAGATCCACGACAGCCGACGATCGATGATCGAGATCACCGACAGCGTGATCCACATTGGCCGCGATCCGGGCAACACCATCGTGCTGCAGAGTCCACTGGTCTCGAAACGGCATGCCGTGGTGACCACGGCCGGCGGGAAACTGCGTCTGGAAAACGTGGGACTCAATGGCTGCCTGGTGGGCGACCGGGAAGTCCTGGGAGGTGAGTCGGTCGAATTCGAACCGGGACAGGCTGTGCGGATCTGGCCCTACTCGCTCTTGTTCGAGACCGAGACCCAGGCAGTCATCACGATGGCGCAGATGGCGTCGCACCTCCGCAGCCTGATGGCGAATCTGGAACTCAAAATCCACCGTCGACTACTGGAACGGCTTGACCTGTACGAACTGGAGAATCGCCGGGCCGGTTCGAACGACGCCATCCTCCTGCTCGAAAACCACATCGAAGACATCTGCCGGGAACTGCAGCTGTTTGGCCCCGAGAACGCCACGGTGCTGGAGGAAATCACCGGCTTGACGCTGCACGATTACCTGATCAACCAGCTGATCCTCGAAGGGGGGCGGTTCGCCACGACAGCCCCGGCCGGACTGACGCAGAACGAGTTCGACATTCCCGCGACACTGATCGCCGAACGCGAATCGGAACTGCAGAACCTGCTGAGATTCACCCGTGACAAGCTGCGACTCGACGGGGAACCCGACCTTTCGGCCCGCATCAGCCGGGTTGAGGCGCAATTTCCGCAAGTCTTCCCGCTGGTCCGCCCCCACTTGCACAATGAGCTCCGCCGCTACCTGATCCTGCGGACTCTGAAGAAAGACCTGAAAGACACGGTGTTTGGCTTCGGCCCCCTGCAGGACCTCATCCGGGCCCCCACCATCACCGAGATCATGGTGGTCAAAAGCGACTCGATCTATGTCGAACGAGATGGTGTGCTGGAGTTGTCGGGACGGCGATTCATTTCAGACAAGGTAACCGAGTCGATCATCGAGCGGATCGTCGCCCAGGTGGGGCGGCGGATCGACAAGAGCCAGCCCCTGGTCGACGCCCGCCTGCCCGATGGCTCCCGCGTCAATGCCATCATCCCTCCGCTGGCGATCCGTGGTCCCTGCCTGACGATCCGCAAGTTTCCCGCCCATCGCTACACCATGGACGACCTGGTCGAGCTGCGCAGCCTGACCCCTTCGGCGGCGATGTTCCTGAGGGCCTGCGTGATCGACCGGAAAAACGTGCTGGTCAGCGGCGGGACCGGCACGGGCAAGACCACCATGCTCAACGTGCTCTCGAGCTTCATACCGGTGAAGGAACGCATTGTCACCATCGAGGACACCACCGAATTGCAGCTGCATCAGGACCACGTGGTGACGCTCGAAACCAAGCAGGCCAACGTCGAGGGGATGGGGGCCTACACCATCCGCGACCTGGTGAAGAACGCGCTGCGGATGCGTCCGGACCGGATCCTGGTTGGGGAATGCCGGGGTGCCGAGGCGGTCGACATGCTGCAGGCCATGAACACCGGTCACGACGGTTCGATGACCACGGTCCACGCCAACACCTCGGAAGAGGTGATCAAGCGGTTGGAAGTGCTGGTGCTGATGGCGGTCGAACTGCCCGTGGCGTCAATTCACCGCCAAATCGCCTCGGCCCTCAATGTGATCGTGCAGATCACCCGCCTGCCGGGGGGGCGCCGGGCCGTAACCCAGATCTCGGAGCTGGCGGGGCTTGACCCCGACACCCACGAATTGATCATCCACGACATCTACAACATGCGGGATGGAGAGACCCTGCGTCCGACCGGCTACCTGCCCACCTTCGTGGAATCTCTGATCCACAAGAAACTTCTGCAGTTGGAGTTTCTCTACGGCCGCCAGCCGGGCGATGCCAAAGGAACCCCCTCCCCGGGGCCCACCGCCGGTCGTTCCTCCCCCGCCTCACTCCAGACCGCGGCAGGAAAGGGGTAAGCGATGGAAATTCCGCTGCTGACCTCGGTCCTGATCGGACTCTCATGCGCCCTCGTTCCACTGACCGGCGGAGATCTGTTCCACTGGGCTCTGGGCTTTGTGGAAGACGATCTGCGCGAGAAACTGCGGCGACTGCGGGTCGACACCCGACCGCTGCATGGCTGGCTGATTGTCTGGTTGGTGGCGGTGGGATTGGTCTTCCTGGGATTCCTGCTGGTTCTCGACAGTGCGGTCTTCGCCATCCTGTTCTCGGTGCTGTTGATCGCCGTCCCCTGGTATGTGGTCCGCCGCCTGGCCGAGCAGCGCCGGCAAAAGATCGAAGACCAGTTGGCCGACGCCATGGTCACTCTGTCGAGCGCCATCAAGGCGGGCCTGTCGCTGGGACAGTCACTGGAGATTCTTGCCGAGCAGTGTCCACATCCCATCAACCAGGAGTTCCGGCAGATGGTGGGGGAGTACCAGATGGGCCAGCCGCTCGACCGGGTTCTGGAAGACACCCGTATCCGACTCAAGAGCGAGAACTTCGCGCTGTTCGCCGCCGCCATGCAGGCCAGCCGCGAATCGGGCGGACGGCTCAATGAAACGGTCGACCGGATCGCCCACTCGGTTCTTGAGCTCCAACGGCTCGAGCGGAAGATCATGACCGAGACCGCCCAGGCCCGGACTTCGGGCCTGTACATGGCCCTCGCGCCCGTGGCCGTGCTGGCGATGTACTACTTCGTCCTCGACCCCGAAAACACCGAGAAACTGTTCACCACGGTGCCTGGCCAACTGATCCTCAGCCTCGCGATCGTGCTCGACATCGCCGCCTACGTCTGGTCGCAGTACATTCTCAGCGCCGACATTTGACCCCGCGTTCCCCAGCCTTCCGTCTCTTTCCCCAGATTCCCCGTTCCGCCATGCTGCCGGTTCCGCTCGCCGCCGACTTCTTCGCCGAACAGGGCCTGGCGCTGGCCGGCAGCCTGCTGGTGGGAGCTGCGCTCGCCATCCTGGCCTGGCTGATCCAGCGGGCCCTCTCGTCGGATGATCTCGAACAGGATCTCGAGTGGAGGTACGACGTCAACCGCATCAACGAACTGCGGCGCAGCGAGCCCCTGTACCGGTTCTTTTTTCCCCTGGTGCAACTGCTGGCACGCTTCAACCGCGGACTGTTCGCCGATTCACTCCCCGAGATCCAGCGCGAGATTCAGGCGGCTGGTCTGTCCCGCTTCTGGACGGCCCCCGAATACCTGGGCAAGCTGGAATTGATCGCCGTCCTGCTGTTGCCGGGACTGCTCTACGCCTGCGTCGAGCTGATGGGTCCACCCGGAACGATTATGGCGATCTCACTGACCCTGCTGATGGCTTGGTTGCTGCGGATGCGACTGGCCAGCCGGGCGCGCCGCCGCCTCGTGCTGATCAAACGCCGAATGCCCTTCCTGCTCGACCTGTTGACCCTGCTGATGGAGGCGGGCTCGACCTTTCTGCAGGCGCTGCAAAAGGCCGTGGAACAGTTCGGTGAACACCCTGTGGGTGTGGAATTCGGACGGATGCTCTCCGAAATCCAGATGGGCAAAGGACGCACCCCGGCTCTGGAGGCGATGCGCGACCGCCTCCATGACGACGAGATCACCAGCATCATCGGTTCGATTATTCAGGGGGAACAACTGGGAACCCCCCTCGCCAAAATCTTCCGGACCCAGGCCGATGTGCTGCGGATCAAGCGCACCCAACGGGCCGAGACCATCGCCAACGAGGCGGGGGTCCAGATGCTGTTGCCCACAGTCCTGGTGATGGCCTCCACCGTTCTGGTCATCCTGGGGCCCTTCGTGCTCGGCTTCATGTACGCCGACTTCCTGGGGTAGACTGCTCACATGGACAAGACGGCACAACTCGTGATTCAGACAGGGCCCGACCAGGGACAGGTTTTCCCACTGCAGAGTGAACTGGTGCGTCTGGGCAGGGCGGACGGCAACGACATCGTTCTTTCCGATGCCACCCTGGCCGAGCACCACGCCAGCATCGTCTACCGTGAGGGCCGGTTCGCAATTGTCACCACGCATGCCGGGGGACTGCAAATCGATGAGACCCCCGTCCCTCCCGAGCGCTGGATCTGGCTTCCTGAACAGGCTGCGATTCGCCTGTCTCCCCACACGCTTCTGCAATTCACGGTGACCCCCGAAGCGCAGCAGACCGCGACGTCCCCAACGGTCTCCGCTCCGCCCCTCCAGGAGACAGTTCCCGCTGGTGCCGCAGCCGACGCCTCCCCCAGCCCCAGGCCCCTCCCCCGCGCGGGAACCCCCAAGGCTCGCCGGATCCCCACTGCCGTCAGCCCGGGCGCCGAGACCGTCGACGAGTCGACCGAGTCTCCCGCCAGGCCCCGCAAGTCGACTGAAAAGAAGGGACGGCAAACCGCCCGGTTCATCACGGATGGCCCAGGGGAACCCTTGGTGCGGCTGGGTGAAGATGGCCAACTTCCAGAACTGTCGCTGACTGAGTCGGGCGCCGAGGGGAAGACCTCGTCCCGAACCCGCGAGTCGAACCCCTACCTGCTGTTGGGCGTCGTGTTCGTGAGTCTGCTGATGACCGGTGCCATGCTGTTCATGGAGGGAGAAGATTCGTATCTTCCGCCGCAGAACCAGGCCGCTGCCCGCCAGGAACTGGCCGAGTACCTGGGGGCCGATACCGACAGTCCGACCCCGTATCAGCTGGCGTTGCGGCGGTCGCGGCAGGCTTGGGCCCGTGGTGACCGGTCGGGAGAAAAGGAAGAACTGCGCCGCGTCCTGCATATGCTGCGGTCGGAAGCCAAGGAACGCCTGCAGAAGTTCTCGGGACTCACCGGCCGGCTCGACTACGACTACGATGACACTTCCAAGCGCAGCGATCGCCGCCTGGAGGAATTGATCGCCATCCTGCTGTCCGACGCCTGAAGGACCCGTTCCGTGGACACTCATCCGCGATATCAACCTGTAGACAAGATTGCCTCCGGCAGTTTCGCGACTGTGTACCGGGGCAAGGATCTCGAACTCGGGCGCGAGGTGGCCATCAAGCAGATTCACGAGCAGTACCTCACAGACCCACAGCAACTCGAACGGTATTGGGCCGAGGCGCAGCTGCTCGCCAGCTTCCAGCACCCCAACATCGTGACGATCTACGACCTGGTCCGCGACCGTGGCTGGCTGATCATGGAATTGATGCAGTCGGACCTGTCGAAGGTCGCCGGCCGTCGTCCCATGGACGTCAACGCCCTCCGCACCGCCCTCGCACACTGCCTGCGGGCCTTGAAGTTTCTGCATGCCCACGGCATCGTGCACGGCGATGTGAAGCCCAGCAACATGATGATCGACCGGCGGCGCCGGGTGAAATTGGGCGATTTCGGATTGGCCCGCCGGGTCTCGGACGAGACCGGAAGCCTGATTCGCGGCACCACCAAGTACATGGCCCCGGAGGTGGTCTCTGAGGAGTTTGGCGAAGTGGGCCCGGCCAGTGACCTTTACTCTCTGGGATTCGCCGCCTATGAGCTGTTGGCGGGCGAGCATTTTGAAGAACTCTTCCCAGGTCTCAACACCTCGGGCCGCGACCGGCAAATGGCCTGGATGATGTGGCACGCCGCTCCGGACCGGCGACTGCCCGAAATCAGCCGCGTCCTGGCCGACGTTCCCGCCGACCTGGCCAAGACCATTCAGAAACTGTGTGCCAAACCCCAGGCTGACCGCTACCAAAACGCCGACGAGGCCCTCTCCGATCTGAACATCGATCTCAAGATTGTCAAAACGGGTGAGGAATCATCGGCGACCATCCGGCGTCCGGAAAAACCCGTGGAACCCGGCAGCGACCCCAAACGGCGGCTGCTGCTGATCGGCGCTTTCAGCCTGAGCGCCCTGGCTTCCCTGGCGATGCTCTTCATGAGCCCCGGGGGAGGTTCGAACCAGGCCTCTCAAGCCCCCCAGGCGGTGACTCGGGAAGGAATTGTGAATGATGTCCGACGCGAACTGATGGAAATCGATCTGCTGACCTCCGAAGGAGCCGTGGTTCCCATCAAGCTGGGGAAGGAACCGAAGATTCGTCAGAAGGAAAATCAGCAGGAGTACATGGCGGTGGCCGCCCTCAAGAAGGGAGATCGGGTCGAAATCACCTTTGGAGAAAGCAAGGGAGAGCAGCGTGCCACGGTCGAGGTCAGCCGCCCCGTCACCACCACCGGGCAGATTCGCCAGGTCGACCCCCAGCGGGGAGTTGTGGGGATCGTCTACAGTCCCGAAGCGGGGGCTGAGGTCGTCGAGATGACCTGCCAACCAACCGCCAAAGTGCAGATCAACGGCCGCAATGCCGAGTTTGCACAGATCGAACCGGACGATCGGGTTGAGGTGATTCACCTCCCCTCCAAGACACCCGATGCCCCCCGGACAATCATCGAGATTTCCGCCCGGCGCACAATGCACTCCAAGGGCTATGTCGCGGGAGTCATCGATCAGAATGGCCGCCCCGCGCTGCGCCTCGACCGTTTCGGCAAAATCGAGACGCTCCCGTTCGCCGAAAATTGCTTGATTCAGATCTCAGGAATCGATGCCCCCCCCCCTCTCCAACCCTCGGACCTCAAGCCCGATGACCGGGTCGAAATCTCACACGATGTCGAGGTGACCGAGGTCCAGGCGACCCGGCGCACGCGTGCCGTGGGGACCGTGATGCAGGTGGAGCTTCCTTTGCGCGAGCTGGTCGTCCGCAGCAACGATGGCAAGGAAACCCGCTACGCCGTCGCTACGGACTGTGCCATTGAGCTCGATAGTCACCCCGCCCAACTCGATGAGTTAAAAAAGTTTTACCGGCTCGATCTCAGCTACGATGCTCCTCCGACCGGGCCCGCGATCATTCGTGTGGTTGACGCCAAGTCGACACAATAGCGGCCGGTGACTTGGTCACCCTCCCCGCCAGCGTTGTTCGTGGAACGGCCATCGGTAGAAGTACGCGCGGTCGGGCTGCGGCAGTCGGACGGAACAAGGCTGGATCCCAAAAACATCCAGCCCTCCGCACCCATCGGTCCGGAGGGCTGGCTGACTCAACAGCCCCGCCGTTTGTCCTCAACGAGACGGGGTTTCCAGTTCCTTGATCGCCGGGTGTTCCAGCAGAAACTTCCGGCGTTGATCGGCGAACTGCTTGAGAGTCAGCCGTCCCGGACGCCCTTCTGTTGCCTGAGGCTCCTGCTCGGAAACATTCCGCTGGAACTCCGCCAGCGACGAGAGCTTGCGGGTGTCGGCGGCCAACTCTGGCTCAATGCGCTTCGCATGACTGGCCACGATCGGACCCAGCTTGTTCCAGTCGAGCCAGTCCTCGGCAATCGCCTTCACATGGGCCAGGTAGCGGCGGCGCAGTTCCGGTACAGCCAACAGCCGACTACGCAGGGGCTTGCTGGCATCCTGCATCCCGACCAGCGGATCCAACTCCACACCACCACCCATTCCGGGACCCCCAAATTCACCACGGGGGCCCCTCCCCCGAACTTGACCGCCGCGACCTTCACCAC
>Ga0315905_10004923_pt1 | contig 13642 bp, 15 predicted proteins | sample LakEriMetagenome_5_FD_203522 | JGI IMG/M metagenome (GOLD analysis project Ga0315905, IMG submission 203522) | Freshwater fungal communities from buoy surface, Lake Erie, Ohio, United States - Buoy 4 MA121 | ecosystem: Environmental > Aquatic > Freshwater > Lake | place: USA: Lake Erie, Ohio... | reverse complement strand
AACACATGCATGAACACACACACACACACACGCACACGCACGCACACACACATACACACACACACAAACACATGCATGCATACATATGTAGTAGACGGGATGGGTACACACACACACACACACACATACACACACACACACACATGCACATATATCTGGAATGGATGGGTACTGCGGAAGAGGTATAGACACTAAGACACTAATACAAAGACACTCACACATGACCCTAAGACACTGATACAAAGACACAAACACACGACACTAAGAGGGTACTGCGGAAGAGGTATAGACTCTAAGACACTAATACAAAGACACTAATACATGGGACCAAGAAACTAAGACACTAATACAAAGACACTAACACGAGACACTGAGACACTAGTACAAAGACACAAACACAGGACACTGAGACACTAATGCAAAAACTAGTACAATCTACTAATACAAAGACACTAATACAAGACACCAAGACACTAATACAGACACAAACAGACACAAACAGAAGACACTGGTACCATCTACTAATACAATCCACATCTGCATACTTTACTACACCTATTGTACCTCCTGTTGTATAGTGTATGTCTAAGCAATCCACACTAATACACACACACATGCATAAACACACACACACTATATCCACACTAATACAAGACACTGACACACTGCACATCTGCAGCCGTTACCGCTAGTGTCAGTAGCGCACCAAGTATGTCTCACACCTGTTTTATATTGTATGACTAAGCAATCCGCATCTGCATACGTTACAGCTGGTGTAAGTTCTGTACCAAGTATGTCTGACACCCGTGGTATGTTGTATATTGTATATTGTATATTGTATATTGTATATTGTATATGTTATGTCCGTTCCGTTACAGCCTAGTGTAAGTAGTGTACCAAGAATGTTTCACACCTGCTGATATTGTATGTATAAGTAATCCACACTAACAATCACACGTGCATAAACACACACCAATACAATGCACATGTTATTTTTATCAAGGTACTCACGCAGTGGTCAATACAGTGCCAGAAGTCAAAGTATTGCCCCGTGCAGTTGGCCGTGATTTCATCACCGGGCTTGGCGGCGGCGAATTTGGCCTCCACCCTCGCGGTGCAGGCCTCGAGCTCCTTCATCGCCTTTGAGCAGTGGTGCTTGCACGCCTCGTCAATCTTGTCCCTGTACACACACAGAACACACAAAGAACACACACACATGGGAGGCAAAGGCATCGCGGCACGGCGGACAAAGTCACGACGCGCGTGCAGCACACAGCAGCATACACCGCCGCACACACAAAACAGCGCATGATCTCGTGCGCTCGGGAGGACCGGAGCTTTCGGAATCACCCCGATCCCATCCCCACCCATTCTTTCAGCCTTACACTAACGATCATGTCCCCCGTCGTGAGCAGTACAGTATGCGGGCCCATGCTGCATCCATGTACGGTACTGTGTCTGCCATACGCCGACTGCAATTGCTCCCGGGACCGGAGTTGCGCGCGGCAACGCCAGGCATATGCGGTGAGGACTCTATGGATCCGCCTCTTAGCACCCCCAGCGCATGCAGCCAGCTGGCGACGAGCCGATCAAGGCCGCCCAGCGTCCGGACCGATAATGCAGTCTGGCGCCACCCACGGCATCGGCTGCGGCGCCTGACACCGGTCGTGCTTGCGAACCGACGCTGGCGTGGCGACGAGATTGGCAGCAGTCGCATGGGCTCCGCGGGGGGGGGTTGCGAGCGGCCGAGGAGCGACTGGGCACCCGCAATCGAGCATGCGCCGGGAGCGAGGCTCCATAGGCAGCGTCTGAGCGCAGCCACACCGCATGCGCCGCGTGCGGGTGCGGGGTTACGCACTTCGGGTCAACGGGGTCCGACATTGTGAGACGCAGCGTGTCAGGTGAAGGGGGAAACCATCAGGCCCCACTTGATGCTTTCAAACAAACCCGGAAAATTTTTCCGGGTTTGTTACTACTCTGTAATAAGGTATTTCCCCCACGATCCCGTTCCGTGAATAAATCCTTCAAGGATTTTCTTGAGCCAAACGTACTACACGGGAACAAAAACACTTCCGTTGTGTCCCGTTGCCGTTCACGCCCGCAGAGATGGCGGCAGCCAACCAGGTGCACTATTTCAAGCAGGGCCAGATATGGGGGGCCGGCTTCGATGGGCTCTACAACACAGACGATGCCGTGGACTGCGTGACCAGCAAGGTGGGCGAGAAAAAGAAGGGTCGCCGGGCGGCCGAGAGCAAGACGCAGCAGATCGTGCGCCAGCGCGAACGCGAAGCCTTTGAGCGCGTGGTCGTGTCACGCGCCGAGCAGTTCAAGCGTGCATTTAGCAAGCTCGACTTGGACCGCGACGGCAAGCTGAGCTTCGAGGAGTTTTCGCGCGGCCTGCAGTCGCTGGGCGTCATGCTGCCGAAGGGGGAGGTTGAGGCCATTTGGAGACAGGTCCCCCGCCCATCTCCCGTGCCACCTCGCTTCTGCTTAGCAGCCCAAAATACAGGATGTGCGTCACACTCACAGTCTTTGCAAGTTCTGTCCTGATGCGTGTGCTGTGCACCGCCAGGAGTTGGCCAGCCATCGCCTGCACGGCATGGAGCAAAATGCGCAGCAGCATGAGCGGCACATGCATCCCCCGCCCGAGAAGGACAGCTCGAGCTACCTCCAGGATAGTGCATCGTCCGTTGCCGATTACCACAGCGCCCCCGCCTGCCGGTTGACGGGGATGCGTCCTGTGCACACATGCATTGCGGTCGAGTCCTTTGCCAACCACCGCAATATGTGTGATCACATAATAGGGCACTTGCAGGATCCTGTCGATGAAGTGCAGTCCCCATTAAAGGGCAGCCGCCGCACAGGTGAGCTCAAGTGAGAAAAGCTGGCTGCTGTGTCGTGATTGTCGCTTGAACAAACGCTACAAGGTGAACTAAATGGTGCAACACGGTTGTTGGTTGTTTCAGTTGATGTAGGCATGTCGCTAGCAAGCAAACGCGATGCTGTGGTAGACCGGCAAGCGAAGAGGGACGTGGTGAACGAGGAAAAGAGACGCAATCGTGTCAGACGCAAGGTTATCGATGACATCGGGGCTCGCGGTGCTATGTTTCGACAGGTATACCAGCCCGCGGGCAAATAGATACGCACGTGCAATGACTAAAAGCGCAATGTTGAATCTTGTTCCCTGCTTTGTTCCCTGCTGTCAGTCCACCTATTGAGAAGAGAGAGTCGTTTTAGGGAATCGAACCGACTCCGTGTTCTCTGCTCGTAGCGTCAATCACAGTCGATGCCAAAAGCATGATCACATAACAAGTGCTACTAACAGGCATTCGCGGAAAGCTTTTCGGGCCCCGCCCGCGTTTCGTTCCCCGAGTACAAGGGAAAAATGCAGAAGCTAGGCGTTGTGCTTAGCGATGAAGATTTCCGTCATCTCTGGTAAGCCCGAGACAAATCACCTCGCTGATCACCACTCACCTCGCTTTTATATCTACGCCCGCTGCATCTGTAAAAGCATTCGATCGCCTGGACTACGAAATGCATAACGTGCGGCACACAAAATTCAGTAACTGTCTTGCACAATCCTGCATACATAAGCGACTGAAGCGCACATTTTTTCGCACACTTGCTGTTCTTCACCCCTCCCTCTCTCAGGGACCTGTGTTCTGAGCCGCAGCAATTGGCAACCCTTTTCAAAAGTAATCCTGAATTGATGCCAAGACAAATTAGCTTAAGTTGCTGACGTCATTATGTATTGTTCAGAACTATTTTGGCGAAAGTGAAACGTCTAGCCTTGCGTCCTCGAATCTCACTCAGCCTTCTCCGTCAAACACGTCCAGCGTCTATTCCAATGCAAGGTATCAAAGATAATAGTGACTGGCCAAAGATAATGTGCGGCGGTTATGCGAGGAGCTGCAACTGGCCCATATTGAGGGTAAATGTTTTAGTTCTGACTGAACCTTAAACCTTCCACCAGCGTGTCTGTTAATCGGCTTGCTGAAACAGTGGGCATTACAGCGGCGGACGCTTTCATCGGTAATAAGGACAAGGAGAAGGAGCGTAAACTGATGAAGAAGGCAGCAATGGTCGGACAGAAAATTGCTAATTACCTGACAAGCCGGAAACATCCACTCCGACAGGTGCTCCCCGTCGGGCCCTTCCTCAAGTGTTATTCCACGCGCTGCTTGCGTTTCAATATTGCGTGCAGGGTCAGGCGTCTCTGTTGATGTCGTAACGGGCTTTGGGAATGGCGCCTGGACATGGGCAGGCGCTGGTGATATCAGACGTTCGTCAGTGCGGTAGCCTGGACTACAACGAGTTCAAATCGTGCCTGAAGTCGGTCGGTGTCATTCTCGGCGACTCTGATTGCCAGGTTCTGCGATGATTCCAGACTATTGTGCGTGGAGACGCGGCGTGTGCATCTATGCTTGACTCTTCACTTGTACTAGAGGTGCAAAGCATGAATATTGTCGCGGGCAATCGCAGGGTTGAACGGAAGTGCATGCGTGTTTGTGTGCATGCGTGCATGAGTGTACATACTGGCAATGTCTCGCATACATGTACTGAATCTCACCTTCACGTGGATCGTCAGGCGTTGTTGGGCAGAAGCAGGGATGAGAGAACGGGTGAGGTCAATTATGAGCACTTTTTGCAGCAAATTGAGGACAAACACTTCCATCGCAGGTTCCTGTGTTTCTGTCAAACAGCTGCGATCATAATGTTTTAGATGCTGGTGTTTTCGCAAAATATGCCGGGGGCTTGGTGGGAAGGGCTGTGTTAAAGGGGTGGGGGCGCATGATGGAGAATCGGGCAGGATTTGGGCGCATCTGACAAGCTAGACGCAAAGACATGTAGATATTTGTTGTCGTTTTCGCGAATACCGGTGTATATGCATGCAGTACGTCAGAAGAGGTGTAAACAAGGATAGTTTCTGACGAAAAATGCGGGCATGACAGTTCGCAGTACTGGTTTCAAGACCATGCGTTTGCAGCTGGTGGGTTGGGGGAGAATGGCTCAGGTGCGTGCCTTGAAGCATGTGCAGAGAGGGCGTGTCTGAATGTGCAAGAAGTCAGTGTGAGTGCGCGGAGAAATGAGAGCGAGAGAGCACGAAAGGAAGCTATTTTAGTTCAGATGAAGAAGCAGAGGCTCGGAAGCGTGATGCACACCAGCAAGCATTCACAAAAGACTTTCGAGTATATACCAATTATCATGCACTGGCGCCCAAACATGATGCGTTGCACAGCCTTACGTTGAATCACGCGCATCGCATACATACCGGTGCATATGAACACACAGATTTTTGCGACATCCGCGACGTCTTTCGCATCCGCTCTCCCGACAATAACACAGCTGGAAATGAGGAGAGGGTTAATGGAAGGGGCCGGGAAGTATTGCAACGTTCGCGGTCGCCACCCTGGGAGGAGCATCACGAGGATCTGCCCGTGAACACGGATGAACACTCGCGCTTGAAAAAAGAGGCCATTAGTAAGGTATTTGTCTCTGCAAATCGGCATTGAATCGAGAAGCAGGAAGCTGTATGGTGCTGCGTGCTGATGTTCTTTTTCCGGGTGTGGGTCACAGGCAAGAATCAGCTGGAAAGTTGCCGAAAAACTGCCAGAGCTCCAGCGCCGCCTTGGTGACGGGCGCAACGTCAGCTTCGACTTGTTTTGCAACACATTGCAGGACACCGGGATCGTGCTTGATGCTGCCGGCGCCCATTCGCTCTTTGAGAGTGCAAACGACGGCAGTAGCGGGCTCGACTTGACGAAGGTGGTTCGTGACTGGCAAAGTCTCGTCCCCACGCGCTCGCTTCGTCCGTCCGGGGTGCAGGGGTATTTCACCTCGCCCACGAATGCCGAACTCAAGTTGGACGGTCCGTTGTCGCCGAGACATGGTAATGGAATGTTTCTTGATGGCGGCCATGGTACAGCGAGCGCACAGCCGCAATCAAATCGCACTACAGAGGGTACGGGCCCCGGAGGTGCGCCAAATAGCTCTGGGGAATCGATGGTGGAGCGCTGGGCGGCAAGAATAGCAGAGTCAAAAGTCGGAAATCCCTATCAGCTCGCGCACATGTTCCGCAAGTACGACACAGAGCACGGCACGCATACCAAGACAGTCCTCCTCGATGAGTTTGTGCAGGTAATCATGGACGGTAATCTTCAAGTCCCACGCAACGAAGCCGTGAAACTCTCTCAAGCGCTCGACAGAGGCGACGGCAACGTCAACTACATGGACTTTATTCACCACGTCAAGGCTGCCAAAGACCAAAATTCGGCAAAACATATGCCCCTTGAGCTCGAGGCAGACAAACCAAATGCAAATCCCTCTCACGCGTCAAGCCCGCTCTACGACATTCCATGCCACACACCCATTTCACAACTAGACACGGCATTGCACGCTCCTTTTCAGGAAGGGGTGAATGGCAGGGAGCGGGGCAGCGATGTGGACTCTAACAACGAGAGCACCTTGACGTTCGCCAGTGCCACAAGGTAGCACGCTTATTATGCCGTGTTGATATCGCAGCCTAGTATTTTGGAATATGACCGAACAACTGTACAGGACGTACTGGGCTACTGCGATACATAAGTTTGTAAGTCGCATACTGCCTGATGAGCGTCTTCTATTTGATGCTACTGCTTGACGCGACGTGAACCTACAATAACAATCACAGCGAGCGCTCACATCGTAGCGAAGACAGACGTCACAAGAAGGCTCTGGCCGAGTGGCAGAAGGCGCCAAAGACGTCCAAGGCAGGGGCCGATCGCGGCAGCTGGATTGAGGAGGTGGTGAAAAACTCGATGCGTGATGTGGCACACCGCTACGAGGCGCAGCGCATTCGCAAACTCTCGGGCCCCGTCAGTCGCGGGCCACCACTGGTGATGCAAAAGGGCACCCTTACACGCAAGCACACCCGCAGACGCACGCACTCTGCCCCATCCGCAATCGTGTGTGTGAGTGTGTATCACGAGGTTGGGCGAGTGGTTCCTCCTCCTCCTCCTCCTCCTGTGGAAGTCATTGGCGTGCCATGCGAGGACGTGCGCTTTTCTTTTTTTGGGCCTTGATGCTCCACTGACGCCCACATGCGCGCGGCACGCACCACAGGTATTGCACTTGCGGAACCCGCCGCTAGCGCACTCGCGCGACTGAGCGGAGGGAGCGAGTGCTGCTCAAGCCGCAACCTATACGAGACGGCACAGACCTGTCTCGCTCCCTCTCTCGCACTGATGCAATTAATATTCTGAATGAACTTTCCCTCTCTCTCCCCCCCCCCGCCCCTTCCTCCCATCCCCCCTCCATGTCTCTCTCTCTCTCTCTCTCTCTCAGCGGGCAGGCCGAGAGAGAGAGAGACAGCTGGATACAGGCACGCGCATTCGCTCTCTGCGCATCCGCTCTCTCACTCCGACAAAAAGGAACTCTTTACCTGTGCAGATCAGAAATACCTCCACGTATTCAAGTTAGGGTTTAAGGTTTAGGGTTTAGTGTTCGGGTTTAGTTTTCAAAAATACCGTTGGGAGGGCGAAGAGGGAGAGCGAGGCGTCGAAACTCGGGTAATAATGGGAGTATGTACTCGAGGCGGAGCTGCAACACGGTGTGGAGCGCTTTCAGAATCAGGCGATGCTGACGACATAGGCGAGTGCACGAGGTGGCCCGCACGGTGGGCCAGTTTGCAAAGGTGGCCCAGTTTGCCAGATCGGAGACAGCGAGACAAGACGGGGGGGGGGGGTTGGAAGGGCAGGGAAAAAAGAAAAGAACAGAACGAGAGAGGGATGAGAAGGTTCCCGGAAGGGGAGTTTAGCTCGAAAAAAAATCTCGTTTACACAACTACGGTACAAGAGAAGACCGCTCAGTACTCGTCTGAGACGCTTGCACCAGCCTCCTCCTGATCGTCGTCGTCGTCGTCCGTGTCAGCGTCGATGACGTACTTTCTGTTGACGCTAGCAGAGCGCATCGGTCGCGACGAAGATCGAAAAGCTCCACCACCTTGCGCTTGCTTGCCTTTGCCTCTTTCTTGCGCTTTCTTGCCTTTGCCTCTGTCCTTAGCCTTAGCCTTGGCCTTCCCCCTGCTCGACCCGGCCTTTGCTGATCCACGCCCGCCCTCGTCGTCCGTAGTCGCATCGCCAGCCAGCTCCATCTCGTCCTCCACTTCCCACGAAGAGTCTCCGCTGAGGGATGATTCCTCGCTGTCCACGTACCGCTTGAGGTATGTATTCACGTGTCTATAGCAGGCGTCTAATGAGAATGCAGTTAATGAGAATGCAGCGATATCACGTCCCCGCCAGCACACATGTGGAGTAGGTACAGAGAGTTCAAGAGTATTCTTTGTTCCTGTAGGTGTATCTGGGTCATGGCCCCTAACAAGTTAGAACAGCTTGCCCCAAAAGAGACCTACACTAGTGTCAAAAGGGACTCACACTAACAAGTTAGAACAGCTTGCCCCGAACATGTGAGAAGACTTCTCCTCCTCCTCTGAGCGGCTCTGCATCGACAGGCCACCGCGAGGATTTATTCGTATTCAAAACATAATGTTCGGATCCGGATTCGAATGATATGGGGAGAAAATGATTCTTTTGAACAAAAACTAATTTACTTTCTAAGACGCACCCTTAAACGATATTTTTGTCAATGTTTGTTGTTGTGTAGTGGCAATCACCACGCGGACCTTGAATGTTGACAGGCTGCCGCTCCGTACCCTGGTTGGACAACATACGCGCATTCAGTGGCAACCATCTGTCGCACAATCATGTCAGCACGTCTCGCACACTGACAATAAATTCTGCAAATTTGTCGAACAGTCCATCTTATTTTTTGTGTGTCACGGTGGCCCACGGTGCCCTCTGTTGTAAATAATCATCATCATGTAACGTGACCTTAAAGCGAATTGGTTTCTTTTGTTTTCCAATTAAACACTTAACACACACCGTGCCACGGTGACCTTGAAACCGTGACCTGGCAAACTTGAAACAAACTTCAAGTTGAAGATAGAGCCTGGAGACCGTGACACTGGTTTCTCAGTTTCAACTTGAAGTTGTTTTCCAATTACTAAACACTCAACACACACACCACATTTGGGACGGGCTTATTACGAAGTACACGAACCGCATTATTGGAGCCGAGGCCGACGCAGCCGCGGTCGCCACGGCCGTGCCGCCGCGCCGCGGCGCACGTGGTGCAGCCGCTCGGTGCGGCGGCATTCAGCTGCCCGCGCGGCGGCATGCAGCAGCCCGGCTGCGCGACCATGCGTGACGTGTGATTTTCCGTGTTTTTCCTAGGAAAACTCTTTCAATGTGGGGAGGATGCGGGAGGTCACAGTGCACAATTCGCAGCACGCAATTCCGGGAATTGCGTGCACCCGTCACTTGTTCAGTTTGGCGCTCGCAAGGGGGAGATAGAATTTGTTCAAAATTTATTTCAGTCAGAAAAACGGGGTTTTTCGTGTGTTTGCTATAAAAACTTTTTCAATATGGGGGCGATCATGGATGTTAGACTGGACTTAATTTCCCCCCCGAAAATTCGATCATCTTGTGGGGTTTAGACCGCTCTAAACCCCTCAGGCGAAAATTATAGGGGGGGGGTGGGGTATTTTGAAGACTCGGGCCCCGGCGCAGACCTCCGCTGCGCTCCGGCCCGCGCGGGACCCCCCGCGAGGGGGCGGGGACATCTAGGGGGTGGGGTTTATTAGGGGGTTGGAAACATAGGGAGAGGGGTATTTTGAAGACTCTCGAGTCAATAAAAGCCTCCTCCTCCTTATTCATCTGCTCCTCCTTATTCATCATTCGAAGGCAGAAAGCATGGGTTTGTCGCACGAGCAGAGTTCCATGGTGCTTGCCTGCAGTGTGCAGTAGTAGCGCGGTGTAGTGACAACGAGTTTAGGGTTTATGGTTTAGAGTTTCGGGTTTAGGTGGCGCACAGCCGCGCTGAGTTGGCCTGCTGTGTGTAGTGTGTGTAGGTGGTGACAATGAGCATCTACTCCTGGTGTGTGCAAGTGGCGACAATGAGCATCCACTCCCCTCCATGTATCCCTTAATCTATCCATCTATCTCGGGATAGCACCTGGCATCGGAAGCACATGTTAAACTAAACCTAATGCTAAACTAAACCTACATACATAGGGATAGAACCTGGCGTCAGTAGCACTGCTAACGCCGAGCATCATTCTCAAACCAAACTAAAACTTTCATTCTCAAACTAAACTAAACTAAAGGGATAGAACCTGGCATCGGTAGCACACGGTTCTGGTGACAACGCGTGTCTTAGGCCCTTCCCGCTCCGATCCTGTCTCTGCGTTGTGTGTGTGTGTGTAGGTGTGTGTGTGTAAAAAAGTGCGCAATACACACACACACACACACACACACATACCCACACACACACAATCACACACACACGCAAACCCACACTCACACACACACACACAAGGCACCGCAACTAACCTTCATCATAATGGCTCTTCTCCTCCGTAGTTGTGCCGAACCCGCCGCAGTCTGGACACGTTTTCCTGCCAAGAAAAAAATACAAAGAAAAAATACAAATGCCGCATAAGTGTCGTGCTGCCTTTGCCGTCTTTAGCATCTGGTTTAGGGTTTGCTTTAGGGATTAGGGTTTAGGGGGCAATCGTCGCGTTTTGACAGAGAGAGGGAGAGGGAGAGAGGGGGGGAGAGGGAGCGGGAGGGAGAGAGAGCACGATTTGACGGCGCCGCAAATCTGGGGCCCGGTTAACGGTATGCCAGGGTGTACACGCACTGGTGCGCTGGGACGGAGAAGCTTACTCGCGCTCCACGAAGCCGGTGGCGCCGCCCTCCAAGCGACAGAGGGGGACTTTCGAGGGCATCTCGCGCTTGACCTTGCCGTCGGCATTGCACATCTTGCACGGCACCGAAACACTGCGCTTGCCCGTGGGCAGCTTGATCTTGCTGGGTAGCGGGGCGGCTTCGGTTCGTTCGCCCGGGCACGAGAAGCCTGCATCGCTAACTACACGTCAGCCGACTCGCTGGGGCGCTCCCGCACTGTGCAGGAGGAGGAGGAGGAGGAGCGCAGCAGCAGCAGAGCTCGGCAAGGCGGCCTACCCCGGATTATGGCGCCCTCGTGCTCCATCCGCGCCCAGTCCAGGTCCGAGGGTGCACCAAGCTTCCATGACGGCGTGGGCTCCACGCCCGTCGAGGGCGGCACCTGCAGCTTGACGTGCTGCGCGAGCTTGTGTGCGCGCTCCCGCAGGTCCTCTGGCAGCTTCTTGCACGCGGCCTTGTGCTCGGCCCAATGCTTTGCTTGGCAATCGCGGCTGCAGTACAGCACCGCACGGCACTGCGTGCACCGCTTCATCGCCGGGAGCGTTCGCGAGCACTGCGCGCACCCTACCATGTTCGGCTCTCCCGTTGGCTCATCCTTCATCTCTATCACAGCCATGTTCTCACAGGGATCGGTTGGTTTCTTCAAACCTGCTTGGTTTGCCACGAACCGATCGCGAGCGGTTGGGTAAATTCTTCCCCTTTGATGCCGACTCAGCGCACGTGGAGGATGGTGCAGCGGGCGGCGGCAATCGGGCTCATCATGATGATCAACCCGGCAGCCAGCAGTACAGCAGACGCCGGCGCTCCCACCTGTACGCGGTGCACGCACGCGCGCGGGTGCTGCTTCGGCTGCTGCGCGTGCCTCTCATCCCAGCTCCTGCAGCGGCTGCGCGGCCGAGCGACTGCGACGCGGACCAGCTGTTCGCGCAGCCTGCCGCTGGAAATGGCGGAGAGGAGCGCCGCTGACCGCGCGGCACTGCGTGCACGTGCTGCCGCGATTGTTGAGGCGAGTCACCCTCGCGGCAGCGCGCCCCGCGAGCTGCCGCCGCGCCGACTGTGCGTCGCGCCGATGATGGACTGGACGGATAGGAGATGCCGATATTTTCTGCGCCGCTTTTCCAAGAACACGTGGCTATACACGGAGATGGTCACGTGCTCCGCCATCTTAGACAATGAGTGGAGGAAGGACCAGCACCTCAAATTCTTCGAGGCCGAGCACCCCGTCGCCCTCCAGCTTGGGGGCTCAGACCCCGCGCTGCTGGCCAAGTGCGCGGCGATCGGCGAGGGATACGGCTACGACGAGATCAACCTCAACGTGGGCTGTCCAAGCGACCGCGTCTCCCGCACCAAAAACTCGTTTGGCGCCTGCCTGATGGCCACGCCGGAGCTGGTAGCGAGGTGCGTCGCGGAAATAAAGAAAGTGGTTTCCGTGCCGGTGACGGTGAAACACCGCATCGGCATCGACGACATGGACAGCTACGAGAACCTCCACAACTTTGTGCGCATCGTGGCCGAGGCGGGCTGTAGCACCTTCATCGTCCACGCGCGCAAGGCCATTCTCAAAGGCAAGCTCACGCCCAAGCAGAACCGCGAGATTCCGGCACTCAATTACGACTACGTCTATCGACTCAAGCGTGACTTCCCGCACCTCGAAATCATCATCAACGGTGGCGTCACCGACCTCGCGCAGGCAGCAGAGCACGTTGCGCAGGGCGTCGACGGCGTCATGATTGGTCGCAGCGCCTACTATGATCCGTTCCGCATCCTCGGCACGGCGGACAGGGTCATGTACGGCGACGCTTCCGGCTTTGAAAAGTCGCGGCAGCAGATCGTGGAGGAGATGGCCCCCTTCATCCAAGAGCAGCTAGAGGCAGGGGAGCATCTCAACAGCGTCACCAGGCACATGCTTGGCCTCTTCAATGCGTGCCCAGGTGGCAAGCAGTACCGGCAACACCTATCCGAGCATGTTCATCTCAAGGGCTCAGGGGTGCACACGCTCCTCGACGCCGTGCACAAGGTGCCCGAGCCCGTGCGGCTTGTCTGGGGGCAACTGGAGGACAACAAGGACACCAGCGACCCTGACTCCGTCTTTATGGCGCGCCCCAAAGAAGAGCTCAAGCAGGCCGGCTGATGTACTTCATTTACACATAAATCTAATGATTGCTACCAATCTCACTCCTACATTGATGCCGTTCTCCCTCCGGCACTCCTACACTACATACACAACATACACTCAACGACTGATACTGCTACGTACCAGACTACACCTCCGAGGCACTACAGTAGGCACACCTCTTCAGAAACAATCGACAATTCTGCGTTCCGCATCCCTGCGGTGCCGAGCTCCCCGCACCTCTCCCGCGAAGAAGTGGAAGGGGGTGTGGAGCACATGCCTGCTTGCCTTTCATTCGCTTTTTCACTCGCAGTTTCAAAGGGCGCGTCAAGTGTGTCGGTTGTTTATCGCGGTGTTCGTGGACACATCATGAGGCATAGTGTTACACATAGCTGAAATGACCGCGTTGGTCTACACTAGTGTCAAAAGAGACCTACACTAGTGTCAAAAGAGACCTACAATAGTGTCAAAAGAGACTTACAATAGTGTCAAAAGAGACCTACACTAGTGTCAAAGGAGATCTACATTAGTGTGAAAAGAGACCTACACTAGTGTCAAAAGAGACTTACTCTAGTGTCAAAAGAGACCTGCACTAGTGTCAAAACAGACCTACACTTGTGTCAAAAGAGACCTGCACTAGTGTCAAAAGAGACCTACACTAGTGGACACTACGGTCTAACCCCTACGGGGCAAATTCCGGGGTTGGGGCTGAGGCAGTGTTGAAGAGTTTTGAAGATTCGGCCGCGTT
>Ga0315905_10004918_pt1 | contig 13655 bp, 12 predicted proteins | sample LakEriMetagenome_5_FD_203522 | JGI IMG/M metagenome (GOLD analysis project Ga0315905, IMG submission 203522) | Freshwater fungal communities from buoy surface, Lake Erie, Ohio, United States - Buoy 4 MA121 | ecosystem: Environmental > Aquatic > Freshwater > Lake | place: USA: Lake Erie, Ohio... | reverse complement strand
TGCGATTCGCGCCGGAGAAGCCCGAGCTGTGCTGTGCGGCGGGACGGAGTCGATGTCGAATTCCCCCTACCTGCTGTCGAGGGCCCGCACCGGCTTGAAGTACGGCAACACGGAACTGGTCGATTCGCTGCTGAGTGACGGCCTGCAGGACCCATTTGACCACCGGCACATGGCCCTGACAGCTCAGACGCTGGCGGACGATTACCAGATCTCGCGTGAAGAGCAGGATCAGTTTGCGCTGCGCAGCCAGCAGCGGTTTGAAGCGGCGCGGGCTGCGGGGCGATTCGAGGCCGAAATCGTCGCGGTCGGCTCCGTAACTGAGGATCAGCACCCGCGTCCCGACACGGTTCTGGAAGGCCTCTCAAATCTGGCCTCAGCGTTCGGACCGGGCGGCACGATCACAGCTGGGAACGCGAGCGGCCTCAATGACGGAGCGGCCATGCTGGTTGTTGCAGATCGAACGACTGCAGAGAGGAACCATTGGCCGGTTCTGGCGGTCCTCGAACAATGGGCGACGGTCGGCTGCGAGCCGGCTCGAATGGGGCTCGGCCCGGTTCATGCGATTCGGAAACTGGAAGAGCGCGGGCTGTCGCTGGCCAGCTGTGAGAGTTTTGAAATCAATGAAGCGTTCGCCGCGCAGACACTGGCTTGTGCGAAGGAGCTGCGGCTCGATTCCGATCGATTGAACCCGGACGGCGGGGCGATTGCCGTGGGACATCCAATCGGGGCCAGCGGAGCACGGTTGCTGGTCCATCTGGCTCAGAGGGTGTCTTCTGGAATTGTAAAGCGTTCTGTCGCAGCACTTTGCGTCGGCGGCGGCCAGGGTATTGCAGCAGTGGTTCGAGTGTAAGCCGTCGATCCGGCTGGGTCGATTTTGCGGGTTTTGCCGATTTTTCTGAAGATTCAGCCGCCGCTGGACGATGAAACAACCAGTGACTGCCCTCTCGGCACGTCACGCATTGGGACCGCAACTGTCATCCTCGACCGGTGAGCCACGGAATGAACCTCACGAAACATCAACTCCGGACGCTCGGACTTCTGACCGGTTGTCTGCTGATGGGTACCTTGGTGGGATGCCAGACCACGGTGGGCGGCCAGACCCTGCCGTCCCCGGATTACCTCCGCGACGATATCCAGTACTTCCCAGCCGGGCCTGAGTTCCTGCTGCCAAACACCGAGCGAGCGATGCAGGAGTACAAGGCCGCTCAGCAAGGGGATCGGGCGACTCCTTACAATCCTTCGCCGTGATCTCTCGAACCACCGATCAATCTCATCGCAGCGGTTTGTCCATGACGACCCGCTGCGTTGGTGTTTTCGCACGTTTCCATCCGAAATCGGCAGCCCGAGAGGACTGCCAGCTTGATCAGGGATCGAGTTCTGCCAACCTGGCAGTGCCGTGTTCGTGGGAGCAACCCAGGAAACATCGCATTTCCATACAGCATTAAGACTTACGCCAGTTTTTATACCACTGGCACAGCGGTTGCTTACTCTACGGCTCGACATCCGAGAACTACCGAATCCGGCAGCCCGCTGCCGGTTCGTCAGTCGAATCAGTCACGCCGAGAATTGAGGAGCCACCGTGGCCAAATTGCTCAGTTTTGACGAAGACGCCCGCAAGCAGCTGCTTTCTGGTGTCTCCAAGCTGGCCCAAGCTGTCATCTGCACCCTGGGACCCCGTGGGCGGAATGCCGTCCTCGACAAGGGCTGGGGCGCTCCCAAGATCACCAAGGACGGCGTCACCGTCGCTCAGGACATCGAACTCGAAGATAAGTTCGAGAACTGCGGTGTCCAGCTCGTCAAAGAAGCGGCCAGCAAGACCGGCGATGCGGCCGGTGACGGAACGACGACGGCGACCGTGCTCGCCGAAGCGATGTTCCGCGAAGGCCTGAAGTTCATCGCCGCTGGAGCCGCTCCGGTGTCGCTGGGCCGCGGGATTCAGAAGGCCGTGGAAGCGGTCATCGAGAATCTCAAGAAGATGGCCAAGCCGGTCAGTGCCAGCGACCGCAAGGCGATTGAAACCGTCGCCTCGATCGCCGGGAACAACGACAAGGAAATCGGTCGCATCCTGGCCGACGCCCTGCTGAAGGTCGGCAAGGACGGAGTGATCACGATCGAAGAAGGTCGCCAGACCCAGACCGAGATCGATTTGGTCGAGGGGATGCAGTTCGAACGCGGCTACCTGTCTCCGCACTTCGTGACCAACGAAGACGATCAGGTCTGCGAACTCGACAACGTCCGCATCCTGATCCACGAAGAAAAGATCTCCAGCGCCCGCGCCATGGTCCCGCTCCTTGAGCAGGTCTCCAAGGCTGGCGTCCCGCTGCTGATCATCGCCGAAGACATCGAAGGGGAAGCTCTCGCGACCCTCGTCGTCAATAAGATGCGCGGCATCGTCAAGGTCTGTGCTGTTAAGGCTCCGGGCTACGGCGATCGTCGCAAGGCGATGCTGGAAGACCTGGCTGTACTGACCGCTGGCAAGGCTGTGTTCAAGGACTTGGGCCTGAAGCTGGAAAGCGTCACGCTGTCCGACCTCGGAACCGCCAAGAAGGTCCGAATCGACGCCGAGAACACCACGGTCATCCAAGGTGCCGGCAAGAAGGACGCGATCGAAGGTCGTGCTTCGCAGATCCGCGCCGAAATCGAAAAGACCGACAGCGAATACGACCGCGAGAAGCTCCAGGAGCGTCTCGCCAAGTTGGCCGGTGGAGTGGCTCAGATCAACGTTGGAGCTGTCACCGAAACCGAAATGAAGGAACGCAAGGACCTGATCGACGACGCCCTGCACGCGACCCGTGCCGCAGTCGAAGAAGGTGTGGTTCCTGGCGGTGGTGTCGCCCTGCTGCGTTCGGCCAAGTGCCTCGACAAGGTCAAGCTGTCGGGCGATGAAGCACTGGGCGTCCAGCTCGTCAAGAACGTGCTGGAAATGCCTCTGCGGAAGATCGCCGAGAACGCCGGTATGGACGGTTCGGTCGTGGCGAACAATGTTCGCAAGTCGTCCGAGCAGAACCATGGCTATGACGCTCTGAATGAGCGATATGGCGATATGTTCGACTTCGGCGTGCTGGACCCGGCCAAGGTGGTTCGCTCCGCTCTGACGAACGCAGCCAGCGTCGCCATCATGCTGATGACCACCGACTCCATCATCGTCGAGGCTCCGAAGCCTGCTGGCGAGAAGGACGATCACCACGACCACAGCCACGACGGTGGCATGGGCGGAATGGGTGGCATGGGAATGGGCGGCATGGGTGGCATGGGCGGGTTCTAAGGAAGAGTCCTTAGTCATTGGTCCCTAGTCCTCAGTGTCAATCAACAGTCGAAGGTGAACAATCGAAGGTCTGGTGAAACCGTTCGAGGCATAGTCACGAATGACTAATGACCAAGGACGAATGACCTCTCTCGTTCTTTCCTTCATCCGAAACAAACCTCACGTGGAGAATTCAATGAGCCTGAGCCTCAAGCCTCTCGATGAACGCGTCGTCATCCGTCCGGTCGATGCTGAAGAAACCACCGCTGGTGGAATCGTTCTGCCGGACACCGCCAAGGAAAAGCCCCAGCGCGGCAAGGTGCTGGCAGTCGGCCCCGGTCGGCTGCTCGACAGCGGCGAACGCGTCGCGATCTCGGTCGTCGTGGGCGACGAAGTCCTGTTCAGCAAGTACGGCGGAACGGACATCGAAGTCGACGGTATGGAAGTCAAGATCCTGCGCGAGAGTGATATCCTCGCGAAGATCGTCAAGTAGTTGTCAGTTGTCAGTGATCAGTTGTCAGTAATGACGATTGAGCTGACGACTCGATTGTGGCCTCAGTTTCGAGTAAGTGATCGCGCTTACTGAAAACTGACAACTGAAAACTGAGAACTCTCCACTGGAGTCCCGAAGTGCCTAAGCAACTTCTGTTCGATGATCGTGCCCGCCTGAAGCTCAAGAAGGGTGTGGACATTCTGGCTGACGCCGTCGCTGTCACGATGGGCCCCACCGGGCGGAACGTGATCATCGACAAATCGTTCGGTAATCCTGTCGTCACCAAGGACGGCGTGACCGTCTCGAAGGAAGTCGAACTGGAAGACCCGTACGAGCACATGGGCGCCAAGCTCGTCAACGAAGTCGCCAGCAAGACGAGCGACGTGGCCGGTGACGGCACCACGACCGCAACCGTCCTGGCCCGGGCGATCTACTCGGAAGGTCTCCGCAGCATCTCGCTGGGAGCCAACCCGACGGTTGTCCGCAAGGGGATCGAAAAGGCGGTCGACTCCGCAATCGAGTTCCTGGAAGGGTTCGCCCGTCCGGTGACCGACAAGAAGGAGATCGAGCACGTTGGTTCGATCTCGGCCAACAACGACTCCGAAATCGGCAAGCTGATCGCCGATGCGATGGAGCAGGTTGGTCGTGACGGCGTCATCACGGTCGAGGAAGGGAAGTCGAACAGTACGACCCTGACCCTGACTGAGGGGATGCAGTTCGACAAGGGCTACATCAGCCCGTACTTCATCAACGACACCGGCTCGATGAAGGCTGTCCTCGAAGACTGCCTGATCCTCCTCCACGAGAAGAAGATCTCGAACCTGCGGGAACTGGTTCCGCTGCTCGAGAAGGTCGCCCGCTCCGGCAAGCCGCTGCTGATCGTGGCTGAAGATGTCGATAGCGAAGCTCTGACCGCTCTGGTGGTCAACCGGCTCCGCGGTGTCCTCAACATCTGTGCGGTCAAGGCTCCTGGCTTTGGCGATCGTCGCAAAGCGATGCTGGCCGACATGGGCGTCTTGATCGGCGGAACGGTGATCTCCGAAGACCTCGGGATCAAGCTGGAGTCGGTCGAGCTCTCGCACCTGGGTAAGGCCAAGCGGGTCGAAGTCGACAAGGACTCCTGTACGATCATCGACGGGGCTGGCAACGACTCCGAGATCCAGAAACGCGTCGCTCAGATCCGCAAGCAGATCGAAGCCACTGAAAGCGAATACGACCGCGAGAAGTTCCAGGAACGCCTCGCCAAGTTGACCGGCGGTGTGGCTGTGATCTCGGTCGGTGCGGCCACCGAAGCTGAGATGAAGCAGACCAAGGCCCGCATGGAAGACGCCCTGCACGCGACCCGCGCTGCGGTCGAAGAAGGGATTCTGCCTGGCGGTGGAACTGCTCTGATCCGGGCCATCGAAGCTGTCGAAGCAACGAAGGCCAAGGGAGACGAGAAGATCGGCGTTGAGATCGTCGCCCGGGCTCTGCAGGCTCCGATCCGGCAAATCGCCAGCAATGGCGGAGCGGACGGCGCTGTGATCGCCGACGAAGTCCGTCAGAAGGAAAAGAACGTCGGCTACAACGCAGTCACCTGCGAGTACGGCGACATGTTCAAGGCCGGGGTCATCGATCCGGCGAAGGTTGTGAAGAACGCCCTCCGCAACGCCGCTTCGATCGCCGGGCTGATGCTGACGACTCAGGTGCTGATCACCCGCTCCGACGACGTCTCCGGCGGCAAGCCGAAACCTTCCGTCGAAGGGGCTGTGAAGTAGCTCACCTCAGCCACTCGAAGTCATGAACGTCACGAGCCACCGGTGAGGAATCGGTGGCTCGTTGGCTGAATAGAAGTTGTTAGTTCTCAGTTTTCAGCAGTCAGTGCGGACTTCTGACTGAGAACTGAAGACTGACAACTGAAAACTTCTCCCATGTCCCAGCGCGATTACTACGAAGTCCTCGGCGTCGAGAAGTCCGCTTCCGCCGACGAGATCAAGAAGGCTTACAAGAAGCTCGCGCTGAAGTACCACCCGGACCGCAATCCGGGTGACGAAGAAGCAATCGAGAATTTCAAGCAGGCGGCCGAGGCCTACGACGTGCTGTCGGACGCCGACAAGCGGTCCCGCTACGACCGGTTCGGCCACGCGGGTGTCAATCAAGGCGGTGGCGGTGGTGGAGCCCAGTTCCACGACCTGGGCGACATCTTCGAACACTTCGGCAGCATCTTTGAGGGGATGGGTTTTGGCGGCATGGGCGGCGGCCGGCGCTCCCGCGGAGGTGTCCAGCGGGGTAGCGACCTCAAGTCATCCGTCACGATCGATCTGCGGCAGGCTGCCACCGGGATCGACAAAGAGATCGAGATCAACCGCAAGAAGCCCTGCACCAAGTGCTCCGGCTCGGGCAGCGAGCCCGGTCACAAGCCGGAAAAATGTGACTATTGTGGCGGGCAGGGGCAGGTAATTCAGTCTCAGGGCTTTTTCCGCATGCAAACCACCTGTCCGGCGTGCCGTGGACAGGGAACAATTATCAGACACAAGTGCAACACCTGTTACGGCTCCGGCAAGGAAGACGAGAAGGTCAGCCTGAACGTCAAGATTCCGGCCGGAATCGATAACGGAATGCAGCTGTGCCTGCGGGGCGAAGGCGAGGTCGGCACAAACGCCGGTCCACGCGGCGACCTGTACGTCGATGTCCATGTGCGTCCCCATTCGGTCTTCAAGCGTGAGGGGGTTCACCTCCTCTGTCAGGTGCCGATCAGCTACACGCAGGCGGCCCTGGGCTCGAAGATTGAAATCCCCCTTCTGGAGGGAAAGACCGATGTCGAACTGTCCCCTGGAACACAACCCGGTGAAGTCATTCGCCTCCGCGGAAAGGGGATGCCCGACCCGCGCGGCGGACGCACCGGGGATCTGCACATTGAAGTCCAACTCGTCGTCCCCAAGAAACTCGTCCCAGAACACGAAGCTCTCCTCCGCAAGCTGGCCGAGATGGAGCAGGCCCACGTAATGCCGCACCAGAAAAGCTGGTTCGACAAACTGAAAAGCCTGTTCACCGGGGATGAAGAGGGTGGCGAAAAGTAAGTGGTCAGTGGCGACGCTGCACCGCCAAGTCCATATTGACCTCCCTCGCGATCTGCCTTTCTCTCACCTCTAACCTCTCACCTCTCACCTCTCACTATGTCCGACACTCCCCGCGAAGAGATCGCTCCCGAAATCCTCTCCGCCGACCTGTCTGCGGATGATCTCTCGTCGCCCGAGGCCTGGGTCGCGCTGCAGGATCAGCTCGCAGCTGCGCAGGCCGAGCGTGATGAGGCCCAGCAGAAGTACCTGCGAGCTCTGGCTGAGAACGATACGTATCGCCGCCGGGTGATGAAGGAGCGGGACGACGACCGCAAGTTTGCGCCGCTGGGAATTATCAAAGATCTGATTCCGAACCTCGATAACCTCCGCCGCGCCATCGAAGCAGCCCAGACAGCCAGCAGCATCGAAGACCTCTCCAAGGGGGTCGGCATGGTGCTCAAGCAGATCGATGAGACGCTCAGCAAGCACGGGGCCACTGCCATTACTTGTGTCGGCCAGGCCTTCGACCCCAACCAGCACGAAGCTGTGGCCCAGGCTCCGAGTACGGACCATCCCCCGATGACCGTCCTGCAGGAATTCGAACGGGGCTACATGCTCCACGACCGCGTCATTCGCCCCAGCAAGGTTCTCGTCAGCCGCGAGCCGTAGGCGGTTGGTCTTCATCGAAAGTGAGCGGCACGGCACTAGCCGCCGGTACTTCGCGAGTCACGAATCTCGCACCGGCGGCTAGCGCCGTGCCGCTCACAGAACCTCCGAGATCGTCCATGAACGCTCGCTGGCTTTGGATCTGCTTGGCCTTTCTCGTTCAGGTTACCTTCGCTTTCGGTTCCGAAGTCACCGAGACCGTCACCTTCTTTGATTCCGGAACGATCCCGCAGCTGAAGCTCGTCATCCGTGATGAGGAGCAGCAGGAGCTACGCGAGGACCCGCGCGACTACACTCGCTGCACGGTCATCGCGGACGAAACGACGCCCCTCAAGAGCGTCGGCATCAAGCTCAAAGGTGCCGCTGGCAGCTACCGGGATTTCGATGATCGCCCCGGACTGACACTCAATTTTGACAAGTACAAGAAGGGCCAGCGCTGGCATGGGATGGAGAAGGTCCATCTCAACAATCTCGTTCAGGACGAATCGCTTCTCAGTGAGTGGCTCGGCACGCAGGTCTTTCGAGCGGCTGGCTACCCCGCCCCGCTGACGGGGCATGTCCGTCTCTGGATCAATGATCGGGACATGGGGATCTATGTCCTGCGTGAGGGGTTTGATAGCCACTTCCTCAAGCGGGAGTTCGAAGACAACGACGGCAACCTGTACGACCGGGGCGAGGCAGCCGACATCGACTCCGAACTGGAGATGGACTCGGGCGACGATCCCGACAACCGCTCCGACCTGATCGGGCTGGCTCTGGCCTGTTATCAGCCTGATTACGCCGTCCGGCTCCAGCAGGTGGCCGCTCGCGCCGATATGAACCGCTTCCTGAGCTTTATGGCCCTCGAACGACTCTGCGGGCACTGGGACGGGTACACCTACGCGACCAACAACTACCGCCTCTACTTCCCCAAGAAGACCCCCCAGGGGGTCTTCATTCCGCACGGGATGGATCAGGTGTTCCAGGACCCCGGAGCCGGTCTCTACGACCCGTCACCCAGTCTGGTCTCTCAGGCGGTCCTGCAGAATGATCGCTGGCGCGAGCAGTATCGCGACCGTCTCAAGGAGCTGTCCGCCGTTCTCTCGCCCGCCGAAAAGTGGCTGAAGATGATCGACCAGCGCCGTGACAAGCTGCAGCCGATCCTGGAATCGATCGACCCCGATCAGGCTGCCGCTCACCGCGATCGAGTCAACGAACTCAAGGAACGGGTCCAGCAGAGGTTTCAGAATCTGGAGAGCCTGATCAACGACGGCATGCCATCCGCCCTCGTGTTGGACGAGTCCGGAAGCCAGCTGCTGACCGACTGGTACCCCGTCCCCGAAGGGGAAGACGTGACCGTTGATGAAGTCGATCAGGCGGGAGTCCGCTGCTACCGCGTCTCGCGTGAACAGTTCGGCGATTTCGCGGGCTCCTGGCGACAGCGTGTCTGGCTCACTCGCGGTCAGTACCGGTTCGAGGCCCGCGTGAAGACCGACTCCGTGATCCCGATCCCAGACGATCAAGGTCGCGGAGCCGGTGTCCGGCGCAGCGACACTCGTGGGCTCCACAATCTGACCGGGACGAGTGATTGGCAGACGGTGTCGCTCGAGTTTGAAGTCCCTGAGGACCTGCGGGATGTTGAACTGATCCTGGAACTCCGGGCCCGAACCGGGTCAGCCTGGTTTGATCGCGACTCGCTCCAGCTGAAGCGGAAGCCGGTTCCGTAATCGCCCCCCTGATGGGATTTCTTCTCACTTGAGAAACGTCTTCTGACTGAAAACTCAGAACTGACGACTGAAAACTTGCTAACTGTTTAACAGTGCAGCACCGCGCTGACTCGGTTCGCTCTCGTCCTGAACCGGTGGATCGCTATGATTCCGGCGTTCGAAGTGCGATCTCGCACCCTTCTCACGGAGTCACAGGCGTGGAATCACGAGCGTTGCCTCGCAACCCGACGCGGGCTGTCAAAATCGGATCGATTACCATCGGCGGCGGGCATCCGATCGCCGTGCAGTCGATGACAGCCACCCACACCCAGGACATTGCTGCCACGGTCGGCCAGATTCGCGATCTGGTGGCTGCGGGGGCCGATGTGATCCGTGTGGCTGTCGACAGTAAGAAGGACGCCGAGGCGCTGGCAGAGATCTCGAAGCAGGTCGAGGCCAACCTGGCAGTCGACTTGCAGGAGAACTACCGGATGGCCGAACTGGTCGCTCCGTACGTTTCCAAGATCCGCTACAACCCCGGTCACCTGTACCATCACGAACGCGAAAAGCCCTGGCAGGACAAGGTTCGCTATCTGGCCGACATCGCGGCCCAGAACGACTGTGCCATGCGCGTCGGCGTGAACTGCGGCTCAGTCGATCCAGATAAGAAGGAGAAGTACGACGAGCACGATTCGATCTCTCCGATGATTGAGAGCGCGGTCGATCATTGCTCATTCCTCGATTCGATCGGCTTCACACGGTACGCCGTGTCACTGAAAGACTCCGATCCAAAGAATGTGATCGAGGTCAACAAACGCTTCGCCGCTGAGCGCCCTGATGTCCCGCTGCATCTGGGAGTCACCGAAGCCGGGATGCCGCCCGACGGGATCATCAAGACCCGCATCGCCTTCGAACAGCTCATCAGCCGCGGAATCGGCGACACGATCCGCGTCTCGCTGACGGTGCCGAACTCCCGCAAGTCCGAAGAGATCGCCGCCGGTCGAAAGATTCTGGAAGACATCGCCGCCGGGCGCGTCCGCAGCGTGGTCGATTACGGGCTGCAACAGCTCAACATCATCAGCTGTCCGAGCTGCTCGCGGGTCGAGAACGAAGCGTTCATCGATCTGGCAGCCTCGGTGAAGGAGATGACCGCCTACGCCAAGGATCACAAGATCACGATCGCGGTCATGGGCTGCCGCGTGAATGGGCCGGGCGAGACCGACGATGCCGATCTGGGGCTGTGGTGTGGACCGACCTTCGTGAACCTGAAGAAGGGCCCCGTCGAACTGGGTGCTTACCCATACGACGCAATCCTGCCGAAGTTGAAGGCGGAGCTGGATGCTCTGATCGCGATGCGGGGGTAGTTCTGTGGTCTAGGATATCCTGAATCGGGCCTCACAGCCCCGATCGTTCCCCCGGCTCGCCGCACTGGGATTGAGCCGCCTGCAGAGCCTGAGCCATCTGCGTCAGGGCGGGGAGCGCGATGTTCACTCGCTCGAAGATCGGGCGAATATGCTGCTCTTCGAAATGCAGACAGGTCCCGTCGTTCCAGTAATCTCGAACAATCTCCCAAGCTGCCTGCAGGTTCTCAACAGCCTCCTGCATCCGGCCTCCAGCGGCAACGATATTTCCCGGATGCATGTGTGACCTCTTGATGCGGGTTGGATTCCTTCCATTGTAACGAATGTAACGGCGGACACCGCGAACAAGGTTGCCAGATTGCCACACCGTCAATTGTCAGCGGAGAACGTGAGCTAGAGTTCGGTGCATCGGGTTCCTTCTCGCAGGTTGACACAATGTCTAACACATCCTCTGGCTCTGACCGCCGACAGGATCTCCGCGCTCAGCTGCGGACGGTCGTGAATATCTACACCGATGAGACGATGGCCAAAGATCCCATGGAATTCATTCGCGGATGGTCCGAAGATGTCTCCGCGACCGGAGCCAAGATCATCACGGCCGATCCGCTGGAAGAGAAGCGTGTCTGGATGAAGTTCCTGATGCCGGGCAGCGAACCGTGCTTTATCGAAGCTGAGATCATGCGCGGCGACCAGATCGCCAAGGGCCCCTTCCAGGCCCGCGCGATGAACTGGTACGGAGTCCGGTTCCAGCGGCTGCTGAGCGAGAAAGAATTCATGGAACTGGCCATGTCCTATATCGGAAAACTGACCGCCGCTGTTCCGAACGAAAATGCCGCAGAGCGGACCTCTCTGCGAGCGTAACTACTCGATGGCAGATCGAAACAAGAATAGGGCGAGGTGCCAGCACCTCGCCCTTTCGCGTTTCACTTCGAACTCGTCTCTACTTCTTCAGAGCGTCGCGAATTTCGGTCAGCAGGGCTTCCGTCGGAGTCGGTCCCGGAGGTGGTGCTGCAGCCTCTTTCGACTTCATAATCGCCAGTGCATGGTTCATCGGTTTGACGATGAGGAAGAAGACAATGGCAGCCACGATCAAGAAATTGATGATGGCACTGATGACCAGACCCAGATTCAGTGGCCCGGCCATCAGCGTCACTTCGGCCTTGTCAGAACCCGTGATCATGTTGATCAAAGGATTGACGATCCCTTTCGTGAACGCACCGACGATGTCTCCAAACGCAGCTCCGATGATCACACCGGTTGACAGGTCAACCACGTTGCCCTTGAACACAAACTTCTTGAACTCATCCAACATGACGCACTTTCTCCGATGAAGGAATGGGGATCGCCTGCTCAAACCTGGCTGACGAGAAATAGATTCGCTGGTGATCGTAAGCCGATGTCCGTGGGCAGGCGAGAGGAATTTCGAGAAACCAAAGGATCAGAACGGTTTTGCTCGATTCCTGACGATTTGGGAAACTCTGATGAAACCTACTCCACCCTCAGCAGTACAAACTTCAGGTACCGAAACTCCGGGCAGATCAGCGGCGACGGGTGATCGATCGGCTGCCCCGCGATCGACAGGACCGTCGCCCGGCGGCGGGCGTCCGACACAGCTTCCTGGCAGATCTCAACGAACAGCGATTCGGGAATATGGCTCGAACACGACGCCGGAGCCAGGAGGCCGCCGCGCTGGGTGACCTTGGCACTGGCGGCGATCAGTTTGCGATAGGCTGCGGTCGCCTGCGGGACGGTCGACTCAGACGGAGCGAACGACGGCGGGTCACAGATCACAATGTCCCACAGTTCCCCCTTCGACGAGGCCAGCTCCAGGAACCGGAACACATCTTCGGCGGCTCCCACATGCTTGGCGGGATCGAGACCGTTGAGCGTCCAATGGTGGTTGGCGGCCTCAATCGCTGGTTTGGCCAGATCGACCGTGGTGACGTGACTCGCTCCGCCCAGCCCGGCTGCGACAGAGAACCCGCCGGTATAGGCAAACAGATTGAGCACCCGGCAGCCGCGAGCGAGACTGCGAATCTGATGGCGGTTCTCGCGCTGGTCCAGAAAGAACCCGGTCTTCTGGCCTTTCACGACATCGGCTGTCCAGCGGATGCCGTGCTCCAGGAACTCTGCGATGTTGTTTTCGGGAAGTTCCCCAGCCAGCAGCTTCCCTGCGGCACCGCGTTCGCGGGCACGTCCGTAGACTCCCGCGAGTGAAAGATTCTGCATCAGCCAACCGGCAATTCCGGTCGAGTTCCAAAACCCCTCCGGTCCAGCGCCATCGAGCTGCATCACGGCATACGAGCCATAGATGTCGATCACCAGACCGGGCAGCCCGTCACCCTCTCCATGCGAGAGTCGAAACCCCGTCGTATCCCGGGTCAGGGCCTGCCGCCGCAGAGCCAGTGCCCGGCTCAGCCGCCGTGCGGCCCAGCCTTCGTCCAGCGGCTTCCCGTCGACATCGCATGATCGAAAGGCGATCGGGCACTGCGGATCGTAATACCCGCGGGCGACCTCGCGCCCGGCCTTGTGATCGAGCAGCACCGCCTGCGTCCCGGCGGGGGTCTTCGGCAGCGTCAGCAAGTTGTCGCCATAGACCCACGGATGCCCACGTTTGATTGTCCGCGTCAGATCGCGCGACAGCCGCAGCTCAATTGGCGATCGCCCGCCGGGCCGCAAGAGAGGCACTGGACTCAAACCGGGCTCAGTGCTCATCGCGGGTCAACATGAACAAGGCCTTCTTCTCTCCCGGCAGCGTAAAGTCAAACCCGCAGCTACGAAAGAACTCATCGGACGAGGTGATCGCCATGACTTCGAACACCTTGCGTCGCCGGGCCAGATCGACGCAGGCCAGAGTCAGCTTTTTGCCAATCCCCTTCCCCTGGTGGGCTCGCGAGACGCACAGGCTGCGGATCTCGGCCAGCTTCTGAGAGTAGATTTCCAGGGCGATGAACCCGACGACCTCATCGTTCAGGATCGCCACGAAGCCCGTCGGGACCAGATCTTCGAGTTCGTCCAGAGTTCGAGGCAGCAGACGACCGGCGTCGACGAACGGCTGGATGAACTCGTAGATGTCATCCAAGTCGGCCCGGGTGCTTGGACGAACTTCGGCAGGACAGGTGTCCGATTCAGGAGAAGGCGAGGCTGGGTTCGTCATCAAACAGAGAT
>Ga0315905_10004917_pt1 | contig 13655 bp, 14 predicted proteins | sample LakEriMetagenome_5_FD_203522 | JGI IMG/M metagenome (GOLD analysis project Ga0315905, IMG submission 203522) | Freshwater fungal communities from buoy surface, Lake Erie, Ohio, United States - Buoy 4 MA121 | ecosystem: Environmental > Aquatic > Freshwater > Lake | place: USA: Lake Erie, Ohio... | reverse complement strand
TTTTTGACTCTGTCTATGATGCCTATCGCGGCGTTGTTACTTATGTTCGTGTTGTCGATGGACATTTATCACCACGCGAACAGATTCAAATGTTTTCAACTGGCGTGCGCCACGAGGCACTTGAAGTGGGCGTGATTTCACCTGAACCACTGGCTGGCAAGGGTCTTGGCGTTGGTGAAGTAGGGTATTTAATTACTGGCGTAAAAGATGTTCGCCAATCTCGTGTGGGCGACACAATTACTACCTATAACAACCCAACAAAGACCGCCCTTTCAGGATATAAAGATCCTAAGCCAATGGTTTTCTCAGGCCTATTTCCATTAGATGGCGCCGACTTTCCAATCCTTCGTGAAGCGCTAGATAAGTTGCAGTTAAATGATGCTGCCCTCGTATACGAACCAGAAAGCTCTGCCGCCCTTGGTTTTGGTTTCCGGTGTGGTTTCTTAGGCTTGTTACACATGGAAATCGTGCGTGAGCGGCTAGAGCGCGAGCACAAACTAAATCTTATTTCGACAGCGCCAAACGTTGTATACAACGTAACTATGGATGATGGAAAATCAGTACGAGTCACCAACCCATCCGAGTTTCCAGATGGCAAGGTAGCTGCTGTATTTGAACCAATTGTTAAATCAACTATTTTGGCTCCATCTGAATACATCGGAACAATCATGGAGCTCTGCCAAGATCGCCGTGGAGTGTTGCTCGGCATGGATTACATCTCTGAAGATCGGGTTGAAATCAGATACGACTTGCCACTTGCAGAAATCGTCTTTGACTTCTTTGATCAGTTAAAGAGCCGCACAAAGGGTTATGCCTCACTTGATTACGAAGAAAAGGGCGAGGCCGAAGGCAACTTGGTCAAGGTTGATATTTTGCTGCAAGGTGAAGCGGTAGATGCATTTAGCGCAATTGTCCACCGTGACAAGGCATACGCCTATGGCGTCATGATGACCGGCAAACTGCGCGAGTTAATCCCGCGCCAGCAGTTTGAAGTTCCGATTCAGGCAGCAATTGGTGCCCGCATTATTGCTCGCGAAAGTATTCGAGCGATCCGTAAAGATGTTTTGGCAAAGTGTTATGGCGGAGATATTTCTCGTAAGCGCAAGCTTCTAGAAAAGCAAAAAGAGGGTAAGAAGCGCATGAAGATGGTGGGACGCGTTGAAGTTCCACAAGAAGCCTTCGTTGCAGCTTTGGCCACAGATGCCGATATCGAACAGATCAAGGCTGCTCGTAAAGCAGGGCAATGACGCTCTCTTTCTACGTACATATTCCGTACTGCATTAAACGCTGCGGTTACTGCGACTTCAATACCTACACACCAAGTGAGCTACAAGATGGCGCAACCTTAGAAATCGTTAGCAATGATTACATTGATGCCGTTTTGCGCGAACTAGAAGCTGCACCGACAGATATGGCTCCAACCATTTTCTTTGGTGGGGGAACACCATCCTTGTTACCGGCAGATGATTTAGGTCGAGTAATCACCGCGATCAAAGCCCGCAACGGATTGGCTGCAGATTGTGAAATCACACTAGAGGCCAACCCTGATTCGGTGACTGCTGAAAAGTTAGCCCGTTATCTAGAGGTTGGTTTTAATCGCATTTCCTTCGGCATGCAATCTGCCAAGCCACATGTTTTAGCTGCACTTGATCGCACACATAATCCTGCAAATGTTGAAAAAGCGATCTCTATGGCCAGGGCTGCAGGATTTAAATCTATAAGTGTGGATTTAATTTATGGAACACCGGGCGAATCCTTAGAGGATTGGCGCGAAACTGTCACCGCAGCACTTGCCTTAGATATTGACCACATCAGTGCTTACGCACTCATTGTTGAAACCGGCACCAAGCTTGCTGCCCAAATCAAGCGTGGAGATTTAACAATGCCCAATGATGATTTGATGGCAGATATGTACTTACTGGTTGATCAAATGTGCGAACAAGCAGGTCTTACTTGGTATGAGTTATCCAACTGGTCTAAGCCTGGACATCAATGCCGCCACAACATTGCATACTGGCAGAACAAAAACTGGTGGGGACTTGGACCTGGGGCGCATTCACATATTGATGCCAAGCGATTTTGGAACCTAAAACATCCGACGACATATAAGCAGAAGTTGTTTGCGGGGGAGTCTCCTATTGCAGAGAGCGAGAATTTGACCCCTGAACAAAGCAAAGATGAAGCAATCTTGTTGGGAATCAGAATGCGCGAAGGCTTACAGATAGAGCTTTTGGAGCCTCACCAGTTGGAGCTCTTGGCCAGCTATCGAGAGAATGGTTTTGTTCAACTGCGCGATGATCGAGTCTTACTGACCCCTGCGGGTCGTTTGATTGCAGATCGAATCGTGCGAGAAATAACTATCTAGTACCCTTGGGACAAATGTCATCACGTCGTCTTGAAATCCTCCGCGCAATTGTCGATGAGTACGTTGCGACCCAAGAACCTGTCGGCTCAAAATCAATTGCAGAGCGTCACGGCTTGGGGATCTCACCTGCCACGATTCGAAATGAGATGGCAGTTTTAGAAGATGAAGGTTTGATTACTCAACCTCACACAAGCGCCGGACGCATCCCAACCGATCGTGGTTACCGGGTGTTTGTAGATAAATTGGCAACGGTAAAACCGCTGTCCTCTGCCGAACGTCGCGGCATTGAAACATTTTTAGAAAGCTCCAATGATCTAGAAGAGTTATTGAAAAGATCAGCCAAACTTTTAGCAGATATCACCAAGCAAGTTGCAGTTGTTACCTACCCAATCCTTGGCGAAGGCCGCGAAAAGATGGCAATTTCAGGAACTGCGCACCTAGCCCGTTCAGGTGAGGATCTAGGTATTACTCTTTCTCCAATTCTTGAAGCACTAGAAGAACAAGTTGTTGTGTTGCGTTTGCTCAATGAAGTTCATTCAACTGTCCATGTTCGAATTGGCACAGAACAAAACGAACACAACTTGCGCACTACATCACTTGTTTCAGTGGGATACGGCAATGTGGATTCACCGCTGGGCAGTATGGGAATTCTTGGACCAACCCGAATGGATTACGCCGGATCAATGGCAGCAGTTGACGCCGTTGCCAGATATGTCGGACGATTTATATCTGAAGGTGCATAAGTGAGCGATCATTATCAAACGCTAGGTGTTTCAAAGGGAGCAAGTGCCGATGAGATTAAAAAGGCGTATCGCAAGCTGGCTCGTGAACTCCATCCTGATGTAAACCCTGACCCTGCAACACAAGAAAAATTTAAGGAAGTTACCGAGGCATACGATGTTTTGGGGGATCCACAAAAGCGCCAGTCATATGACATGGGTGGCAGTAATCAATTTGGTGGAGCAAACTTTGGTGGCGGCTTTAGCGACATCATGGATGCATTCTTTGGTGGAGGTGGATCACGAGGTCCTCGTCCGCGTACTCGCGCTGGGCAAGATTCACTGATTCGAATTCAAGTTGATTTAAATGAAGCCTGCTTTGGAACAGAGCGGGAAATTACAGTTGAATCCGCAGTTGTTTGTCCAAAGTGCACAGGTACTGGCTGCCAAGATGGACAACACCCTGAAACATGTATGACATGTAAGGGTCGGGGAGAAACCCAACAAGTTGTTCGCTCTGTAATCGGACAGGTGATGACATCTCGTCCATGTAATGCCTGCCAAGGATATGGAAGTGTCATCAAACTGCCATGCCGCGAATGCGCAGGCGAAGGACGAGTACGCAGTCGTCAAACAATTGATGTGAAAATTCCTGCCGGTGTTGAAACCGGAAACAGAATTCAAATGTCAGGCCGCGGAGAAGTTGGCGCAGGCGGCGGACCAGCTGGTGATTTGTATGTCGAAATCGTCGAAGAGCGACACGAATATTTGGTGCGAGATGGCGATACCTTGCACATGTCATTAGAGGTCACAATGATCGCTGCAGCACTTGGCACAACAGTGACAGTTGAATCATTAGATGGCCCGGTAGATATCAACATCAAACCTGGTACTCAAAGTGGAACTCCAATCGTTGTAAAGGGCAAGGGCATGACCCGACTTCGCCGTGGTGATCGCGGAGACTTAATTGTTCATATCGAAGTTATTACTCCAACAAAACTGAGCAAAGATGAAGAAAAGATTTTGCGCTCATTTGCTGAAGTACGAGGTGAAAAAGCCAATGAAGCCCACATAAAGGGCCAAGATGGATCAATCTTTAGCAAGCTCAAAGGTGTGTTTCACAAATAATGTTCACTCTCTTTTTCGTAACTGATCTGCCCACAACTGTTGGTAGTACTTACGAATTTGCAAGCGATGATGCAAACCATGCGATTCGAGTCTTGCGCATGCAGGCTGGCGCAGAGTTCATGCTGAGCGATGGTCTGGGGGCTTGGTCACAGGTTAAGGCTATTGAAGTAAAGAAAAAGTCTATGCAGGTACAGGTTATTGATTCAGGTTTCCAAGAAGCACTTCCCACAACAATTACCGTTGTGCAGGCATTGCCTAAAGGTGATCGCGCAAAAGAAGCAATTGAATTGTTAACTGAAGCCGGTGTTGATCGCATCATTCCGTGGTCTTCGGCTCGCAGCATTGGTAAGGGTTCGGATAAGTTCTCAATCACGGCGCGCGAAGCCAGCAAGCAATCGCGCAGATTTAGAATCCCTGAAGTAACCGAGTTAGCCACAACGGCCCAGATTTGTGATGCCATTAAAATTAGCGATCTTGCAATTGTTTTCCATGAAAGTGCAACACAGAAACTGTCTGACCAAGTTTCTTCCCACAATGTCGCTCACTTGTTAATCATTATCGGACCCGAAGGTGGCTTAACCGATGAAGAGATTGCAGTCTTTACCAGCAGCGGTGCCAAAGTAGCGTTGATGGGTCGGCCAATCTTGCGTTCTGCCCATGCTGGTATCGCAGCGGTTTCAGCAGTTTCAGCATTGCTAAAGGTATGGTGATCACATGGCGCTAGATCAAAACTGTGTTTTTTGTAAAATCATTGAAGGCCAGATCCCAGCTGACATTGTTTTTCGTAATGAAAATGTTGTCGCCTTCAATGATCTCAACCCTCAGGCACCTACACATGTTTTGCTGGTGCCTACTTTGCACACAGAAAATGCCGTGGGCCTTGCCCGCAATAGCGCCACCATGACCGCTGATCTTTTCTTGGCCGCAGACCACATTGCCGCAGAACGCGGACTCACCGGATACAGAACAGTTTTTAACACCGGAGAAGCGGCAGGTCAGAGCGTATTCCACGCTCACCTGCACCTCTTGGGTGGGCGTGCCATGGCATGGCCACCGGGTTAAAGATAGATTTACCCGCATATGGAGCGAACGCTGATCACCGTACCTAACGCCATCCCGATGGTTGCAGTTGTAGGTCCGCATGATGACAACTTACGAGAAGTAGAAGCCGCCTTCCCTTCCGTAAACATCACAGTGCGCGGTAATGAAATTACCTTGCGCGGACCACATGCAGATTGTGCCAAGTTAGAGAACTTGTTCAACGAGCTTATGGTGGTAATCCGAAGCGGCAACATTTTAAATGTTGATGCTGTAAAGCGGGCCATCGAAATGTTGGAACACAATCCAGTTGATCATCCAGCTGAAGTAATGTCTCTTAACATTGTGAGCAATCGTGGTCGCACCATTAGACCAAAGACTGCCAACCAAAAGCGCTACGTTGATGCAATTGAAGATCACACAATTACCTTTGGAATTGGCCCAGCCGGTACCGGTAAGACTTATCTTGCAATGGCTATGGCAGTTGCTGCCTTGCAAGCAAAGAAAATTAACAAAATCATCTTGACCCGTCCGGCGGTAGAAGCTGGCGAAAGCTTAGGTTTCTTGCCAGGAACCTTAAGCGAAAAGATCGATCCATATCTTCGCCCGCTCTTTGATGCGCTGCATGACATGATCGACATCGAAACCGTTCCACGGTTAATGCAATCTGGAATCATTGAAGTGGCACCGCTTGCATACATGCGTGGACGCACTTTAAATGATGCATTTATCATCCTGGATGAGGCCCAAAACACGACGCCAGAACAAATGAAGATGTTTTTAACCCGCTTGGGCTTTGGCTCAAAAATGGTCATTACAGGCGATGTGACACAGATTGATCTACCCAACGCCCAAAGCTCTGGGCTAAAGGTTATTCGAGACATCTTGAAAGACATTGATGACATCGCCTTCTTAGAGCTAACTGCAGAAGATGTTGTGCGCCATCGTTTAATTGGAGACATTGTTAAGGCATACGACAAATTTGATGTAGCTCGCCAAGCATTGCGAACAATCCGCCAACAATGACCGTTGAAGTTACAAACACTTCAGGGCAATTAGTACCAGCCACTGAAATAAACTCACTACTTTCCTTTGCTTTATTAGCCCTTGATTTAAACCCAGAATGTGAAATTAATGTTTCATTCATCGATGATGATCAGATGACCGAGCTGCACATTAAATGGATGGATGAACCGGGCACTACCGATGTTCTTTCATTTCCGATGGATATGCCAGAGACACCAGGGGAGGCGGTCACACTTGGCGATATCGTCATTAGCCCTGTTGTTGCCGAACAACAAGCAGCCCAACAAGGACATTCAACCAACCAAGAAATATTTATCCTGGCCACGCATGGCTTGCTACACATTGTTGGCTATGACCATGCAGAATCGAGCGAAGAAAAAGTAATGTTTGAGCTACAGCAAAAAATCGTGAGAGATTGGCAGAAGGGTCTATGAGTCCAATAGCAATTATTAGCATCATCGCACTGCTTATCTTTGCAGGCTTCTTAGCAGCCTCTGAATCTGCCCTTACTTCGATATCACGCGTTGTAATCGAAGAGATTGAAGGCAAGCGCGGAACTGCGCTTTTGCGCAAATACACCGCCCAACCTGCCAGATACCTCAATGTAATCTTGCTTGTTCGCAAACTATGTGAATTTACAGCAACTGTTTTATTAGCCGTTATCTTGCTGCGCAATTATTCAAGCGCTCAAGCAATGGCACTCACCGTTGCGATCATGGTCGTACTTTCATACGTTGTAGTCGGAGTCGGACCGCGCACCTTAGGTAAGCAACAGCCACATAAATACGCCAGATACGGAATCATCGTGTCCTACGGCTTAGCTTTCTTGTTGGGCCCTGTGACCAAACTTCTGATCTCTGTTGGTAACGCATTGACCCCAGGTAAGGGTTTTAGATCTGGTCCCTTTACATCAGAAGCTGAACTTCGAGACCTAGTAGATCAAGCACACGAGCGCGGCCTTGTGGAATCTGATGAACACGAAATGATTCACTCAGTGTTCGAACTTGGCGACACCTTGGTTCGTGAATTAATGGTGCCTCGCACAGACATGGTGTGGGTAGAAAAAGATAAGAGTTTGCGTCAGGGATTATCGTTAGCGCTACGAAGTGGGTATTCACGTATTCCCGTAATTGGTGATGACATCGATAACATCGTCGGAATCGTCTATGTGAAAGATTTAGCTAAGCGCGCTCTAGATCACCATGAGGCTGAGCACACAGAAAAAATTGAACAGTTAATGCGTCCTGCTAACTTTGTCCCTGAAATCAAGATGGCAGATGACTTGTTGAAAGAGATGCAGAAAAACCAAATTCACCTTGCCATTGTGGTTGATGAATACGGTGGCACAGCCGGAATCATCACAATTGAAGACATCATTGAAGAAATTGTTGGCGAAATTGAAGATGAGTTTGATGATGGTGAAGAAGATTTCACGTGGTTAAGCCCCGATAAGGGCCGGGCAAAGGCAACCTTGCACATTGAAGATTTAGCTGATGAATTAAAGATTGAAATTGAAAAAGCTGAGTTTGAAGACATCGACAGCATCGGTGGCTTAATGGCGCAAAAACTTGGCCGAGTCCCAATTGCTGGTTCAACAATTTCATGGCATGGGTGGTCGATTACATCAGAGCGCCCGATAGGTCGCCGTCGCAGAATTTCATCAGTTCTAGTCGAACGCCTTGCCGAAGAGATTGAGGACGCCGAGTAACGATAGAATGCGCTAATGCGTATCGTTCGATTTACCCCAGGTCCAGATGCCGGCTTAGGCCAAGATCCACTCTTTGGCATCCTCGAAGATGACGCAACCATCAGCATTATCAGCGGAGATCCGATTTACTCCGGGATCCAGAAGACTGCCGCAAAGATTGAATTGAACAAAGTTCGCCTGTTGGCTCCGATCATTCCAAGGTCCAAAGTTGTTTGCATCGGCAAAAACTATGCAGATCACGCCGCCGAAATGGGTGGGGTAGTACCTGATGAACCAATTATTTTCTTAAAGCCAAACACATCTGTGATTGGCCCCAATGACACAATCGTGTGGCCTGAAATGTCAGAACGGGTTGATCATGAAGCAGAGCTTGCAATTGTCATTGGTCGAATTTGTAAAGATGTTCCCAAAGAGCGCGTCAACGATGTGATCTTTGGTTACACAATTGCCAATGATGTAACCGCTCGCGACTTGCAAAGCAAGGATGGACAGTGGACTCGGGCAAAAAGCTTTGACACTTTTTGCCCCATTGGCCCATGGGTTGATACGGATTTCGTACCTGGTACTCAGAAAATTACCGCCAAAGTGGGCGATGAAGTAAAACAAACAGGGCAGTTAAGTGACATGATTTTTGATGTGCCAACAATAATTAACTTCGTCTCACGCGTTATGACATTGCTGCCGGGTGACATTATTTTGACCGGAACACCAGCAGGCATTGGTCCAATGGTGGTGGGAGAAAAAGCAACAATGGCAATTGAAGGTCTAGGCGAACTTACTAATAAGGTGGCGGCTCAGTAAATGACAACTAAACCAGTAAAGGTTCGTTTTGCACCATCTCCAACGGGGGACCTGCACGTTGGAAATATCCGGACAGCGCTATTTGATTGGGCCTATGCCCGTCACACAGGCGGCATATTTTTGTTTCGTATCGAAGATACCGATACCACCCGAGTAACAGATGAGTACATCAACGCAGCAATTGATACCTTGAAATGGCTTGGTCTTAACTGGGATGAGGGTCCTGAAGTTGGCGGCGACAACGGTCCATACCTGCAATCACAACGCCTAGATATTTATGCAACATGGGCGCAAAAGTTTTTGGATCAAAAAGATGCCTACCACTGCTACTGCTCACCAGATGAGTTAGAAGCGGTGCGCGAGGCACAACGCACAGCAAATGTTGCACCTGGCTACAACGGACATTGCCGCGAGCTAACCGCAGATCAAATCGCTGCCTACAAAGCCGAAGGTCGTGGGGCAGTAGTTCGCATGCGTATGCCCGATGGCAGCACAACATTTAATGACCTCATCCGCGGTGATGTCTCCTTTGATCACAACTTTGTTCCGGACTTTGTTTTGGTCCGAGCAGATGGTTCACCTCTATATACCTTGGCTGTTGCAGTCGATGACATTTTGATGAAGGTAACTCACGTCTTGCGCGGAGAAGATTTGTTGTCATCAACTCCTCGCCAGATTCGTGTCTACCAGGCAATGGGCGTTGCCCCTGCTGATTACCCACTCTTTGCACACCTGCCATTTGTGATGGGCCAAGACAATGCAAAACTTTCTAAGCGAAACGGCGAAGTTTCAATTGCCTGGTATCGCGAAATGGGTTTCTTGCCTGAAGCAATCTGTAACTACCTAGCCTTACTTGGTTGGTCACCGGGGGATGATGTAGAAAACATCACCATGAAGCAATTAACTGAAATGTTTACAGTCGAAAAAGTTCATTCATCTCCTGCGCGCTTTGATATGAAAAAGCTGGAAGCAATCAACGGGGACAAAATCCGCGCTCTCACACTGGATGAGTTCCTTAAGTGGTCTTTGCCATTTTTGACAAAGGCTGAGGTCATCACCGGCACCGATGCTGAAATTGAATTGGTAAAAAAAGCCCTGCCACTTATTCAAGAGCGCATTATTATGTTGAACGAAGTGCCAAAGATGCTCAAGTTCTTGTTTACAGCTAATTTTGCAGTAGATGCCGAAAGTGTTTCAAAGATTACAGATGATGGATCTAAGGAGATCTTGAAGCGTTCGCTCAAAGAACTCGAAACTGTAACTGAGTGGACGCATGAAAACATCGAGGCGGTGCTTCGTGCATCACTGATCGAAGAAATGGCACTCAAGCCGCGCATTGCATTTACCGCTTTGCGTATTGCAACCACCGGCAGCACGATTTCCCCGCCACTATTTGAGTCAATGGAGCTATTGGGTAAAGAGGCCTGTTTGCTGCGTATAAACGCGGGATTGGCACTATAAATCCGCTGGTATTCTTTGCACTTGCACGACAAGGCCTAGCAATCCACGATTGTGTGGCCCTTGGGGTATGGGGTAATTGGCAGCCCTGCTGATTCTGGTTCAGTAAGTCTAGGTTCGAGTCCTGGTACCCCAGCGCAGTACAGCACTACAACTGAATATGTTTTGTCCTAGTAATAAAAAGGCATGGCCCCGTCGTCTAGCGGCCTAGGACTCTGGCTTCTCAAGTCAGCTACGAGGGTTCGAATCCCTTCGGGGCTACAACAGATATCTCTCTTCTTACACCACAATGTGGGAAGAGAGATTTTTTGCAACGATGGTGACATCACAAACTAGGGAGATGGCAATGGCTACAGCAAAGAAAGCAGTTGCGCCAAAGGTTTCTGCCAAGCGTGCAGCTCCAGTAAAGCGTGCAGCAGCTCCAGTTGTGCAACCCCGTCATGATCGCGTTGATTGGCGTTCGCTGTATTTGTACGCAGTCTCACTCATTACCTTGATGGTCTGCTTGTTCACGATCATCTCAATTATTAATGGAATTGTTGACTTTGTGATGCCACAACCTGAGTATTTCTACGACTCTTCATCTGTGCCCACTGGAATGACCAAAGAGTCTTACCGTCAGCAATTAGAAGATGACAGTCAACGCCGTGCCATTAAATCTTTAATTGGTTCTGTTGCACTATTTGCTGCAGCGCTTCCGTTGTATCTCTACCACTGGCGCACCGCACGCAAGATTAATAACTAACCGATTAGTTCGCGGTTGCGCTTAAATTCGCGAATATGGTTACACGCACGCTCAGTATGTGTGTCATAACAAGGATCACACAACAAAACTAACTGGTGGCATTCTGGTTTTTGGCAGTTTCTAAACTGGCGACTTGATCCACCGCATGCCGCGCATTCACCCATAGGTTTTGTGTGGTCACTAAATTCAACTGTTAGACGATCATCAAAGGTAAACAATGAGCCTTCCCACAGCCCGTCATCTCCAAAGGCATCCCCGTAGCGCACGATGCCACCCTTGATTTGATAGACCTCTTTAAAGCCGCGGTTTTTCATAACAACAGACAAGATTTCACAACGAATTCCGCCGGTGCAATAAGTAACAATTGGTTTATCTTTCATGTGGTCATACTTTCCACTTTCAATTTCAGCCACAAAGTCATGAGTTGTTTCAACATCAGGCACCACGGCATCTTTAAACTTGCCGACCTTGGCTTCAAAGGCGCTGCGGCCATCAAAGAAGACAACCTCATCGCCTCGTTCTTCGACCAATTTGTTAACCTCTTCAGGGCGCAAATGAACTCCGCCACCGATGACCCCGTTTTCATCAACTTTAATCTCATCTGGATTTCCAAATGCGACGAGCTCTGGGCGAATTTTGATCTTTAACTTGGGGAAATCATTGCCAGTTCCCTTGGACCATTTGAAATCGATATCTTTAAAGCCTTGATAATCCTTTGTAGCCTTTACATATTTCTTAAGATCTTTCATCTTGCCACCCAAAGTTCCGTTGATTCCGTGGGGTGAAACAATGATGCGTCCTTTCATGCCAAGGGATTCACATAAGGCCTTTTGCCACAGTTTCATGGCAGCGGTATCTGCGATAGGCGTAAAGCCATAAAACAGAATTACCTTGTCTAAGTCCATGGCCTCATTCTAACGCTAGGGCTAGTTAGACTAAAAACCATGAAGAAATTACGCGGGCTAAGGCAAGCATCACACTTTGGACCAACCTTAATTGTCACCGCAATCGCATTTGGCTTTGGCACCTATTACTGGTGGGAAGGCCCGGCATATGTGATTGCATTTACAGTTGCAACCGGCCAGCTAGTTGTTGGCTGGAGCAATGATCTCTACGACTACAAAGATGACCTCGCCCATAATCGAACCAATAAGCCACTGGTATCTGGGCTTATGACCAAGCAGTACTTACAAAAGTGGTTGCGCTTCATGGTTCCATTTTCATTTATTGCAAACCTACTTGGCCCACTTGGAATCAAAGGTGGGCTTGTCTATATGTTGGGCGTTGGATGTGGGGTTGCCTATAACTTCTACTTTAAGTTCTCTGCCCTTTCTCCTTTGCCATATGCAATCGCCTTTGCCGCACTTCCATCATCGATTGCAATCTCAAAAGAGATTAATCCGCCACTGTGGATGCTATTGGGCGGTGCAATCTTTGGAATGGCGGCACATTTTATTAATGTGATTAAAGATATGGAACAAGACAATGTCAGCGGCATAGAAGGTCTGCCTCAAAGACTTGGCACCAAGAACTCGATTATCACTGCAGCAACCCTGATCGTTGTGGGGGTGCTGGCAATATTGGCTACCGCCTAGACTGGCCTCATGAACGGTTCCCTCGCCCTGGTTGGATCAGGTGAGTACCTGCCTGAAATGGCAAGTTTTGAAAAATCATTACTCGATGATGGAATCAAAAACGGTAAGCTGCCGATCTATGTGCAGATTCCAACAGCAGCTGGTCAAGAAAGTGATGATCGCTTAGATTTTTGGAAATCATTGGGAAAAACTCAAGCAGACCTTATCGGCGTTGAAGCAAAGTACTTACCCATTTACACCCGAGATGATGCATTCAAACAAGAAAACATTGATGCCATCAAAGATGCCGCATTGATGTACATGTCTGGGGGAGACCCTCACCATCTATCAGAAACGCTGATTGATACACCGGTCTGGGCTGCGATCCAAGAAAACTGGTGCACTGGTGCATCCCTTGCTGGCTGCAGCGCAGGTGCGATGGTCCTTAGCGCGCACATTCCAAACTTTCGATTGCTCAAAAAAACCCACACAGCCGGGCTCAATCTCTTGCCTGAAATTCGCGTGATTCCACACTTTAACAAGTTCTTCAGATGGATCCCAGAAAGCGCCGCCAAAGTATTGCTACACGTTCCAGATGATTCGATTTTAATTGGCGTTGATGAACTAACCGCTATCGTCAAACGATCTGGCCAAGAATATTGGATCGTTGTGGGCCAGGCCAAAGTGCATGTTCTAAAGGGAATGCCCGACCAGCAGCTGTGTGACGGCGAGCAGATTCACCTTTCTAAATAAATTACTCTGCGTAACAACAAAATATGCTTTAATGAATGAAGTTGAGCCGGGGTGCCAAACCCGACCCAACTGCCTTATGCGAACTCAGTCCTCCAATTGATCGGTCACATCGGGTCTACCCCGATGTTTCCTTCGCATCTCCCATACACGCAGTATGAGATTGGCTATTGCAACGCAAAGCGCTACAACATCATTTAGATTCATTCATTTGCACTCCCTTTCTCAATTCCAAACGGATGTCTGGAAATCAATAAGTGTCGCTGGCGGCGTGCTTATTGATGAGAGAACGAGATTCAGGCGTGTGCAAGGTAAGGCTCGGTCACGACAATGTTTGGATTTA
>Ga0315905_10004916_pt1 | contig 13657 bp, 10 predicted proteins | sample LakEriMetagenome_5_FD_203522 | JGI IMG/M metagenome (GOLD analysis project Ga0315905, IMG submission 203522) | Freshwater fungal communities from buoy surface, Lake Erie, Ohio, United States - Buoy 4 MA121 | ecosystem: Environmental > Aquatic > Freshwater > Lake | place: USA: Lake Erie, Ohio... | reverse complement strand
CCTACACTGATTTTTGCCGCTGCTGCTAGTGGCAACATCGTGTTTTCCACCAATTCAGGAACGAACTGGAATACTACAAAAATGACAGGTAATATATTGACGTACCTATCTGTAAACGGTCAGGGAAATATAGTCTATACAACGAATGGTAGTGGAAACATATATCAAAGCACTATTACGGGAACAACGATTACGTCCACGAATCTGTATGCATTAGCAGCACCATATACATGGACTGACATACAGACGGATGCAACTGGTGCATTCATTGTTGGATGTTCCACCGATGGAAAAGTATATCGATCAACCGATTATGGGGTTTCCTGGTCAAATACAGTAATTGGTTCTGGACTATCTGCCATATCCATCAATCCATTGATAAATACAACGATGTATGTAACACAGAAACCGGGAAATATATGGACATCGACGAATTCAGGTGCGAATTGGATAGTGAATAAAAATTTACCAACAGGAAACTGGAATTCAATTGTATCGAGTGTGAATAATCCGGGTTTTATAGCTAGTATATCCGGGAATTACATGTATCAAACATCAAAATACAATACATATAACTATATTAACCCTATATCTGCGAATTGGGCTGCTATCGCCATGGATGCATCTGGCATTAATATGATCGCCGCACCAAATACTGCGAATGCGAATATCTGGATTTCCACGAATACAGGTGCAAATTGGATCGAACAGCAAAATTTCGGAACGGGATTTACGTGGTCAGCCGTCGCATGTTCTCAAACAGGGCAATATATGGCCGCCACAGCAGCACCGAATGCGAATATCTGGATATCTACAAATACAGGAGCAAATTGGGTTAATACGAATATTCAAGGTTTAAATTGGTCATCTATCACCATAGGTTCTAATGGGGCGAATATTTATGCGACAGATAACGGCGGAAATATATGGTTTTCTACTGGTTCAGGTTCGATTGGTTCATGGTCAAAATTAACAAATAGTGGTAATTGGACCACTATAAATACAAATTCTACCGGTGATTATGGAAATGTTCTAATATGTTCAAAAAATAACCAGATTATGCAATTTTTTCTTGGATCTCTAGGTATAGTTGATGGTACATGGTCAAAATCACCTGAAATCAAAAGAGCTTGGTATACATGTGCAATGAATTCCGTAGGTGATAGAGCGATTGCAACAATATACCCTGGAAATATATATTATTCAACAAATTATGGTATTAATTGGAATAAATCGTCATCTAGATCTATAGTTTGGTTGTGTTGTGCAATGAATTCACTTGGAGATAGAGCCATAGCAGGTACTGATAAAATATATTATTCAATCGATTATGGAGTAAATTGGTCAGTATCTTCGTCGCCAGCTTTGGAATGGTATGCATGTGCAATGAATTCATTCGGTAATATAACAATCGGGCTTACAAATAATAATAATGGATTATACTATTCAACTGATTTTGGTGTGAATTGGTCACAATCAATCGGTTGGATAACCACGACATCATACGTGTCAAATGCAGGATGGTGTGCAATAAATTCGGTAGGTGATAGAGCGATTGCAGGTAATTATACTAGTAATATTTATTATTCCACTAATTATGGAGTTAATTGGACACAATCAAATGGATTAACAATATCAATATATTCATGTGCAATAAATTCCGTAGGTAATATAGCGATTGCATGCGGGGGTGATGGGGGAGGTACATCGACTGGTAATATATATTATTCATGTGATTATGGTGTGAATTGGAATAATGCATCATCTGTAAAACCAGCCGTATGGTATTCATGTGCAATAAATTCATTGGGTGATGTAGCGATCGCTACAGCTAACAATACCACCAACCAGAGCAATATATATTATTCAACTGATTTTGGTGTGAATTGGAATAATTCATTATCTAATTCAATAAACGCGGTTGGTTGTGCATTAAATTCAATTGGTAATAAAATGATTGCGTGTGTAAGTGGTGGTAATTTCTACTATTTAGTTACAAAAAATACATTGAATATAAAAAACATCACCAGTTCCCCAATAGCAAATTGGATTTCTATTCAATCAAATGCATCAGGAAATATTGTGATTGCTGCAGCGAATCCTGGCAATCTTTACATTTCCACCGATTCAAATAATTCATGGAATACTATCCTCGTCAACAATGTCTATAATCGTCTCTGGAAATCGGTTGCTATCAACTCATCCGGATCGATCATAGCAGCAGTAGAGAACCCAGGCAATCTTTGGGTTTCACAAAATACGGGTACTAACTGGTTAAATATACAAAATGTTCCACAAACTGCATGGAATTCAATCGCATCATCGTCAAATGGGAATGTTTTTCTAGCTGTATCCGGAGACGGAAATATAGGAAACATATACAAAATTATATCTTTTTTAGTTCCAGGATCACCCACGAATGTTACAGCTACTGCAAATGCAAATGCAACAACGACCAGTGTAGAAGTTACATGGGCAGCGCCAAATAATGTAGGCGATTCCGCCATACAATACTATATAGTCAAAAGCGTTCCTGGTACATATATCAATCTAATCAATGCGCCGACTCTTTCAGTAATTGTCACTGGTTTGAATTATATGACTACATACAATTTCACGGTTTCTGCACTGAATTCCCAAGGACTGTCATATAGTTATTCATCCGCTAGTGTAACCACCATGCCGCCATATATATTAATTACTAGTACATATAAAACATACAACTATCTATTACCCACATCTGCGAATTGGGCTGCCATTGCCACAGATGCATCCGGAATCAATATTATCGCCGGACCAAATACTGCGAATGCGAATATCTGGGTTTCCACAAATAGTTCATTGAATTGGAGAGAAATTAAACAGTTCGGTTCGGGTTTTTCATGGTCCGCTGTCACATGTTCTGATACTGGAGAGTATATGGCCGCCGCAGCAGCACCGAATGCGAATATCTGGATATCTACAAATACTGGAAAAAATTGGGTTAATACAAATATTAAAGGTTTAAATTGGTCGGCCATAACTATGAATTCTAATGGTTCGAAAATATATTCATCAGATTATGGAGGAAATGTATGGTATTCTACTGGTTCAGGTTCAATTGGATCGTGGTCAAATACGTCAAATGGTGGAAATTGGACCACTATAAATACGAATGCAGACGGTGATTCTGGAAATGTTCTCATCGGTATAACAAATAGCACAATTATGAATTTATTACCTGGATACCAACCGATATGGATAGCCACCGATATAAATAGAAGTTGGTCTAGTTGTGCAATAAACTCAGTTGGTGATCGAGTCATTGCGACTGAGAGTGGTTATATTTATTATTCAAACGATTATGGAGTGAATTGGACACCAACAAATACCGATTCAACTAGAAATTGGTATAGTTGTGCAATAAATGGAGTAGGGAATATAGCAATTGCGGTTGTATATGGTGGTCAAATATATTATTCAAACGATTATGGAGTGAACTGGACACCAACCGATTCAAATAGAAATTGGTGGGGATGTGCAATGAATGCAATTGGTGATCGAGCCATTGCTACTGCATATAATGGTCAAATATATAATTCAAGCGATTATGGTCAAACATGGATAGCAGCAGATACACTTAGAAAATGGCGTGTTTGTTCAATGAATGCAGTAGGGAATATAGCAATTGCACTTGTAAACACACGTCAAATTTATTATTCAACCGATTATGGGGGGAACTGGAGAGCAACCGATTCAAATAGGTTTTGGAATGGATGTGCAATGAATGCATCGGGTGATAGAGCCATTGCGGCTGAGCTTGATGGTTATATTTATTATTCAACTAATTATGGGGTGAACTGGACATCAACAATGACCGATTCATATAGAAGTTGGTGTGGTTGTTCAATGAATGCAGTAGGGAATATAGCCATTGCTATTGTAGATAGTGGTAAAATATATTATTCAAATGATTATGGAGTTAATTGGACAGCAACCGATTCAAATAGGATTTGGGTTGGATGTGCAATGAATGCATCGGGTGATAGAGCCATTGCTACTGTAAATACTGGTCAAATATACTATTTAACACTTTCATTCACATCATATTCAATTTCGACACTTGCCGGCTCCCCCGTAGCCAATTGGATTTCTATAAAAATGAATGCGGCAGGAAACCTCGTTATTGCCGCTGCTAGTCCCGGCAACCTATATCTTTCCACCAATTCAAATAATTCATGGAATACTATCATAATAAACGGTGTGTATAATCGTCTATGGAAATCTGTCACAATAAATGCATCCGGATCTATTATGGCTGCAGTGGAAAATCCAGGAAATATCTGGATTTCCTCAAATACTGGTACTAATTGGACGTATATTTCGAATGTACCAATTAATAGTTCATGGAACGCCATTGCATCGAATCAAATCGGGAATGTCTGGTTATCCGTCATTGGCGGAACCGGCGGTAATATATTCAAAATCACTACATAGAAAAAATAAAAATTATATAGAAAACCCGAAAAAATCATATAAAGCACCCATTTTATTATTACATAATAAAAAATAAAAAATGTCCAAAGAATTAGATCCAAAAATCAAATTCGCCGCAATTATTTCCGATTTTACTCGCGATCTTTCTACTACCTATCCAGAATTCACCTATTTGTGGTCAAATGTCATTACGAATGACGTTAATATAGAGGCCACATACAATCATTGTTTATCCGTTTATCCCGAACGATTTTTCGACATTTTGTACCAGAATGCCGAGATTTTCCAGGTCGATAATCCTGCGAATACCATGTTTCTACCCAACGTCGAATTCAAAATGTTGTACAATTTGGATGGCGTGACCGATCAGACGAAACAGACTATCTGGAAATACCTGCAATTGATTTTGATATCTGTCATGTCGGGTGTTCACGACAAATCGAAATTCGGGGATACTGCGAATATGTTCGAGGGAATTGACGAAACTGAATTCCAGGAAAAGTTGAATACTATGATGGAGGGTCTCACCGATTTTTTCACCAAAACGGAGAAAGAATCCGGATCCAAAACAGATGATAATACAGATGAATCTGAAAAAGCGGAATTCGATTCTGATTTACCGAAATTCCCCGATTTCAAAAACATGTTCGATCCATCGCAGATGCAAGATCTACAAAATCATTTGAAAGAATTATTTGACGGGAAAATCGGACAAATGGCTAGAGAAATGTCCGAGGAGATTTCGCAGGAAATGTTGGAACTATTGGACGATGGTTCGGGGGATATCAAAACCACCGCCGATGTCATCAAAAAAATGATGAAAAATCCCAAAAAAATGATGGAACTTTTGAAAAAAGTCGGCGATAAATTGGAGAAAAAGATGGATTCCGGCGAAATTTCGAAAGAGGAAATGATGAAAGAGGCCGCAGATATCATGTCGAAATTCAAAGAAATGGGGGCAGATAACGGAAAATTAGGCGAAATGATGAAAACCATGGCGGCGTCTATGGGAAAAAGTATGGGAAAAGGTGCGAAATTCGACATGAATGCCATGTCGCGAATGACCCAGCAGGAATCCACGAAAGATCGTCTGCGTAATAAACTGGCGGCGAACAAAGCGAGGTTGGCCGAGAAAATTCAGGCGAAACAGGCGGAATTACAGAATGAATTAGATCAGAAAGTGAAAAAAGAACAGGATTTGAAAACACTCGTGGAACAGGGAATCATCAAACCCACGGATCAGCCAGATAATTACGTTTTCCATTTAGACGGCGAGGAAAACCAGGAAAAATCGTCGAGACCGAATAGCAATGTCAGTAAAAATAAAAAATCGAAAAAGGGGAAAAAATAATGGCCATATAGTATAAATATGGCGGCATCATCACCCATTTTTTCATTCATCAATTTCCCCCTTTTCATTATTACATTAGCTGTCGGATTATTTGCAGTGTACATTATGTCGGCGGAGAAACGTGTAGTACGTGTATATCCGACACATGATAATTATGATAACATTCAGTACAAAGACAAAGCGGGTCTGTGTTTCAGTCTAGAGGAAACCAAAGTCAAATGTCCTGCCAATGATCGCGATATATTACATATTAAGCCGCAGGTATAGAACCGCTAGGTATAGAACCGCTAGGTATAGAACCGCTAGGTATAGAACCGCCAGGTATAGAACCAAAGGTTTAGCCCCCACTTTTTATATATAAAAAAAACAAACAATAAACAAAATATGAATGGATACTATATAGACCCATATACAAATGAATTTGAAAAATTTACTATATAGCCCCGTCGGTAAAAATGTATTAACTATGATATTAGCATTGGGTCTAGCGACCATGTTTTACAAAGTATGCAAAGAAGACGAATGTATTAATTTTTCCGGCCCTGTAATTAACGAGATCGACGGAAAAACATACAAATTCGGGGAATATTGTTATACATATAAAATGAAACAGACAAAATGCGATCCTGAGAAAAAACGAATCGTTCCACTATCCACCGTCGAAGATGTTGATAGTCACCCCCAATAAAAAAAACGTTTATGCGTTGCAATATATTTTATCTAATACCAGATAATATATATTTATGAGCGAGAACATCACCTTTACGCGTATCTCGGATTTACCCGAAAATGTGTATGGGAATAATAGTTCACCTATACAAAATCAAATGATGATGCCACCTCAGCAACAACCACAACAGATGTCCTCGCAAACTACGGGATTCGATCAAAACACATACCAACCTATGAATATTCATCCCAATCCATACGGTTTCCCCAGTCCTCCGCCTGGTGGTTTACCATTACCCCAACAACAGATGAAACCGAATCAGCAAATGCAAAATGAGATGTATATGGGCACTGGATCTAGTCATACAGAAAAAGGATCTGAAAAATACAATGGGATTGAAAAATACACTGGTGGTTCTCAACAAATGTTGCCATCCCGCGATATACCGATTGATACATCGACCTATATGCACGACGACCAAATACAAGCAAATTATATTCCGCAAAAAAAACAAACCTCCGACTACATTCTGGATTATGAGGAAACCTCGGCGAAAAATATTCAAAAATACGAAAAGGAAAAAAAGAAAAAACGGCTTTTAGAATCATGGTTCGATGAAATACATATTCCGGTTCTCATCGCCATTCTGTATTTTCTGTTTCAATTACCGATTATCAATACGATGATTTTTCGCAGGTTCTCTTTCCTGGCCATATACGACGTCGATGGTCAATTCAATTTATCCGGATTAGTATTCAAAAGTGCGCTATTTGGCGGATGTTTCTATTCCATGCAAAAAATGATGGAAATCCTCTCCGAACTGTAAAAAACAATTTATAGTGCAAATAGTATAAAGAAAAAGTGTAAAATAATCATTATATAACAATCCATATTTTGAGAAAAATAATGGATTATTCGCATCAGTAGTTTAGTGGTAAAATTTCCGCTTGCCAAGCGGATGCCCTGGGTTCGATTCCCAGCTGATGCAATACATTTTTTGATCAAATAGATTATATATTTGATCAAAATTATTTACCCTTTAGAAAATTTAACAATTTGATAGTTTTATTTTTATTTTTATTTATATTAGTATTCGTGTTTTTTTCTGTTTTCACTTTTTTGACTTTTTTTAATCCTTTCTTTCGCGTTTTATTGGCAGGATCGTATCTTAGAAACCATGATTCGTATTCTCTCGTTCCCTGTTTTAATTCTTTGAATTTCTGCGATTTCTCCGCGCGAATTTCCTCCAAAATGGGCTGTTTTCCGTAACATTGGAGAGAGAACCGTTTCAGGATTCCGCGTTGTTCTAATCGGTTTTTCGACTGCACCTCAAATAGGAACTTCGCCATACACAAAATACGCGATATGGAAAAATACGTTTTTTGGGCATAAATGAACGCCAAATAGAAACTCAACATTGTGTCGATCGTCGCCACCTGAATCTCCTTTTTATCGATTTCGACGACATTGTAATTGTGACATGCAATGGGTTCATAGATGAATGCCACTGTATCCTCTCCCACTAGAATTTCCACATGTTTGGGTACGATTTCACCTATATTATCATGTTCGACAACATGTATCGAATGAAATCCGTGCTCTTTCAATTGTTCGATCACAATACTCGCACATTTTTCCGGCATTTTATGAATAACATCGAAATCCGGGATTTTGTCAATCAGTCGTTTTTCTTTGTCGGGCATATAGCGTCCGTATATGGAGGCAGCATATCCGCCGAAAAACACCACTCCCTGATCAATCAATGAATCGCGGACAATGTCATGGATGGCAAACGAATCGATTTTGCGATTATACATTTTTCGCATAAATTCGTTATCGTCACATGGTTTTTCCACCGTGAGAGGGAAATGTTTATTTAATAAAGTCAGGCGTTTGAGAACTTTTTCCCAACGCGTGACATCCCCCTGTGGACGTGACAATTCCAAATACATCGACATACGCAAATAATTGGGCGGTGCGTATTTAATCCCGGCGACCATAATCGCCTCTTTTTGGATCGAATCGTATATGACCGGTTCCAAAAAAGTGATATCCGCGATTCCGATGAAATTGACGAATACTTTGAATGTATTGTGGTGCATTCCGGCTTTCGCCTCGACGTCATTATATCCCGCTTTATAGTAAATATCGGCCAGTTCTTTGGCATCATCGAGAGCATTTTTCGAGAAAAAATCGTAGTCCGGAATTTCAATGCGGGTATTATAGAATTTATCGTAACTGGGTAAAATAGCATTGATGGCCGTGCCCCCATAACAAATGAGTTTTTTACGTATGAGAAATTCCTCGAGGATTCCGATCATTTTCTGTACCTCCGGACTACTGACCGTTTTTTCCCCCTGAATTTCCTCGGATTTATCGACGGCGTGACGGAGAATGGCCAATTCACAATCGGCAAATGACATGTTGTTTTCACATAACCGGGTTTTATATTTTTGGTTATTTCGACTTTTCAAACCTTTTTTAATTTTCGCTTTATCATGTTTATCGTGTTTATCGTGTTTTTTATGTTTCATATGTTCCATCATTAACTATTCTTTTATGATTCTCGTTATCTGATCTATATATTGTCCATATATATTCTATTTTTCATACAATATATTGGATTACATCTTCCAAAAAAGGAAAAAAATTGTGTCAACCCGGGATATATAGGACAAATACCGGGATACAAAATTAAATACCCAAAGTAGTTCCAATTTTCGGTTTTTTCGCGGTTATATGATTCAGTACATAGGCCAAAGGAATACATCCACTTTTCGTATTTTCAAAAATCCCCTCATATTTTTGCAATTCCGTTCCATAATCACTCATGTAATAGAATGTATATGGCAAAATTTGAATTCCCGTTTCAGAAATGACCGGATAACAATCGAGATTCGCTTTTACAGACGGATCCAAAATCACTTCGCGTAATCGATCAATATTCGTCGTTATACTATCACTATTCATCACAGGTTTTTGCACGTTCACATCTTTTATTAATTGCGATATACTTGTAAATTGGGTGATAGGGCACGTATCATAGGATCCCGTCATCATATTTACCACTGTTCCTAAATCCGCATTGTTCAAAAGAATCGCCGAATATTTGTTATTTGGATCTATAACCGCAGTTTGGTTCACGAGAACGACCACTTTCCCCATCAATTTGTCGAGTTTCGTATTAAATGATATTTTACCGCTATATTGTAACCCCGTACTCGTAATTTTTTCTCGAATCATTTTGGCTACATTTTGAATAAATGACTGTATTTTCGGATTTTCCGGATCCATTTTGATATGCAATTGAATAAATATGGGTTCCGAAAAATTGGGCGATATATAGCCCGTAAATGCACCTCCCATTATGGTGTCAAATACGGATTTTATAGGCAGCGTCGTTTTTCCATCCAATGAATAGGCCGAATCCGTTGATTGTGAAACCACTGCATTATTACTGGCGTCGCAGTATATTTCAAAATCGAGAAACCGGCATCCGCGCTGCATACAATAGGTGATCATATCGAGGTTCATATAGGTTCCCGTACATGCAGTATTCCTCGCCGCCTTTATACAATACTGTTTCAATGGATACCCGATTAATTTGGGCGAAATCGATGAACTGATATTCGCCGGCCATGATATTTGGCTTTTCAATTGGTCGAATTCTTTTTCGGCATATGAATTCGGTTTGGAACTTTGGTTATCCAATCCCTCGATATTTGAGAACCCGTTTATACCCAATATTTCTTTACGTTGTTGATAAAGCCGGTACAATACCGCTGTGGTAATAATAATAATGCATAAAATGATGAAAATCCGATATATGTCCATTTATATATAGTCTATATGGTTATTTTATTCAATCCTTTTATTACTATATAGAAAAAACCTCGCATAGTGATTTTTTACACATTAACTATACAAAATGCATCCGATGGTCGGCGTTTCAAAATGAAAAATGTTGTAATTCGCAGTGCAAAGTAAATAGTTATATATGTATTTCAAACGACTGATAATCCGGATGAGGTGTATCGATGATCGTAATATCACTATATTGTATTTCATGTTGTCTATTTCTGCGTCTGATCAATGGACATGCCGATCCCACTGCACAAATGAGCGATAATATAATAAATAATATGTAATCGAAAATTTCGACATCACCCAATAATTTATGTGTTAGTTTAGTATGATAAACCTCAATTTTCTCGTATTTAGATAACCATTTTTCCACCACATGCGAACAAATCGTAGTTCCCGTCATATCATTATAACAATCGTAATATAATCGCAATTTTTCTACATCGATCATAAATACGACATCATACTGATTGATAGTATTTGGCCAATCCGAAATAGGAATATTGAATTGCCGGATAATATTCGGGATTTCTATGTGATTCCAAACAATGAGAACATCGGAAATCGGATTTTTCACGGAATTATGAACTAAAAATGGGTATTCGCCAAAACAGAAATCGGAATTTACAGAATTGGATAATTTCATGGATTTATATATGGTCATTGCAGTGATATATTCCCTTTGCGATATATCGCATCTTTTATTATTTGTCAAAGGATGGACTATTTTCAACCAATCATTTACATATGGATTTGTACACGATATATTTCCTATGAAATTAGCGGCGTATATATAATCAATCGGCGTTTGATATATTTGGAAATAACGGTACCAATGTGCCGAACGTTGATATCCTCTGTCGCTGCAACAAACATCGGTTTGATTGATTTTGTCGCAATGACGGATGATCCAAATACGTTCCGCTGATTTCGCAATATAAACAATTGAGTACAAAATGGAGATGGTCAAATACATCATTTTGTATACCCCCTATTATTTATTATTTTTTATTATTATACTATCAAATATATCTATACATATATTTGATAATACATAATAAATATAAATAAGGTGTATAATGACAGATATAAAAGGGCAAAACCAGTTTTTCGTCTATCTCCTCGAATGTACGGACAAATCCACGTATGTGGGTGCAACGGTCGATCTGGATCATCGTTTGCGGCAACATAACAAAGAAATCAAAGGGGGCGCTCATGCAACGACGATGAAAGTGAACCAGGGTCATTCATGGAAACGGATTTGTTATATAAAAGGATTTCCCGATTGGACCGCGGCACTGCAATTTGAATGGGCATTTAGAGCGGTGCGTATTTTAAATGCCAGTTTTAATTACAAGAAAATATAAAATCATTTTTAGTTATCTACGGTAAATACTTCTCTATGCCATTCTTGGTATGTTTCAGCTAAAACACCATTCGCATAAATAGCAGAATGTATATCACACTCTAAATGATAGTATTCTACAGATTTACATTCATTATCTTGATAAATAGTTTCTCCGTTTATTAAATTACTAGATGCAACAATTTTATCATTTATTATTAATCCATGATTTGGAGAAACATATAAATCTACAAAAGGACATGCTTCTCCAAACGCATTTTTTGTGATACATATTGGTCTTGAATTTGAATTTAATACGTTTGGTGTAAATTTGCCAATCCATACTATAGGTGCTTCATTAATATCAATATTTTTTACCAAAATACCATTTGATGATATTCTGCCTTCTCTTACTACTATATCACCTTTTTTAATATCTTCCACTTTAATATGACCTTGATTTGTTAATATTAACGTGCCTTTTGAATAACAAGGAATAGGTTGATCAGTTATATTAATTTGATTTCCCATGCCGTTATGATTAGAACATACATAGTATAAAGTGTTTGGTGCATCTAAAGGAACAACAAACGCTAAAGTTCCATTTGTAGTACCATTACCAGTTACTCCATTACTATATACATTAGTGGAGCTATATGAACTACTTGTTTGTATAAAGAAAGGATGACTTGATGATACATTTATATTAAAAGTGTATGTTTGACCTCTATACATACTTAGTGGTGGATTATTTGTACCATTCACAACATAAACGCCTCCGGCGGTAACAGTAAAAGTAGTCGTAGACATATATATATATATATATATTATATTTGCTAAATATATTTATATATAATTTCTATAATTATATAAATGAAAAAACAATTTACACCTGATTTGAAATTGAAAGCAGTTAATTATTACCATAAAATTAATAATTATGTTAAAGTATGTGAAGTGTTTGAATGTAGTGAAAGAAGTTTGAAACGTTGGGTTGAAAGATATGATAAAAATAAAAATGTTAATAGAAAAACCAGAAAATTAGGGTCTTATAAATTAGAAAAACAACATATTCAATTTATAAAAGAAACCTTGCGAAAACATAGTGATATTCAAATGAATTTTTTACAAGAATTACTCAAAAGTAAGTTTCCAAAATTAGATATATCCAGACAATATTTATCAGATATTATTAGAGATAATAATATTACCAGAAAAAGAGCAACTTTCAAACATTTTCCGAAAACTTATAGAGGAACTATTAGAAACGAACAACAAGAGTTGAAAGAATTTTTTGATGTAATAAATAAATTCAAACTGGAAGATATAATCTCAATTGATGAAACTTCTGTAAGCACATCACTTACACATAATTATTGTAGAGCATTTTTAGGTGATAGATGTATAAAGAAAACAACGAATAATGAAGTATTCAAAAAATATTCTTTGGTAGTAGCAATAAATAATAAAAAATGTATATCATCTGAATTATATCAAAATGGAGCAGTAAATGCCGAAAGATTTAATGAGTTTTTGAAAAATATATGTAGTAAAGTAAAAGGCAAATTATTTGTTTTAGACAACGGACAAATACATAAAAAAGAAAGCACAAAACAAATAATAAAAGAAAGTGGTAATTATTTAGTTTATACTTGCCCTTATCATCCACGCTTAAATAGTATAGAACAATTCTTTAATCAAATGAAACATTATATCAAGTTAGATAAACCAAATACTTTTACAGCATTAGATGGAAGTGTAAAATCATCAATAGATAAAATAAAACCAACCAATTATGAAAATTACTTTATTTATGCTTATAATAAAGATTACTATAAAAATAAACTGAATAATAAGAAATATACAAGAAGAAGGACATTAAAGATATATAAAACTAATAAAGTCGGCATTTAAAATACGCGTTGCTCTAAATCCGTGTTTCATTGTTTTA
>Ga0315905_10004915_pt1 | contig 13657 bp, 13 predicted proteins | sample LakEriMetagenome_5_FD_203522 | JGI IMG/M metagenome (GOLD analysis project Ga0315905, IMG submission 203522) | Freshwater fungal communities from buoy surface, Lake Erie, Ohio, United States - Buoy 4 MA121 | ecosystem: Environmental > Aquatic > Freshwater > Lake | place: USA: Lake Erie, Ohio... | reverse complement strand
CAGGTGCGGGAGGCCTGACGCGCGGGATGGCGGCGGGGTCGGGGCGCTTGAGCACTTGCCCGACGCGCAGGACATAAGGCGGCGCCATGCGGTTGGCGGCGGCGAGCGCATCGACGGTGACGCCCAGGCGCCGCGCGATGGCTCTCAGGCCGTCACCCGCACGGACGGTGTAGGTTGGCCCGGCGAGGGGGCTGGCTTCCAGCAGGTCTTCCGGCTGGCCTTGCGCGGCCTGGCCTCCCGGCAGGAGCAGCAGCGCCGCTGCAGCCAGCCGCAAGGACCGCATCAGCCGAGCGGCACGAGGCGGGACACGCCGCCCATGTAGGGCTTGAGCACTTCGGGTACCTCCACCGTGCCATCGCCCTGCTGGTAGTTTTCGAGCACCGCGACAAGCGTGCGGCCAACCGCAAGGCCCGACCCGTTGAGCGTGTGGACGAACTCGGTGCCCTTGGCATTGTCCGGCCGATAGCGTGCGTTCATGCGGCGGGCCTGGAAATCGCCGCAGTTCGAGCAGGAGCTGATCTCGCGGTAGGCGCCCTGGCCTGGGAGCCACACTTCGAGATCATAGGTCTTGCGCGCGGTGAAGCCCATGTCGCCGGAGCAGAGCAGCATCTTGCGGTAGGGCAGGCCGAGTGCCTGCAGGATCGATTCCGCCGCTTCGGTCATGCGCTCGTGCTCGGCCTCCGAATCCTCGGGGCGGGTGATCGAGACAAGCTCGACCTTCTCGAACTGGTGCTGGCGGATGAACCCGCGCGTATCGCGCCCCGCCGCGCCCGCTTCGGAGCGGAAGCAGGGAGTGAGCGCCGTCATGCGCAGCGGGAGGGCGGCGTCGGGCAGGATCTGGCCGAGCACCGAGTTGGTGAGGCTGACTTCTGCGGTGGGAATCAGCCAGCGGCCGTCGGTCGTCTTGAACAGGTCTTCGGAAAACTTCGGCAGCTGGCCGGTGCCGAAAGCGGCTTCGTCCTTCACCATAAGCGGCGGCATGCATTCGGTGTAGCCGTTCTCGCCGGTCTGCCGATCCAGCATGAACTGGGCCAGCGCGCGGTGAAGGCGGGCCATCTGGCCGCGCAGGAAGGTGAACCGCGCGCCGGCGATCAGGGCGCCGGTTTCGAAATCGAGGCCGAGCGGGGGGCCGAGATCGGCGTGTTCCTGAGGCTGGAAATCGAACTGGCGGGGCGTGCCCCAGCGGCTGACTTCGACATTGCCGGCCTCGTCCTCGCCTTCGGGGACATCCTCTGCGGGCAGGTTGGGGTGCGCGGCTAGGGCGGCATTCAATTCGGCGGTGAGGCGGCGCTCATCTTCCTCCAGCGCGGGGAGCGCGGTCTTGAGCTCGGCCACCTCGGCCTTCAGCGCTTCCGCTGTTTCCTTGTCGCCCTTGCCCATGGCGGCGCCAATGGCCTTTGAGGCTTCGTTGCGGCGCGCCTGCGCTTCCTGCATCCGCGTCGCAACATCGCGCCGTGCGGTATCGAGGCCAAGGATCGCCGCCGATTGCGGGGCGACACCGCGGCGGGCGAGGGCGAGGTCGAACCCTTCCGGGTTCTCGCGGATCAGGCGGATGTCGTGCATGGCCCGCGCGCTATGCCGTGTGGCGCCGCGCGGGGCAAGAGCGCGGCCAAGCTCAGGTGTGCAGGCCGAGCACGCTGTAGAGCGGGCAGACGCCGGAAATGGCGGTCACGAGCGGCACGATCGCCACCAGCGCCAGCGCGGGATGCCCGGCGATCATGCTGAATACGATGATCATCGCGGCGAGGGCGAGGCGGATCACGCCGTCTGCGTCTCCGATATTGCGCTTGAACATGGAACTGGTCCTCCACTGGGGTTTGGTGTGGAGGCCTTATGCGATAGCCGCGCGGGGCGCACATTGATGCAGATCAAGTCTGGCTAGATCGTCCGGTACTGCGGATGCCCGCTTTGCAGGATCTCGAGGATCGGGAGCGGGAAGGCGGAGGCGGGATCGAACACCGGCTGATCGGGCAGAGGATTGGACCAGTCGAGAACGTAATTCCGCCGGGTGATGCGCCATTCGGCTCCGCGCTTCTCGAAAGCATCGAGATAGCGCCCGCCATACATCGTGCCGGCATAGCCCCCTGCCTCGGTGGGGCGCGCCCCGGCGGTTAGGCCATAGCTTTCGACTTCGGCATGCGTGTCATCGATGAGGCGGATCGCGGGGGGGCTGAAGAAGTGCCAGCGCCGCGCGCTGCGGCGTTCGATGGCCATGACCGCAGGGATGAAATCGGCGGCGCTGCCCCTGAAGAAGCCATAATCGATCGCTGCATCGGGCCAGAAGCACGAGGCCTGGCCCTCGTCGTCGAGCCAGTCGAGCGTGCGCGAATAGCGCGCCAGCACGTCGACGATCGCGTCCTTGGCGAGCAGGTCCTCGAGCGACCGCGCTGCGCTCATGCCCGGCCGCTCCACCACGCGGGGATGGTAAGCGGGAAGCGTTCCTGCGCTGTTCTGAGGTCTGCGTCCGCATCGGCGGGGAGCGGCGTATCGATGGTTTGCGGGAGATCGCCGCCGGCGCCCTTGACCGGGTCGAGGTATTCGAGCCGGATGCCATCAAGCACGGCGGCGAAATCATGACCTTCGTGGTGCGGCGACATCTGGTGGCGGTAGAAGGTCGTCTTGTCGTCGAACGAAAGCAGGCAATAGTAGAGGTTCGGCTCCTCGCCCTTCCAGTACTCGTAACGCTTTACGCCGGTTTCGGTGGTCCAGGTCTGGTGAGCCATATCGGCCATGATGGCCTCCCACTTGTCCTCGGTGCCGGGCTTGATGCGGATATGCGCGAGAAGGGTGGTCATGCCGTGGTCTCCCGTTCGAAAGTGCAGTGCAAGGTGAGCGTGCCGAGCATGATGCCCGGCTGGTGGAGGAAGGTGTTGCCGGGGGCGTAATCGAGCGCGGCGAGGCGGTCGCACAGGCGGTTCCATGCGATTGTCTGCTCAAGCCGCGAGAGGCCGGTGCCGGGGCAGACGCGGGGGCCTGCCGAGAAGGCGAGGTGGCGAGTGACCGCGGCCCTGTCGAGCTTGAGGTCGAGCGGATCGTCGAACTCGTCCGCGTCGATGTTGGCGGCACCCCAGCGGAGGTGGAGGGTGGAGCCGGCAGGGACTTGGACGCCTTGGAATACCTCGTCCTGCGAGGTTATGCGGGTGGAGAGCCCTTGCGTCGGGGAGCGCAGGCGCATGCCTTCCTCGGTGAAGGGGCGGATCAGCGCGCGGTCGGCCTTGAGCTTGGCGAAGAGGCCGGGGCGTTCGATCAGCAGCTGCGCTTGTTCAACGAGGGCGTACTGGGTGGTTTCGAGGCCGCCGATCACCATGGCGTAGACGATGCCGTCGATCTCGTCGTCGGTAAGCTTGCGGTCCAGCGCCTCGTAATGGACCTGGGTAAGGAAGCTGATCATGTCCTCGCCCGGATCCGCGCGGCGGCGGCGGACGTGGCTGCGGACGTAATCGGAGAAACCGGCGAGGAGCCGGAACTTCTCGGCGGTCTGTTCGGGCGTGAGCACATTGTTGTGTCCGCAGCCATGGACATAGGACATGACTTGCGCGTTGCCCCAGATCTCAAGGTCCTTCACGTCCTCAAGCGGGAAGCCGAGCACGCTGGCCATCGTGCGCTGGGGCAGGGGGCGTGCGAAATCGGCGACGAAGTCGAATTGCTCGCCCGCTATCCACTGGTCGATCAGCGCATCGACATGACCGGTGATCATCGCCTCGTGCCGCTTCGCGCCGGGGCCGACCCACGGGTCCGTCAATTGCTGGCGATGCGCGCGCCAGAGTTCGGGATTGGGGCGCAGCGAGGCGATCGATTTCACCATGGCGTCGATATCGGGCATTGCGCGGACCGAGGCCGGATCGGCCTTGCGCGCCTCCAGCAGGAGCGACAGCGTCGGGGGATAGCGTTCCCAATCGCGCACGACCCAGGCGATGTCTTCGTATTTGGAGAGGATGAAGGCGTCGCAGCCGCTCGTCAGGCCTTCGCCGGGCAGGCGCAGCACCGGTGCCTCGGCATGGAGGATGGCATAGGCCTCGTACCAGTGTTCGGCTGCGCCGGGGGCGAAGAGATCGACGTCCGCCAGCGCGTGCGGACATGGCATCGGGCTCAGCTGATGATTGATGCGGCTCATGGCCCTCTCCCCCGGCTTTATCCAAATAGCCAGTTGTTGCGGGGGGGATGGTGCATGACCAATGCGCAGGCTGCCACGATCACTTTTGCCAAGACCATAATGGGCAGCGGCTAGGGGAGATCGCATCATGACCCGCATCGCCAAGATTGCGCCCGAGGACTGGGACCCGCGCCTGCGCGCGGCGCTGAAGCCGGAAGACCGCACCGAGATCGAGCAGGGGATGATCCGCTTCCTCGCGCATTGCCCCGATCAGGTGCTGGGCATGATGCAGTTTGCCGGCGCGCTTAAGGTCCATCGGCAACTGCCGGAAAAGCTGGTGGAACTGGTGCGGCTGCGCGTCGCCTTCTTCAACCAGTGCCGCAGTTGCATGGCGATCCGCTACACCGATGCGTTGGAAGACGGCGTGACCGAGGACCTTGTCTGCTCGCTGGAGCGGCCACAGGAGGCCGAGAACCTGTCTCCGGCGGAAAAGGCGGCGATCCGTTTTGGCGAGGCCTTCGCGACCGACCATTTGCGCATCGACCAGAAGATGTATGCCGATCTGCGCGAGCACTTCAGCGAGTCCGAGATCGTCGAGCTGGGGATGACCTGCGCGTTTTTCGTGGGCTTCGGGCGGCTGGCGGCGACCTTGCACATGGTCGAGGAACTACCCGATGCGTTCCGGCGCGAAGGCGTGGTCGCGCCCTGGGGCGAGGAACGGGTGGTCGTGCGATGAGCGAGGAGCTGGGCATCAATCTGTTCGATCCGGCGGTCCAGCAGTGCCCCTATGACGCCTATCGCACGCTGCGGGATCAGGCCCCGGCCTATCGCCAGCCGGGGACCAACATCTACGTCGTGACGCGGTACGAGGACGTGCGGCGGGTGCTGCTCGATACCGAGAACTTCCCGAGCAGCCCCAAGACGGCCGGGTTGCAGACGCTGTCGGCCAATGTCGAGCGGCAGAAGAAGGTGGTCGCGCGCTTCAACGAGCGCGGCTGGCTGCCCGAGCCGACCTTGAGCGGACGGGACGATCCGAACCACAAGCAGATGCGCGCGATGTTCAACGAGGCGTTCAAGCCGAGCCGGATCAAGGAAATCGATCCGCTGGTGGAAAACCTCGCCTACGAGCTGATCGACGGCTTCGTGGCCGACGGCCGCTGCGAATGGGTCAGCCAGTTCTGTGTGCCGCTGCCGCTCTATATCATCGGCGAGCAGATGGGCGCCAAGCGCGAGGACATGTGGCAGATCAAGCGCTGGACCGACGCCTTCTTCAAGCGCATCTCGATGATGCTGCCCGAGGAAGACGAGATCGAGATGGTCGACCGCGAGATCGAGGCGCAGCATTACTTCCAGCCGATCTTCGAGCGGCTGCGCGCGAACCCCGATGATTCCCTCATCAGCGTGCTGGTCAACACCGTGATCGAGGGTTGGGGGCGGCCCCTCAATGACAACGAGCTTCACGCCGAGATGATGGCCGATACGTTCGTCGGCGGCAGCGAGACGACCACCAATGCACTCGCGGCGGGGATGAAACTGCTGATCGAGAACAAGGACGTCTGGCACAAGCTAAAGTCCGATCCCGAGCGCTACATGAAGACCTTCGTCGAGGAAGTGGTGCGGCTTGAATCCCCGGTTCAGAGCCTGATGCGTTTCTGTGCAAACGATACCGAGCTTGAAGGCACGATGATCCCCAAGGGCGCGCTGGTGAATGTGCGCTTTGCCGCCGCCAACCGCGACGAACGGGTGTTCGAATGCCCGGAGAAGCTCGATCTGGACCGGCCCAAGGCGGGGGCGCACATGGGCTTCGGCTCGGGGACTCATCATTGCCTTGGCGCGCCGCTGGCGCGGCGGGAGCTCTCGTGGGGTTTCCAGGCGGTGGTCGACCGCTTCGAGGACATGCACTTCGCAGACGGGCTGAACGACTTTTCGGTGCACCCGCACTTCCTGCTGCGGAGCCTCAAGGCGTTGCATATCGAGTTCGAGGTGAAGCGGGGTTAGGCGGTCGCTCCCGGAATTGTAGTCATTGCGAGCGTAGCGAAGCAATCCAGAGCGGTGGTGCGTGCCACTCTGGATTGCTTCGCTACGCTCGCAATGACGAACGGGGGTGTTGGGTGCCGACAGGGATGCGCCGCAGCCCCTACTTCGCCACCTCGAACACCATCAGCGCGTTGCCTGGGGAATGGCTGTACATGCCGTAGCCCGAGTTCACGAAGACCTTGCCCTTCCAGACGGCGGCGCCGGGACCGCTCATCGAGCCGCCCTTCGCTGTCTGGCCGCCGATGGCAGGCATCGGCTGGGTAGTGTCGTATTGCCAAAGGATGCTGCCCGTATCGGCATCATAGGCCCGCAGCATGCCGTCGAGGTGGCCGCCGAAGACCACGCCCGCGATGCTGGTGACTGCGGCGGACATGCCCGGGTCGCAGAACTTGCGGCCCTCGCAGTTGTCCTTGGCGCGGGCCTGCCAGACCACGTTGCCGGTGGCCGCGTCGAGCGCATGGAGGCCGGCGCCGCGGATCGCAGGGTCGTAGAGGCGGGCGTCGCCCGTGTCGGCCATGTCGTTGATGGGCACGAAGACGCGGTTGCCCTCGGCCGACATGCCGAAGTGGACGCCGCCCTGCGTGCCGCCGTGGCCGAGCCGGGTCATCCATCTGACCTTGCCGGTATCGGGATCGAGACCCCAAGCTTGGCCGGACTTCTGCCCGATGACGAGCATCTTGGCGCCGGTTTCAGTGTCGACGAGGAGCGGGGAGGCGGCGACGTCGTAGTCCGGCCCGCCTTCCTTGGGGCAGGAGCCAAGACCCATCATGCAGCCGACGTTCCAGGCATCGCCGAGCGTGAGCTGCGTGCTCCAGATGCGCGCGCCGGTGCGGGCATCGACCGCGAAGACCGCGTCCGAACCATCGTCGGCTGGGGTGGAGTAGTTCTCTCCCGAGCCGAAGTAGACGCGGTTCGTCGCGGCGTCATAGGTCGGGCTGTTCCAGACGGGGGCGCCGGAGGGGCCGAGGATCTGGGTGCCGTCCGCCGTCTTGCCTTGCGGCACGGGCTTTCCGGCGGTGTAGGCGCGCCACTTCTCCTCGCCGGTGGCGGGATCGACCGCGACCACAGAGCCGCGGAAGGTGCAGCAGGGATAAGCAGGGTTGCCGGCCTGCACGACCTCGAGCGAGGAGACGGGAACATAGAGCAGCCCGCCGCCCAGAGTGGGCGTGCCGGTGATCGTGGCGTCGGCATGATCGCTCATGCGGCTGGCCCAGATTTCCTTGCCTGTGAGCGCATCGAGCACATGAACCTTGCCGAGCAGATCGCCGAAGTAGAGCCGCTTGGTCGAGGCTTCCGCAACGATTGCGGTGCGTACCTCTGCGCTAAGGCGCGTGGTCCACTTGGTGCAGCCGGTGTCCGGATCGAAGGCGTAGACGGTGCCGTCCTGGCTGCCGACGAAGAGCGTGCCCCACGCGACAGTCGGCTGCGAGCGGATATGGGTGGCGGCCGGATAGGCGAAGGCCCACTTGAGTTTCAGCTTGGGCACGTCCGCCTTGGCGAGGCCGGCAATGCTGGCAGGTACGAAGCGGCGATTGTCATGGCCCCAGCCGATATCGGCCGGAATGTCGGTCATGTCGAGCTTGGCAGCTGCGCCCTTGCAACGCGGCGGCGGTGCCGGGCGCTGATAGGAGGCGTAGGGCGTGCGGGTGAGGTATTCGGCGACCTCGATCTTCTGCGCCGGGGTGAGGCTGGCGGCCTGCTGACGCATCACGCCGGTGGTCATCGCGTTCACGATGGCATCGGGCGCGAGCATCGCAAGGAAGCCGGGCGAGGGCGCCTTGGGCACGCCGCCCAGATGGCACATTGCGCAGTGCTGCTCGAACAGCGGGCGGCCGGGCGCGGTCTCGGGATTTATGGTTGGGCCCGCCCGTGAATTCATGTCCTCGGTCGACTTGATCCGCGTCGGTGTCGCCGCGCTCAGTCCGGCTGCAAGGGTCAGCGCGGCGAGGCCGGAAAGTACCGCGAGGCGGCCAGATTTAAGCAGCATGCGTTGGGGCCTTTCAATCGAGCGAGCGGTAGAACTTGAGCTTCATGTCCTCGGCAAGACAGTCGAGGATCGGCGGCACGAGCCGGTCGTGGAAGTCGATGTGCATGTGCGCCTCGAACGCGGCGTCGTCCCTGAAGGTGGCGACGCACTGGAACAGGTCAGGGTCGTCCTCCGACTGGAACAGCTCGTAGACGAGCGCATCGGGTTCATGCGCGAAGACCAGCTTCTTGAGTTCGGTCTGCAGCGCGATCAGGTCCTCGCGCTTTTCGGGTTTGGTGCGCAGCTCGGCGATGAAGCTCTTTGCAGTCATCGTCTCAGCCCTCCGCTGCCGGTTCGAGATCGTAGAGAAGCTCACGCGAGTAGGAGCCGTCCATGCACGCAATCATCCGCTCCATCAGAGGCTGGTTGTGCGGGTATGCCACGTGTGCCTTGTCCGCTTCCTCATCGGTGAAACGTTCGTAGACAGCGAACATGCCCGGTTCGGCAAGCCGGTAGAACTGATAGGCCAGAGTGCCCGGTTCGCCGGGGGCGAGTGCTTCCATCTCCCTCGCGAGCGAGATGAATTCGGCTTCCTTGTCGGCACGGATGCGGAAACGGGAGAGGAAGGAAAAGGCCATTGGTCGGGATCTTTCTCGGCTCAGGCCTTGCGGCCCTGTTCGTAGGCGGTCCAGCTGGGCAGACGCTCGGGGTAGTCCGCGAGCTTGGGCTCGGGATAGGCGTGGTTGCGATCGGGCCGGGCGAGAATGCCGGGATAGGCCTCGACCGGCACGTAGTAGAGAAAGCCGATTACCCGCTCGGCAAACTTCCAGCCGGAGGGCGTCTTGCGGTAGCGATCATCGTAGCGGATCGCGGCGACCATCATCAGGCCGTGGCGCATGAGTTCGGCATGGCCGGCGACGCGGCCGGTGGCGTTGGCCTCGTCCACGAAATCGATCTGGATATCATGCATCACATGGTGGCCGGGGCCGAGCACGGCGAAGCGGCCATCGAACTGCGCCATGATCGCATCGGGCCCTGCCGCGTGCATCACCCCGTCGTGCGAGCGCAAAACGGCATCTTCAGCGAACAGCCCGCGCACGGCCTCGATCCGGCGATCATCGATATCGAAGCTGTAGTGCGCGACGAGCTGGCGGATCTGGGATTCGGCTTCCAGCCGCGCGATGCGCGCTACGAGATCGGCCAACGGGGTGGCCCCTTGGTCAGGCATGTCGCTGCGCTCTCTCTCCCGCAGACCGCTTTTGTGCGGACCTGCTTTGAAAACCATGATAACCGGCCTTTGACTGAAAACAATCATGAATGTTTGGAAGGCTATCGCGGCGGAGGGCCCTGTCTCCGCGAAGTGTGTCTGTGTGCCACTGTGTGGCAGAGATGAGCCATTTGCTACCATGGGCAAGGGGTAGGGGCGGCGCGCAGGGCAAACCCTAAGGGCGCGACGGCGGGCCCTCCAGCCTTCCCAAAAAAACATACATGTCTGCTTGCAAAATGCGCTCCGAGGGTTATCCTTGGGGCCACACCGCACACCAATGCGGGGCATGAGGAGATGGGGATGGCACTGAGGGACCTTCGCTGGTCGGCAGCTTGCGGCGCACTGGCGGCCGCGATGATCGCAGCACCGGCATTCGCCAATGACGAAGCTCAGGCAGCGCAGCCACAAGCAGCGCAGACGCAGTCCAGCGCCGATGACATGGCGAGCGACCGGCTGAGCGAGATCGTGGTGACGGCCACGCGGCGCGTTTCCAACCTGCAGCGCACTCCGGTTGCCGTATCGGCGGTCGATGCCAACCTGATCCGCCAGGCCAGCCCGCGCGACATCGGCGATCTCGCCGCTTTCGTGCCGAACTTCTCGGCCAACACGATCACCAACTTCAACGCCGCCTCGTTCGCGATGCGCGGCGTCGGCCAGACCTCGATCATCGTCTACTTCGAGCCGCCGGTCGCGGTGCTGGTTGACGACTTCGTGGTGCCTTCGGTTCAGACGCAGCTGCTCGACACCTTCGACGTGGCGCAGGTCGAAGTGCTGCGCGGGCCCCAGGGCACGCTGTTCGGCAAGAACACCACCGGCGGCGCGGTGACGGTGAAGACCAAGCGTCCCGAGCTGGGCAAGATCGGCGTTGATGGCCGCTTCGAGCTTGGCTCGTTCGAAACCCGCCGGTTCCAGGTCGCGGCAAACGTGCCGATCTTCGACAACATGGCGCTGCGCGTGGTCGGCGGCATGGAAACGTCTGACGGCTTCTATCGCAATGGCGCCTGCTACGGTCCGGTTGGGCCGTTCGTTGATAACGCAAACTTCAACGGCGTGTCCGGCTGTCTCGATGGGCGCCGCGCCGGCGGCAAGGACGTGGCCACGCTGCGCGGCAAGCTGCTGTGGCAGCCGACCAGCCGCCTCAGCATCCTGGCGCAGTATGAATGGCTGCGCGACCGCTCGGAGACGGTGCCCTCGGTCAACGAGAACTACACCTACACCGGCAATACCCCGTTCCTTACCGACTTGCTGAATACGATCCGCCAGAACCCGGCGAGCAGCGATCCGCTCGACAATGCGGCGATCTCGTATCGTCAGGACGGCCTGATCAAGATGAAGGACGGCCAGCGGATCTCGGTCGACGGGTTCTACCTCAATGCCGACTACGATCTCGATTTCGGCAAGCTGACCTCGGTCACCGGCTGGCGCCGCCAGATCTCGCGTATTCCGAACTCCTATGCGGGTGCAGCGCCGATCGGCAAGGACGGCACCCCGCTCTCGTTCTTCGACGCAACGCGCGATGACAACCGCAAGACCTTCCAGCAGGAACTGCGCTTTGCCACCAATACCGGCACGGCTTTTGATGCGGTGATCGGCGGGTTCTACCAGCGCGAGACGGTGGATTTCTGCGTTGCGCAGATCCTTGGTTTCCTCGATCTCGTCCCTCCGGGCAAACTGCCGTTCGGCAACTGGAACGACACGCCCTACATCCTGTGCAACGCGCAGCGGTCCAGCTCGAAGGCGGTCTTCGCCGAAGGCACCTACAAGATCACCCCTGAACTGACGTTCACCGGTGGCTTCCGCTATACCTGGGAAGACAAGACCTGGTATGGCCGCAACCAGGCGTTCATCCCTCAGCTCGGCGGCGGGTTCGATCCCTCGATCGCGATCAACGAGGCGCTGGACGCGAGCGTGTTCAAGTTCCCGGCTAACGTTGTCACGGTCAACAACAAGTCGAACAGGCCGACCTTCCGCGCCACGCTCGGCTATCAGGCGACGCCGGATATCTTTGCCTATTTCAACTATTCGCGCGGCTTCAAGAGCGGCGGTTTCAACGATCAGATCGGCGGCTTCGCGGCCTTCGCGACCGACCTTGACGCGTTCCGCGAAGCGGCCCGCGCGACCCGGCCGGAAACCGCGGACTCGTTCGAAGCCGGCGTGAAGACCGAGCTGTGGGACCACCGTCTGCGCTTCAATCTCACCGGCTTCTACGTGAAGTACAAGGACCTGCAGAAGCAGCTCAACGTGCCGATCGTGGTCAACGGTGCGCCAAATCAGGTCACGCTGTTTGTCAACGCGGCGAGCGCCACTGTGAAGGGCATCGAGGCCGAAGCCACCGCGCGTCTGTTCAAGGGCTTCACCTTGCGCGGCGTGCTGGGCTACCAGGATGGCAAGTACAACCAGTACACTGCACCTGGTGCCGGCTACAATCTCGCGGACGCGCCGCTTGATCGTGCGCCCGAATGGCAGTGGACGATCGACGGAGCCTACGAGGTTCCGCTTGGCTCGAATCACAAGATCATTGCCAATGCTTCGGCGGCTTATACCGCGCGCAACCTCAACACCCAGTCGATCACCGACATCGACGGCAACACGTTCCTCAACGCCCGCACGCTGGTGAACGCCTCGCTGACGCTCTCGCAGATCGACGACAAGTACTACATCAAGGCGATCGGCCGGAACCTGACCGACGAGCGCTACCGGATCGCCTCGCAGAACGTGGCGGGCCTGTGGCTCAACTCGAACTTCGGTGCGCCGCGCTACTTCGGCCTCGAAGTGGGTGTGAAGTTCCGCGGCCCCTGATGGGAGCTTCGGACAGGTGCTGATGTCTGCGGGTCGCCATGCGGGGAAACTGCATGGCGGCCCGCAATCATGATCTGGAAACGACAATGAACGCCTTGGACCTTTGGGACATTCACACCGGCAAGCGCTTTCCCTTCGATGCGCGGTCGCCGAGGATCGACAACGGCACAGGGCGTCCGAGCCCGGATCGCTACGTGAGCGCCGCCTACGCCGCCGAGGAATGGGACAAGGTCTTCGCGAAAAGCTGGCTGCTGGCGGGTCCGCTGTCCGACATTCCCGAGCCGGGCGACTTCATGAAGTTCGATATCGGGCCGGAAAGCTTCATCGTGGTGCGCGATGACGATGGTTCGGTTCGCGCGCATTACAACGTCTGCCCGCATCGCGGCAGCCAGCTGGTGAGCGCCGATCTCGGTTCAGTCGGCCAGTTCACCTGCCCGTTCCATTCGTGGAAGTTTGCACTGGACGGCAGTTGCGTCGAAATCACCGATTCAGAGACGTTCCGGCCCGAAGTGCTGTGCCACGGCACGGACCTCTCGTCGGTGCGCTGCGAGGTGGCGGCGGGCTTTGTGTTCCTCTCCATGGACCCTCAGATCAAGCCCCTCGCCGAGTTTCTGGGGCCGATCCTGCCGCAGCTCGAGCTCTACGAGATCGACCAGATGTACGTGGTGCAGCACCGCCGGTCGGACTGGGGTGCCAACTGGAAGGGCGGGGTCGACGCCTTCGCCGAGATCTACCACCTCCACGCCGTCCATCCGCAAACGCAGTGCCTGATGGACGACCGCACACAGATCGACCTCTGGCAGGGCGGGCTCAGCCGCCAGTTCGTGCCCTTCGCGCAGCCGAGCCCGCGCTTCCCCGATCAGGAAAGCGTGAACCCGGGCATCCAGATGATGCTGCGCGATGCGGGCATCGACCCCGAAACATATGAAGGCACGGCGCGCGAGACCCGCAGCGCGGTGCAGGCGGCGAAGCGCCAGCGTTCGGACGAGCTGGGGCTGCGCTACGAGCGTTTCAGCGACAGCCAGCTATCGGATTCGGTGGTCTATTCGGTGTTTCCCAACGTGCAGATCGGTTGCCATCCCGAAGCGGTGTTCCTCCACCGCTTCCTTCCGCACCCGACCGATCCGAACCAGTTCACCTATGACACGATCATCCTCTACCGCCATGTCGATGCGCCGGGCTATTCTGCACCGGCGTGGATGGGGATGGGCGAGGACGTCGATCTTTCGGGCCGTACCAGGCCCGACGTGATCCACACCAAGCTTGGCGAGCCGCCATGCCTGGGCGAAGTGCTCGATCAGGATAGCGACCTCTTGCCGGTGGTGCAGAAGGGAGCCCGTTCGCGGGGCTTCAAGGGGCCGCTGTGGAGCGAGCAGGAAGGCCGTCTGCGGCATTTTCATGCCGAGCTTGACCGGATGATGGAGGCCTGAGCGGGGCGGCGGTTTGTGCCGCGCTGAATCCCCGCCTGCGCGGGGATGACGAGAGTGCGGTGATA
>Ga0315905_10004913_pt1 | contig 13662 bp, 20 predicted proteins | sample LakEriMetagenome_5_FD_203522 | JGI IMG/M metagenome (GOLD analysis project Ga0315905, IMG submission 203522) | Freshwater fungal communities from buoy surface, Lake Erie, Ohio, United States - Buoy 4 MA121 | ecosystem: Environmental > Aquatic > Freshwater > Lake | place: USA: Lake Erie, Ohio... | reverse complement strand
CACCTTACACTCCCGAATATCATAATTGGGCATTTAATCGCACAAGGGCTAAACTTGGAAAGATTTGGGAATCAATACCTGATGATACGGATATCTTAATCACTCACGGTCCTCCTAAAGGTATTTTAGATTCTGCATCAAGAGATAAACATGTAAGTGAACATGTAGGTTGCTCTGCTTTACTTAAAAAAGTATTAAAGATACAACCTAAATATATGATATTTGGACATATTCATGACAATGGTGATAATTTAAACAATGGTACATTTAAATTATTAAATTGCAAAACAATCTTTGCAAATGTATCTTGCGTTAAAGATGGTGATAAGTTACCATTTGTACACAATGGATATAGTTTTGATTACTTATAACCTAAATCGGTAAGTAATTTAGTAAAGTTAGTAATCAAAGTTTGTTTATTAAATTTAGAAGGGTTAATTTTTTCTTTATTAACACCATTCATCATATTAATAAATTGACCATTTAACTTAACAAGGTTATCAACTTGTGATAAAGTTTTATTCTGTTGTGTATTTCTTTGAGACTGTAAGGTAGTAGATTGTTTAGTTGCATTAGTTGCTAAACTTGAGGGTGCAGTACCTTGAGGTGCAAATCCTGTGCTACCAACAGGTGTAGAACCCATAGGTGTCTCTTCCATCAACATCTTACGAACCATTGCCCTTAATTGTGATTCATTAATTAAAACTTTATTCATATTTCTTTTATTATAATTAGTTGATTCTTTAATACCTGCAACGAATCTACCACTATAATTTTTTTGTAAATAATCAGCCATTTGTTGATTCATATTAAAATCAGGTTGTAATGGTTTTTCATCAGGTGCTGCCTCTAATGTCCTACTTAAAAATTGTAAAAAACCATTCTCAACAGTATCATCAATAATAGCTGACATCTTATCATCAACATCTAATCTATCTAACCATGTATTAGTCTTTACCGTATCAGGTTTTTTAAATGCAGTAGTTAAAAAATCAAATGCAGTTTTTGCATTTGATGCACCAGGAATTAAACCCAATAATTGGTCTAAAGCAAGTTCCTTACCTTGTGATAATATCTTTTGACCTTTCTGTTTTAAAGAAATTAACTTTATTAGTTTTTTTAACTCACCATAGGTTTTTAATTCCATAAAAATATTTTATTGTAAATAGTAAAATTTAAAAAAAAAAATCATATATTTGAATTGTGAAAACAATATGTCGGGATGGTGGAATTGGTAGACACTATGGACTTAAAATCCATTGGCAGCAATGCCGTGAGGGTTCGACTCCCTCTTCTGACACTAATGGCCTTGTAAGTAAACGGATATACTGATTGCCTTCTCATTCCATTCTGAGGAATAGAGAGAGAAGCAATTCTTCTAGGTTCGATTCCTAGCGAGGCTACACCTTTGCAGTATGGGTAATATAGAAGCTGTAATGTCTATGGGGAATTATCTCCCTCGATAGATAGTTTAATATTAGTTACTTGAATACTAATTGACAGCTTGGAAAGACAAGCATAAGGTCAGGTGGCATAGATGTCAAATCAAATTTATAGGTGGATATTCCTATAATTCCCTGATTGTGGGAGCAAATCCTACCTTGACTACAATCGGTTTCATCCCCAAAGATAGTCTCTTTGGTCCAACAACCCTATACTTGTGAAAACCGAAAGTTTAGTGGGTTGTTTACTTTTTCTTTTTATCTGTTAGTGGACCACCAACAACCCATGCATCACAGGTTCTTTTAGCAGCGCATTTAAATTTTAAAAATCTACAATAACCTAATTGACCTGCATCAATTACATCATGTGGGTCTTCAGAATCTTCATCATCACCAATACCTTTAGCAATACAATCTAATGTCTTTTTGGTAATATCAAATGCTGCACAATTACCACAAATAGATTTTTTAGCTTCATTGATTGAATCAAGTTTCCACATTTCTACTTTCTCTTCCCAAAACTTTCTGTTTGGTTGATTTGGGTTTAATGGTCCATATCCTTTATGCTCAATAGCTTCTTGTCTGTTTTCAAGATTTAAATCAATATCCTGTGTTGCAGGAGGACACTTAGAAGTCTCTTCGTTCATATGGACGAATTTCTTCATATCTTTATATTGACTTTCGCTGATAAATATTTTCATATTTTTTCTATTTAGATTTGTCTTTGATGATATGTTTTAGGGTCATCATATTCTCTATACCATCCTTGACCTTTTAACGATTCCATAATATCTTTTTCAATCATTTCTAACATGTTTGCATATTTAGAATCATAAATATTAATTGGATAAGATTTATTTTCGTTTGGATTTGGATAATATTCAACATTTTTTATTTCCCAATTATGTTCTTGTTTACCACTTAAATCTTCTTCAGCACTCCAATCATAAAATATTGAAGCACCATTAGGTAATTTTATTTCTTCACCATCCCCATCAAGAGTTTCTCCTTGAGGGTATCTTTCAGGATACTTTTCAAAATCATCCATATCATAACCATCTTCATCGTATTCTCTTAACATTTTTCTAACTTGATTTCTAAGTTGACTTTCTGTAAATATAACGGTTTTTTTCTTTTCTAAATTATTTTTTTCTTCGTTAATAATTCTTTTGACTAAATTTTTAAATTGGGTTAAATTAACATTTTTCTTCATAAAAATTCTTTTTATTAAATAGTTAAAATAAAAAAAACGTACTATATTTAGTATATGAAAATCATTAACGCTCAAGAATTTAAAGAAATTATTAATGAGAATGTAATTGTCTCGTTTTCAACTAATTGGTGTGGTCCTTGCCTTATGTTAGCACCAACCCTTGAATCAATTACTGAAGTTCCTGTATATAAAGTGGATGCTGATGCAGAAGCTGAACTTTGTCTTGAATATAAAATTAGAACTGTTCCCACAATCATTTCCTTTAAAGAAGGAAAAGAATATAAAAGAAATACAGGTAATCAACCTAAAAATAAAATCCTAGAACTATTAGACTAAAATGAATTGTCAAATAATTAACTTAGTTAAACATAAAGGTGAAATCATTGGGGTTCTCCTACAAGTTGATAATGGTAATACACAATACCTAACAATAGAAGAATATAATAATTTTATTAAAAAATAAGATTAATATTTTTCTCTTAAAGATGATAAATCTTGTGACATTTGACCCATTCGACTTTGATAATCTGGATTTCCTATCACTTTATTTACAGCAGTACCTGCTTTACTTAAAAGCGGAGCAACAAAAACTGCAACCATTTCATGTATTGCATAAATCATATAAATAATGCTACCTGCTTCAAGTAGAACACTTATTCCAGTTGAATCTCCAAGTATAGCACCTAATACTTGTTCACTGATATGATGTACTAAATCATGAAGATATGGTATGTTTTCTAATGCAGCAGTTACGGCAGCAGGTAATACAACCCATTCAATAACTTTTATACCACTACCTAATTTAGTCGCTAATTCATTTGAAGCTTTAAATAAACGTCCTATGGCTAATTTTGAAAGTTTTACAAGAGCAAATTGAATAGGGCTTGTAAGAATCTTTACAATTGTCATTAACCCATAAATGATTTTTTGAGCAGCAGGGTTTTTAATCCATTGTTCAGGATGTACTATTTCATTTTCAAGTAACTTAAACATTCGTCTACTTGTAAAAACTTCTTTTAAACTATTTTGACCCATCTGACTTAATACAGGATTATTTAAAACACTGGTACTTAACGTATTCCAAAATTTTGCTATATATCCTTTAAAAAAATTAAATAATTTAGCACATGTTTGTAGTTCTTCATCACGACTTGGGTGATTTTCATGTTTATTTAAATAAGCTATTAAAGCATTTTTTTTACTACTAAATTGATTTTTTATATAACTATATGCAGCTTTACTAACTTTTATAGCTGAAGTCTTTAAAAATTCCCAAATCTTTAAAACAAAATTTTTTATATTACCATATACCTGCTTAATCTTACCCCAAGCATCTCCAAAGAATTTACCAACATTACCAAAAAATCCTTCTTTTAATAATAAATTATGTTTTCTAATATTTGATTCATTAATTGATTCATAAGTTTTAAAATAATCTTTTAAATATTTACATTCACTTTCATTAAATAAACTACTTTTATGAATATTATTAATATATTCTTTTTGTAATTCTTTTGTTAATACACCTAAAAGCGTACCTTCAAAATTATTTATTTTTTTTAAATTAGATTTATAATCCTTCTCACTTATCAAGCCTGATAACTTTTGAAATTTTAAGACTTCCTCAAGCAAAAAAATGTTTTCCATATTTTTTACTTTAAATAGTCTTTTTTAAAAAAAACGTATTATATTTATGTCATGGCGAATAATTGTTACAATATTATCACCGTTGAAGGTGATATCGAAACCCTTAATAAAATTAGAGATATAATCACACCTTTAAGTCAAAGTGGTTTGAATTATGAAAACTATAAAGAAATCTTTAATAATGAACAAGTCTTTATTGATTCTTATGAAGACTATGACTTTAGAGAAGAACATCCTAAATGGTTTACTCCCGAAGAACCTTTTATTAGTGAAGGTCAATTAATTATTCAAGGTGATTCAGCTTGGACTCCTGTTACTGAACTTGCTGGTATAATTAGTCATGTCTATAAAGTTTTTGTAAGAATCACTTATGAAGAACAAGGTATGAACTTTGCAGGTGAACAAATATATAATGAAGATGGTGTTTGTGTACTTGATGATGAATATACTTATTGGGAATGGCAATTTAAAGAAGGTAACTTCTATGATGAATTTGATTTTAGTGCTGAATACATGGATGACCTTGATGAATTCTTAGATATTAATAACCTCACCAATAAAGTTGATATGGATAAAGTTATGGAAATTTGGAATAAATACCATAACGAAGAAAACGAAGATGAAGATGATGAGAATATTTAAATTTTTATATGAACATGAATGGAATCCCTATAGAGGAGAATATAAAAGACTTAACAAAACAAAAATACTATTGATAATTTCAATAACAAATTTTATTGTATCTTTAGTCAATCTCTATCTTCATTTAACTAATTAAATAGAATTATGTATAATACTTTAGACTATCACCAATCGGTAAACAAACTAAGAACATTCTTCCAAAAGAAAAACTTCATTGAAGTTCCAACACAATCAAGATTATCTATTCTTGCTGCTTGTGAAAACCCTCACTCAATTACACAATTTGAATATACAAATGAAATTTGGCCTCTCCCACAAACAGGTCAAATGTGGTTGGAATATGAATTATTAAAGAATCCAACTTGGGATGGTGTATTTTGTGTATCAACTTCATACAGACAAGAAAAAAATCCAATCCAAGGTAGACATGAACTTATCTTCCCAATGTTTGAATTTGAATCAAAAGGAACAATGAAAGATATGGTTCAATTAGAAGCTGAATTACTTGAACATCTTGGCTTTGATAAACCAATTGAAGTAAATTATGATGATGTTTGTCAAGAATATGGTGGAGTTGAAATTCTTGAAAATGAACATGAAGCAAAAATGTGGGAAGAAAAAGGTCCTGTAGTATCACTTCAAAACTTTCCCCTAAGAACTAACCCATTTTGGAATATGCAACATAATGATAATGGAATCTTTAATAAAGTTGATGTTATCCTTTATGGTCAAGAAACAATCGGTTCTGCTGAAAGAAGTTGCAATGTTGAAAAAATGAGAGAAATGTTCTATACCATTGAGAATGGAGGATATTCACAAAAACTATTTGAACTATTTGGTAAAGATAGAGTAGAAAAAGAATTAGAAGATTTCTTTAAACATGACTTCTTTGAAAGATTCGGTGCAGGTATCGGTATGACAAGAATGGCTAGAGCATTGAAATTAAATGGCTCTATTGATTAAGTCATATATTATATTATTAAGCATTTTTATATTATCCATTATATCATTTTTATTTTTTGATGATTTTTTAAAAAAGAAAAAGTAATGCTATTAAACGAATTTCAAAATCTCCTAGAAAAGTATAAATCATACTCAGACAAATTATCTGAACTACATGACTTAGGTTTTGATTTCTACGAAGGTAAATTCCAACTAATCTCAGATGTAGAAAAAATAGTTGATATATCAATAGCTTCACACTATAATGAAAAAGGTATTGATTGGGTTAATTGGTTTATCTATGAAAATGACTATGGTAAAAATAATCTAGAAGCCAAAGATGGTGATGAATTAATATGCTATGATGTAAATTCATTACATGAATATATTAATAAATACCATAAGAAATAACTATTTATATAAAATTATATATTAGTTATGAAAAAAGTAAGAATCACAGAATCTCAATTAAAATCAATAGTTAAAAGAATTATTAAAGAAGAATCATCTAAACTTATGGAAATGGGTAGAGATGATGTAAACTTACAAGCAATACTTAAAAAATATGATTCTTCTAGTGAAGTAACTCAAAAAGCTATTGCAAATATGGTACTCCCTAGAAACAAAAATACAGAGTTTAATACTAAAAGTACTAGAGTTAAAATCTATAAAGAATTAAGAGATATGGATTATCAAGAGATATCAAGCATAAGAAAAAGATTAGGTCCTAAATAGAACTTAATTGAAAATGCATACCATCTTTTCTTCTCCAAATACCGCCCCAATCAAATCCTGCATCTGTAAAACATTTTACAAAACCTGCACTTAATTTAGGGTCAACTCCCAATCCATTCTCAAATGCATTCATATCAATGGCAACTCCCCATGAATGTAAACTCATTGAACTTAACCCTCTCTTCTTTCTAATATTAAAACATCCATCATAAGTCTTTAATTCATTCACATGTCCTGTGTCAATTAAATTCTTAAATGCCTTTGATAATGGTGCAACCATATCCTTATTGCAATATATCTTTTTTGGAATTAATCCTATCTCCAATTCCTTTGGCACATCCCATAATACCATACATGGATTAGATGCTGATGGCTCTCCATACTTCTTTAAACATTGCTGACTTGTTAACATATATATACCTATTTTCTATATATAGAAAAAAATAAAAGAAAAATTTTTTTGCAAAATTATTAAACACATCCTATTTAAATAAAATTAAATTATGAAACTCTGTAAAAAATGCCTATCATCAAAAGATGAATTAGAATTTGGAAATGATAAATCCAAAAAAGATAACCTAACAACCTATTGTAAAGATTGTCTCAAAACCATTAGAGAAGAAAATAAAAGTAAATACTCTTTCAATAAAGACTATTATAAAAATGTTAATGAAGAAAGAAAAGAATATCTTAAATCTTACTATCAGGAAAATAAAGAAAAAATAAAAAAACAATACATTGATAAGAAAAATAAAAATATCTAGTAAAACCTATATATGTAAAAATATCAATGATACATATAATTAAACAAATTATAAAAGAACAACTTAAAGAAGAATTTATTGATAATTCCCTAATTGGTTATCATGTAACTTCAGTTCAAAATTTAGATTCCATTAAAAAACAAGGTTTTAAAATAGGACAAAGAAAAATGCAAGGTAAAGGCTTTTATGCATTCTATGATTATAATCATGCAAAAGGATATGCAACTAAAGATATTGGTTTTAATGGTGAAGTAGCTATAGTAAAATTTGTTGTTAAAAATCCTAATAGAATACTTTATTTAAATATGGATATAGCAAAACAATTCCTTGGAAATAATTACTCACTATTAAATCAAATAGAAGAATATTTCAATGGTGGCTTTGAAGAATTCTATAATAATTGTCTAACACCTCAATACGAAAAGTTATCAGTTGAACAAATAAAAGATAAACTAAATCAAATAACAGAAAATAATACAGAAGGAATACAAAAAACATTTTTATTTGATATGGTCTCTATGGAAATAAGTGATAATTTAAATATTGTTTGGGATGGTAACTATGGGTTAGAATTTAGAATTAATAATACTAATAACCTAAAACCTATTGGTTATGAAATAATAACTAGCAAAAGTTTTAAAACCACTTCACAATATCATGATTATTCCCTTATGGATGATGTACCCAAAGAACCTGAATTTGAACCATTAATAGATTTTCTTAAAAATAACCAACATATAAATTCTTTCCCTTCTTTATATAAAATAATTCAAGATAATTTATATGAAGTTAGAAATAACAGAGAATATGATTATTATGATAATTTGCTAAATCTTATTGATAAACTAAAATAGAAAAATCTATATATATATATATATATAAAATATAGTAATGAATTCTAATAGCAAAGAAATGAAACGCATCATTGATGCATTTAAAAAACCATTAAGATTGAATGAATCAATTGATAGTGGTTCACTTATTGTATATCATAGAACAGATAAAAATCCAATTGATTTTAATAAAGGATTTAAAAGTAGCCAATATGGTGGTAAATATGGAACTGGATTGTACACTTTTTATGATTTAGATAGTGCAACAAATGAATTTAATACTGAAAAATATGGTAAATATCTATTAGAAATAAGTGTTCAAAATAATGGAAAGTTTTTATTTTTAGACCCCGATTTATTAAAAAAAGTTTATGGGAGTAATATAAGTTTAATTGAACAATTAAAAAGAATATTTGGTGGAGAATTCAATAATTTTTATCAACAAAATAAAGAAACAATTGATGAGTTAATTGGAGTTTCTGATAAAATGGGTGAAGAACCATACGAAGGTGCTAGAGGAACAAATTCAAGTGACATACTTGGTGGACTTGTATTTCGTTGTAAAGGTTTTTTTAAAAAGTGTGATGGGGCAGCTATACTTGACGATTTGGGTAAGGTTTTTGTTTTGTATGAGACAAATTTAATAAATCCAATTAGATATAGTGAAGATAACGGAAAAACATGGACTTCAATCAAGAATAAATCATCTTACAATATAGGCAAGGATAATAGGAGTGGTGAAGATAAATTATCCAATCAACAATCTAGTGGAATAGAAATTTAAATAAAATATAGATAATGGTAAATATAATTAAACAAATTATAAAAGAATCCCTTAATGAAATTAATAATGAAGAACTAAATTTCATTGAACAATATCATAATAATGATAGAATTCATATGAGTAAAGATGATATTCCTAAAATCTATAATACAACATCTGAATTAACTATAAGAGCAAAACCAACAGGATTTTGGTATGGTTTTGGTTCTTCTTGGATTGATTGGGTAAATTCAGAAATGCCCGAATGGAATTATGACCATATATTTAAAATAAATGTAAATACCAATAGAGTATTACAAATTAAAACATTAGATGAACTTATTGAATTTGATAAAGAATTCTCCATTAATAATAACTATTTTACTAAAAATATTGATTGGATAAAAGTAAGCAAAAGGTATGATGGAATAGAAATTAACCCATATCAATATAAAGCTAGATATGATATAAGTTGGTACTATGGTTGGGATGTAGCTTCAGGTTGTATTTGGAATCCAAAAGCAATATCTAACATAGAAAAATTATTCTAAAATTTTTATACCACCCCCTACTTTTTTTAAATAAAAAACCCCATAGCTTTTTTTTATTTTACACTTTATAACACATTCACTTTACATAATAAAAAGTGTCGGGAATCATTTATATCTGTCGGGAATGTTATAAATGTGTCGGGAATACTATAAATGTGTCGCAAATGTCATTGTCTTTAAATCATTGTTTTTATAATCTGTCATTGTTTTTATATCACTAATGTCAGGATTGTCCTGACTTATTTACTATAAATGATAATTTTATTAAAAATGTTTTTGCAAAATTTTATTGGGATTGGAAAGTAAAAAATATAAAAAATACATGCATGTAGCCCCCACAGCTATAGGGGGGTCAGGGGTGGGGTGCTATAGGGGGATACAGGGGGAGGGGGTGTACAGGGGGGGTCGGGTGTGTCTCTCTCATAACAATACAAAGGTAAGTAAAATAAACCAGGAATCCAAATTTAATTTAAAAAAAAGCAATCATTACTGATTGCCTTTAATTAATCCGTGCCTTTGCAATACCTTCTCACTCCACTTCCAATTGGTTTTTGATTTAGTATTCTTATTAAAAGAACCATTCCCAAAGTTTACGAATACCTGATTGGTATCAGTATTATATTCCATTGCCGTACTTTTGTACAGATTAATATTCCATTCCAAAAGCGAGAAAAAGGAATCAGCAAAATCAATTGCTTTGATTTCCAAAAGACCATTTTCAGAAATCCTTGTTTCGGTTACTTGAAACACTTTGTAAATGTCTTTTGACTTTTTAGCATTTGGATTAACCTTGGTAATGCACGACCAACCATATGGCTTGCCTTGGAAAAAAATTGGCTTAGTAAGTTCTTCGCCACACATTGCACAAGAACAAAAAAAGGAAGAAGCGGAGGTCTGCATAGTGCGAGGGGGTAAAAGTGCTGTCACTCTGACAACAATACAAAGGTACGAAAATAATTGATAAAAGCAAGCGACAAGGCAAAATAAATTAAAAAAAAATCCATCGATAAGACCGATGGACTTTTCTCTGTAAACACTTATTGTAATTTTTAAGATGAACCTTTGCCGTTGAAGTCTCCAAGCACCCAGCAGATTTCCCTTGGTGGTATTGGTATACCATACTTCTCCATCAGTTCGCCATACCACTTAACCAATGCTTCGTTCCTTGCGCCCTTGCTGTGGCCCAGGCAGGAAGTAGTGGCAAAGGCATTCATATACCATTGCATAATTTCCTTTTTGCTTTTCTTAAACTCCCATTCAAAAGGATTATTAGAGCGAGGGGTATTTTGCAGGACTTCCAATCTATCCATAAGTGGCATTGCCTGAAGGATTTCTTTAGCCTTTTGAGAATCCATAGTTCTCCATTGCTCAAAGGAGAAGGTCTTTGGGTCGATGCTGATATCAGCAGAAGTGAGGATGTTTTCCATATAACAAATGTATAACGAATAAAGTTAATTTCCAAATTTAATTTAAACCTTCGATATTTTTGAAATACAAAGGTAATGGGTTTTGATGTAGGTAGGGAACTTCCAATTCTATTTTGTTTCCTTTGAAACCCACAACCCTTAAAGACTTACCAGCGACCTCAAAGATTGGACATTCAGGCGAAACTTCAGCATACAGATTGCCATTGGCAAGTTTAGGGCCAAACTCATTAACCCAGTCCGAAATTAAATCCTGCATATTATTGCCTTCAATAAAGTCGTTAATATCATTACCATAGTCCCAGTATGTTTCTGTTTCAGGTCTAAGTGGGTGGTAAAGTACACATAATTCCACAGGATTGCTTTGCCCATTGCAAACTATATTTATTGCAAGGTTAAACTCATTCCAATTTTCGCTAATGTTTACTGACAAAATTTTAGCGACTTCGATGTGGCTTTCAACTCCGTTGAACAAACCACTACTAACAACTGATTGACTTTCCATACTGCTAATTACTTACTTTTTTTTGACTTTTCAAAATTTAATTTAAAATAATTTGGGGGTAATTAAACCCCCAGGAATCATTTGCACATTGCCTTCAATTCAGCTTTAATGCGCTTTGCATTTTCGCCTTTCCAAGTCCCTGCATTGGACAGGAAGTAAAGCACGATGGTTTTACCACTATCGAAGTAGTAATCGTCCGAAATGTAGGTCAGCGAGCGCATAGCATCTAAGTAAGGCTTTGCACCGAAATTAACCTTTGCCCAGTCCTTACGGATTTCAGAGGCAATTTCAAAAAGTGGGCGAGGGGTGGAGTTGGTACTCATAAGACAAGAGGGGGGTTTAATGCTGTCACCGTGACAACAATACAAAGGTACGAAAATAATTGATAAAAGCAAGCGACAAACGAAAATAAATTAAAAAAAATTAACTGATATTTATCAGTAAAATAAATTTGCATATGTGGAATTTTATTACGACCTTTGCATAGCAAATGGAAATCATTTGCAGGTGGAGAGAAAATCCAAGGTGTATCGAAGGTAGTTCATCCATACTTTACTGAGAGCCAATAGGATGTGCTACCCCCGATTAACCTTCCCTTGTTTCGGGCTTCTGCCACTATCTTAATGACTTAACGAAGGTAAGCAAAATAAACCAGGAATCCAAATTTATTTTAAAAAAAAAGGGAAGATTTCTCTTCCCTTAAAAGACCAAGGTTTATGCCACTTCGGGTTCAAGCCAATTTTCAATTCCCAATTCCTTTGGGCAAATGCACAAGGGTTTTTCACCGCTTTCCATCTTTTTGACATCGGAAGGCATTAGGTAGCCTTTAAAGGCTTCTCTGCTAATTTCCACACCATCTGCAAAGTATTGCACTTTGAGTTGGCAATTTTCGGTTGGGTACAACCTAATGTACCTTTGCCCATTGTGGGTAATAGTGTAGGGAAAATATTCCCACTCACCCCAAGGCAAGCTACCGACTTCACCCCGACTTCCTTCTGCAATACCCTCAAGCACTGGCTTTAGGTTCGCAAAGTTCACACCTGCACGAAATACACCTTGCGTGCGCTTTGTCAGGCTAACCATTTTAAAGGCTGCCTTTGGCTTCACCGATGAGGTGAAGGTAACTGAAATGAACTGCCCCTTGGCAGCGAAAAGCGATTTTGCCACTCCCGACAGACCGCTTGGTGATTGGATGACTAACTCTCTCATAACGATACAAAGGTAGTAATAATTTTGATATATACAAGCAGTTGATGAAGATATTTTAACTGATTTTTATCAGTAAAATAAATTTGGTAATGTCGATTATTATTACGACCTTTGCATAGCAAATGGAAATCATTTGCGGTGGAGAGCAAATCCAAGGTGTATCGAAGGTAGCACATCCATACCATACTGAAAACCGATTGGACAAGTTACCCCCGATTAACCTTCCCTTTTTTCGGGCTTCTGCCACTACCTTAATGACAATACGAAGGTCGCAAAAAGGAATGAGAAAAGCAAATTTAATTTAAAATAAAAAAAGGGAAATTTCTTTCCCTTATAATTACCTCACTACTTGGCTTATGTTAATGCAAGTACCTATTACAAGTCCTGCCTTGTGCATAAGCATACCAGCTTCATCACCTTCTTCAATAATAACTAAACTTTTGCCTTCATTATAGATTTTTACAATTTCACCTTTGAATGGTTTTGCAAATCCATTTGTAAAACTTACTACCTGACCGATTTTGAAATTATCCATTTTTTTGAGGGGTTTTAAAAGTGCTGTCACCCTGACAACAATACAAAGGTACAAAAATAATTGACATTAGCAATAGGTAAAGCAAAATAAATTAAAAAAAAGGGAATATTTCTATTCCCTATTGAATTTTTCTTTTGCTAACTTATATAGCTTTTTGAAAAGTGGCTTAGTATCTGTGCAGTCACAGATATTACCATTCAAAAAATTGCCAGTTTTTTTATCCAATTCGATATGGATATTATGTGCATTAACACACACATAAGAATTTTCCTGTTCGAAAAACTTATAAAACCTTGCTAATTGTGAAATAGTCATAAGACAAGAGAGGGGTAAAAGTGCTGTCACCCTGACAACAATACAAAGGTAGTAAAAATTTTGATATAAACAAGCGACAAAGCAAAATAAATTAAATTATTTTTTCCTTTCATAATCGCTCTATAACGAATGCAAATCCTTG
>Ga0315905_10004909_pt1 | contig 13667 bp, 12 predicted proteins | sample LakEriMetagenome_5_FD_203522 | JGI IMG/M metagenome (GOLD analysis project Ga0315905, IMG submission 203522) | Freshwater fungal communities from buoy surface, Lake Erie, Ohio, United States - Buoy 4 MA121 | ecosystem: Environmental > Aquatic > Freshwater > Lake | place: USA: Lake Erie, Ohio... | reverse complement strand
CTTCTTGGATTACAAACGATAATATTGCTCTAATATTTTTTTCATTTGCGATTAGCAAATACTATAGTGCAGAAAATAATAAAAATATATTCAAGAATTATTGCATTTGTTTTTTTTATCTATCGGTCGCTTCTTACTTTAGACAATACTATTCAATATTTTTTTTATTTTTTATATTAGAATCTTACAAAAAAATTAATTTTAATAAATTTATAATATTAATAAATCTTAATCTAATATTAGCAACACCAGCTATTATTTATTTACACATGTTCTTAAAAAACTTTAAATTAAGTGACAATGCATTAAACCCAGATTTAATAAAAAACTTTTTAATTTTTTTATCAATATTTTTTTTTTATTTTATTCCTGTATTTTTAAACAAAGATTACTTAAAGAAAATAATTATTTTTTTAAAAAAGGAAAAAATAATTATACTAATTTTGTTTGCAGTATTTATTTTTTTTAATTTTAAATACAATATTAAAGAATTATCTAATGATTTAGGTGGCGGTGTAATTTACAAAATATGTAAATACATAAATTATGATATCATTTTTTATTTTATTTGTTTTTTATCTTGCATAATTATTTATAATTTTATTAAATTTAATAAAAAAAATTTATTAATTATTTTTTGTTTAATATTTGCATTTCCCTTTACTATTATTTACCAGAAATATTATGATCCATTATTATGGCTAATTATTTTTGGATTAATAAAATCTGATATTATTGAGAAAAATATTACTAATAAGAATATTAGCATTAAAAACCTTTATATTTTTTGTATTACTTTTTTAATTCTCTCTAATGCTTATCAAATATTAAAATAAATGAATTTTCAAAAATTGGTTAATTTTAAAAATGAAAAATTAAACAAACAAATTTTTATTTTTATAACAAAAAATTTAAAGAACACGGTATTTAATATACTTGGATACAAATTCTTTCGTAGTATTTATTTAAAAAATAATTATAAAAATATTTTTTTTTATAAAAAAAAAAACCAGTTATTAATTTTAATATCCTATATTAATCTAGAAACTGAACTAAAATTAAAAAAGGAAATGATAAAATATTTTATATCGAACCCCATGAAGTTTTTTTTACTATTAGTTAATATTAAATTTTTTTTTAAATTTTCTAAAAATCCAAAAAATTATATTCAACTACTTCATTTTATAATCAATAAATCAATAGTACCTAAAATTAATAAAATTATTCGTGATAAAAAAATATATGAACTACATAAAAAATTCATAAAAAAAGAACACAAAGGTATATATGCTGTCTATAGTAATGAAAATATTGCTGCTAAAAAATATTACAAAAAAAATAATTATATTTTATATAGTAAAAATTTATTTTTTAGTTTTGTTAAAAAAAATATATATTAATTTTTTTATAATTGATTTTATTATTGCCATAAAATAAAAAAAACATTTTATAATGAAATTAAATTTATCTCCTGTTGTTTTAGAATATCCACTAGCTCTAGCTTTTTCAATATATGGGAGTTCCTTAATTCTTAGATTATTTATTTTTGCATCGACTATTAAATTTATAAAATAATCACCATAATAGCCTTTTAACGAAAATTGATTTAATTTATCTTTTTTAATGCATATATAGCCACTTGTATAATCTGTAAAATCTTTAAATAATAAATTCTGACATATTTGATTTAATAAAATACTCATGTTATCAATCATGGCTGGATTAACATTCTCTAAAGAAAAATATCTTTTACTATCTTTTAAAAATCTAGAAAATACCAGTATATCATAATTGTTATTATTATTAATTTGAATAAATTCATTAATATATTTTGGTGGATGAGAATAGTCAGCGTCAAGCCATATAATATAATTATGATTAGATAATTTTACACCGTCCTTTAAAGATTCTACTAAATTTTTTTTTTTATTTGTTCTGACAAAAATTCTTATATTTGAATTTTCAAATTGCATGTTTTTAAGAACATCAATTGTTCCGTCTGAAGAAGTGTCATCAACAACAATAATCTCATATTTAGTATTACTTAAAATGAATATTTTAGAAATATCTAAAATTAATTTTTGAATATGACCAACTTCATTTAAAGTTGGCAAAATCACAGAATAACTTTTGATCATGATATAACTTCAAGAATAGTATACACGATTATTAATGCCAAAAAAAAAAATTAAAAATAAAAATCTAACACACCATATCATAATAATATTATCAATTTTAATTATTTTTCTTATTGTTAATTCATTTCCACAAAAATTAAATAATATTGTAAAAAAAAACTATCAATCTAGGTTAGCTGAAATTTATGGTTATTGCTCAAGAGATTCTTATGGCTTCTTACAAATGATAAAGAATAAACATAATATAGAAAAAAATCCTATAATCATAAATTATAAAATATTACCAAACTCAATATGGACTATTTATAGCCCCTCTAAAAAATTTGATACTAGACCAAGAATTTTTCTAAATTACCCTGAAAATTTAAATTTGACGTTACTACCAAATAATAACAATATTTTTGTAAACAAAAATGATATTCAATTTTCTAGTGGCATCGAGAGTATAAGTTTTGAACTAAAACAAGAAAGTATCAGACTAAATAATGATATCTCTGTCTATAAAATTGTAAATAATACAAGAATTGAAATCTTTAAAAAAAAAATTAATCAAACAATCGTTAACGGCGAAAAAATTAATGTAAACTTTAAAACAGAGAATATTAACTCTAGATGGGAAAAAATTTTTTTAGATATTAATAATTTAGATAAAAATGCTGAAAATAAGATAATTAAAGTAGAATTTCAATTAAAACATAAATACGACCTATCTAAATTTCAAATTTTAGAAAAATTTGAAAACTGTTATTTTATAAAATGAAAGAGATTACTTTAATATTTTTACAAATACTATTCTTAAGCATTTTTTTTTCTAGTTCTTTTTTACAATTAAATAAAAAAATTACTACTAACTCTTTAGGTTTTTTTGAAAAAACTTCTATGAACGTAATTATGATTTTAAATATCTTTCTTTTATTATCATTTATAAATATTGATTTAAAAATTGTATATTTGAGTTTTTTCTTTTTGAATTTTTCACTTTTTATAATTAATAAAATTAAAAATCATACAATTTATAAATTTAATATTTATGTTTCACTTTTAATTTTGTTAACATTTATAATATCAATTGATCTTGCTAATAATTTGTACTTAGGATGGGATGCAAAATTTTTTTGGTATTTAAAATCATTAAATTTTTATGAAAATCAAAGTTTTGAAAATTTAAAAAATATTGCTGCTTTTGATTATCCGCACTTTGGATCTTATTTGTGGCATTTATTCTGGAAATATCCATTTAACGTTTATGAATATCATGGAAGAATATTTTATATTTTTCTTTATACATTTTCTATATTTTTACTTTTTGAAAATTTAGAAATTAATGTGTTAAAAAGAATTATTTTAATATTAATAACAATATTAGTAACTTATTCTTATAATATAAATTTTTCTGGTAACCAAGAAATCTTGGTATTTTCTCTAATTATTATTGCTACAAAATATTCCTTCTATCTATTTTATAATGAAAAAAAAATTAATCGATTGGAAATAATATTGGTTATACTTGGTGCTTCTAATTTGCTAGCATGGATAAAAAATGAAGCTTTGTTTTTTTCTCTAATATTAATATTTAGTTTATTATTAACTGCTAAATTAAAAAATAATGAAAAAATAATTTTTATACTAGGATCATTATTAATAATAATCTTAAAATCGTTAATATTTTGGAAATTCCAAACGGTACTTTCTAGTTTCGAGTTTCAAAATACTTTTGCTGAAATTAACTTAATTAATATTTTAAATAAAATAAAAGTTATAATTTTTTATTTAACAGTTTATATAATTCAAATACCAATTTATTTAATATTGGTACCCGTAATATTTTTTATATTTTTTAACTTCAAGATTGATAATGTAAAACTATATATATTTTACTTTGCTTTATTAAATTTTTTATTCATCATTATTGCATTTTTATTTACAATGCAGGATGTGGAGTGGCAAGCAAGAGTTGGTATGAAAAGGGTATTATTTGAAACATCGGGATTCTATTTAATTTCTTTGTTATACTTGATAAAGAAAATGATTAAATTTTTTAAATAAAATGATTAAAAATATTAAATATAAAAATAAAACTTTTGGTTTTATTATTACATATAAAAAAAAAAAGGGAGTCAATTTTTTAACACCAAATAACTTAAGTCATCAAATTGGATTTATAAAACATTCAAGAAATCACATTATTCAACCTCATTGGCATCATAAAAATTCAAGAATAATCAATTATACTTCCGAAGTTCTAATTATTTTAAAAGGCAAAATTAGAGTAGATTTTTATACAAAAAAAGAAAAGTACTTATTTAGTAAAATTATTTCAAAAAATGACATAGTTATTTTAATTGATGGTGGCCATGGATTTAAGATTTTAAAACCAACAGAGATAATAGAAGTAAAACAAGGTCCTTATAGTCAAAAAAAAGATAAAAAGATTTTTAAACCGATTGACGATTCAAAAGTTAAATTAAAATGATTCCTGTTAATCAACCATTAATTACTAAGCAGGATGCTATAGCTGTATTTAAAAGTGTAAAAAGTGGATGGATTTCATCAGCTGGACCGCAAATTCAACTTTTTGAAAATAAATTTAAAAAAACTATTGGTAAAAAATATTGTTCTTTAGTCGCAAATGGTACCGCTGCTCTAGAAATAGCTATTAAAGCTTTAAACTTAAAAAAAAATGATGAAGTTATTATTCCAAATTTTACAATAATTTCCAATGTTTTTGCAGTAATCAAGCAAGGTTTAAAGCCTGTGCTTATAGATTGCGATTTAGAAACATGGAATATGAAGATTGATGACGTAGAAAAAGCTATCACTAAAAAAACTAAAGCTATAATTGCCGTACACATCTACGGATATCCTCTAGACATGGAAAGATTGTTAAAAATATCTAGACGTAACAAAATCTTTTTAATTGAAGATGCTGCAGAAATGATAGGCAATAAATTTAAAAAAAAATACTGTGGCTTTTATGGAGACATAAGTACTTTTAGTTTTTATGCAAACAAACATATAACCACTGGTGAAGGCGGAGCTATACTTACTAATTCCAAAAATTTATATAATAAAATCGAAAAATTAAAAAATTTATGTTTTGGAAAAATTAATAGATATAATCATACTGATTTAGGATGGAATTATAGATTTACCAACATGCAAGCTGCTCTTGGCTTAAGTCAATTAAGCAGACTAAAATCAATAATAAAAAAAAAAATTGAAATTGGAAAATTCTATTACGAAAATCTAAAAAATAATAAAAATTTCTATATTCAAAAACCAAGATTGGGAATCTACAAAAATATTTATTGGGTCATTGGGTTATTAATTAAAAATAAAAAATTTACCGCTAATATAATTAGAAAAAAATTAAAAAAAACAGGTATAGAAACAAGAGCTTTTTTCTGGCCTATGCATAAACAAAAGGTTTTAAAAAAATTAAATTTTAAATTTAAAAAAAAATTTCCTAATTCTGAATACTTAAGCAAATATGGATTTTATTTACCTTCTGGCATTGGAATCAATAAAATGCAGGTAAAAAAAGTTTGTATAGAAATTAATAAAATATTTTATAAAAATCATAATGTTTGAAAAAAAATACCTAAAAAATAACTATCCGCTAATATTAATAGGCTTATACCCCCTGGGTTTGATACTTGGAACTTTCATTTCTGAATTAATTACTTTTATAATAATTATAATATTCTTATGGAAAAGTTATTGTTTAAAAAATTGGAAATGGACACAAGAAGTAACATTTTATCTTCTAATAACAATATATCTATATTTAATAATAAACTCTATATTATCTAATTTTCCATTAGAAAGCACTCAAAGAGCAATATTTTTTATAAGATTTGTCTTATTAGTTTTTGCAATTAATTTTTTTTTAAAAGACAATAAAAGTAATAAAAAAATTATTTTTAAACTATGGTTTTATACTCTTGCTTTAACAATAATTGATTTATATTTTGAAACCTTTTTCGGAATTAATACATTTGGATATAAAAGTCCTTGGCCAGACAGATTATCCGGTTTAATGTTTGGAGAGTTAAAAATTGCACATTTATTAATAGGATTTACTCTTCCTGCACTAATTTATTACCTTGAAGAGAGTAAAAATAAATTATTATTTTTAATTTTTTGTGGGTTATTTTTAACTATTACACTTCTAACGGGGGAGAGAAGTAATGGGATAAGATGTACATTTATTATTATATTATTTTTATTTTTTGAAGGAAAAAATATTTTAAAATATAAAATATTTATATTTTTTTTTTTAATAATTTCTCTAATATTAATTATTCAAAAACCAAATCTTAATCAAAGATATATTAAAGAAATAAAAGCATTATCTTCTGAAAATAAAAGTTTAAAATCTTTAGTAGAAAATTCTAACTATGGACCACATTACAAAACGGCTATAGAAATTTACAAAAATCATACATTTTTTGGTTCTGGAATAAGAACTTTTAGATTTGAATGCTTAAAAAAAGATTATGATACGACAGGTTCTATATCGGCTATCAGATGCTCAACTCATCCTCATAACCTTTATCTAGAACTTTTATCTGAAATAGGAATATTTGGATTTATATTTTTTTTTACATTTTTCTTTTATTTAATATTTAGAGGAATAAAGACTTATATTATAAATAAAGACTTAACACTTTTGGCATTATTATTATTTTTTTTTTCTATGTTATTGCCTATTCCAGCTGGAAGTTTTTTTGTAAGTTTTGGTGCAACAATATTCTGGATTAATATTGGTGTTATTTATTATAAAACTAAAGAAATAAACACCTAAAAAAATATAAGCTCCTATAATAATTTTTAAACGTAAAAGTGTAAAATAACTATTTACTAAAATAAAATTTTTTAATTCTGAACCCTAATAATCTGGGATCTGGATATATAGAAATATCGGCTTTGGTAATTCTATTTTTATTTATAAATTCTAAATGATTAACTTTCTTTTGATAGTCATAATTTATAGGTAATTCAATAATATAATTAGAATTTTTTTTAGTAACTTTAAAATTTTTAATAAAGTTTTGATTTAAATAAAATTCATAATTATCTATTGTATTTTTATTATAATTAAATATTTCTACTTCAAAGTTTATTTTTTTTAGATTTGGTATTTCATTAAAAAAAAAAGAAGACCTAGGACCATCAGACCAAAAAGTTCCTTTGGCAAACCAACCTAACCCGAAAAATAATTTATTATTTTCTGGGTCAAGCATTGTGTTAAACTTAATTTCAGGTAAATCTAATTTTGATAAACTTTTATTAAATAAAATATTTGCATTATCTTTTTTTTTTATTATGTATTTTTGATTTTTAAATTCAAAAATTAAAAAATTTTCATCATTTTCAAAAAGATATATAAAATGATTTTGATGATCTGGATGAATCCAATAGACGCTATTAATATCTAAATCTTTATTATATATATTGTTAAAAGTTTCATATCTTGATTGAGCTAATTTTTTTCTATCTGCTCTAGCAAAATAAACTACATTGGTTCCTTCAAATTTATTTTTTTCTATGATTTTACCGTTAACACTAACTCCTTCGGGATCAGCCAGCACTAAAGATGTTCTAAAATGTCTATAATTCTTTGCTATCTGCTTCCAGGGTATTTCTTCTTCTAAATTTTTTTCTTGATAAATTATAAATTTTTTCTTTAATTCTAATATTGCAACTTTTTGATCTAAAATCTGCAAACATAAAAGTACTAAAAGAACAGCAATTAAGGATTGCTTATATTTTGTAACTTTATAGACATGAACAAATAAAAAAATTAATACCAGATAAGCTGGAACCCAAATAAATCTTCCACTTGCTCTTACAAACGAAAGAATCCCAAATATATACTGATTAAGAGGAATATCTAAAATCAGACTGGAGCCAAAACTTATTTTGTGAGTGAGAGATAATATTAAAAAAAAAAAAAAAATTATTATATAAAATATTTTTATTTTATTAAATGCATCTTTGTAATTTAAGTAAAATAGTAAGTAAGCAATTAATGGGTAAATAGAAAATCCTAAATATCCAAAACCCTCTTCTTCTCCTGGAAAATTATTAATATTTTTAAATATTCTTGACCATTTTAGATTTGATATACCTCCTTCATTGTCAAAAAAAGTTAGAATATTCGACTTATAATGTCCAAAACCATATTCAGGAAAATTAACAATATTTATCGAAAAAAAACCTGCGCACACTAAAAAAAGTAAGAATAAAAAACTAAAATATAAATACAATAAAATTAATTTTTTGAAAAATAATTTTTTAAAAGATACTGAAAAAAATAAATAAATATAAAGATATAAAATTATAATTATCGATAAATAAATATTTATAAATACTGAGAAAAATAATAATAGTGACCACTTTAATAAAGATTTTCTAATGTCGTATTTTATAATTAAATAAATAGACCAAAGAATTAACCAATGAGAGCCTACAAATGTATGAATAAATAATCTATCTAAAAAAAATGGAGCTGATATAAAAAATAAACTACTAACAAAAGAATAGTTTTTACTATCTGTTTTGTAATAAATTATTTTATATGAAAAAAAACCCTGAAATAAAATATTTAATACCTGCCAAGAACTGACATACTGAAAGTTCGAATAAAAAATTTTGCTGAAAATTTTGAATATCGGATTTAAAAATTTAATGGTGTCATAAAAAAACATATTTTGGTAAATTTCCAAACCATAATTAGGGTTTTCTAAAATATTTAATGACCATTCAGAAGAGTTATAAAAATATAAAGGTAAATAATATGAAATTAAGTCTCCAGCAGTAAAAATCCACTCAGTTTCGGTAGGTACTAAATTTTTAAAGCCAATTACGTAACCTACAAAAATTAAACTAATAAAAAAATATATATATAAAACTACTTTAGTGTGTTTCATCAGAAGTGTTTTTTTTTAGATAAGAGCAGTAAATATTAATATCAAAGAGAGAAAATTTAATTGTTAAATTCTTAATTGATTTAAAATTTATTAATAATTTGTAAAAATATTTAAACAATAAAATTTTTTGGGAAAGTTTTAAAAAAAAATACTCTAAGCTAATTATCCTTACATCATTTATTATTCTATCTATCTCTAAATTATTTCTATTCAAAAATTTTTTAATTGAGTAGTTAGAAAAGTAAAATTTATGCATAGGGATTATCCATTGATAGTATCTCCCGGTAATTTTTGCGAATAATGAATCCATGTTCATGGTTGAAATTATTAATCTTCCTTTGCTATTTAAATTATTGGCGCAAAGTTTTAGAACTAAGTTAGGATCATCAAGGTGCTCTATAACATCAAACATAAAAATAACATCAAACTTTAGTTTATTTTGTCTAAAGAATTCATAAATGTTTTGATTTCTAATATTTAAATTAAAATTTCTTTTAGCATACTCACAGGCATGCGGAGAAAGCTCAATCCCAGTATAACTTTTAACTTTTTTGACAATTTGAGATCCAAATGCACCATAATAGGAACCAATTTCTAAAACATTGTCACTTGATTCAAATTGATCAGATATTTTATTAATTAAATTATTGAAATATTTCTTTTTGTTTTCAATTTGATCCACATATAAAGGGTCTAATACATCAACATAGTTTTCTTGAAAACTATTGTCACAATATTCTGAAAAAATAATTTCACAATCTTTGCAATAAAAAAGGTTTGGCTTAATTTCAAATTTGTTAACATAGAGTTCTGTTGAAGCAAAATTAATACTATTATTGCTTATATTTTTATTTTTAGATCTTAAATAAATATCAGAGATTTTTTTGCAATAAAAACAATACTTTTTGATCATAAATTATGATTAAACTATATCTATGTCGGGCAAAGGAAATATTAATTTACTTTTATTTTTTTTCATTTCTCTTTCTTTTTTAATTAAATAATTTTTAAAATGCCAAGGCAAAATTAAAAAGTAATCAGGCTCTAGAGATCTTGCTTTTTTTTCAGATATAATTTTTATTTTTGAACCTGGCGTATATCTGTTATATTTATATCTATTTACTTCGCCAATAAATGGAACTAAACTAGAATCTATTCCACAATATTGTAAAATTATATTTCCTTTTGTTGAAGCCCCATAACCAATTACTAATTTTTTCATATCATTTAAATTTAGCAATAACTCTTTAAATATTTTTTTATGTTTTTTGGCATTTTCAAAAAATATTTTAAATGCTTCTATCGAATTATAATTAAATAACTCTTCTTTTTTTAATAACCAATTAATCAAATATTTAATTTCTACAAATTTTTTACTATTTTTTTTAGCTAAAGTTAAAGCAAAACTACCACCATTTGTTTCATTAAACTCTAGATCAATTATTTTAAACCCAACACTATCAAAAATATATTTAATTGATTTTAATGAATAATATTCTAAATGCTCATGACATATAGTATCGTACGCATTATTTTTTAACATCATAGGCATATAACTTTGTTCTAAATGCCATAGACCATCATCGGTTAAACTATCATAAATATCTTCGGCAAATTTTACAGGGTTTTCCAAATCATAAAACATAGAAATTGAGGTAAACAATTTAACTTTTTTATAAAAATTTTTAGAAATAAGATCTTTGTTAAAAAAATTAGAAAATTTTTTAATATCTTTTCTATAAAATTTACCTAATTTTTTTATTGTAGGATCTATACCAATTAGTTGAAATTTATTTGAAAAAAAACTCAAAAAAGTACCATCATTACTCCCTATATCGACTATTAAATCTCCTTTGTATAAATTAGCTAATTTTTTAAGGTTAATAGATTTTTTATATAGGTGCTCTATCATAGAGTTATTTAATGAAGACATATATCCGTAATCATCACCGTACATAATATTTTCATCAAATGAATTTTTTAATTGTAATAGTTTGCATTTGTCACAAAAGACCATTGCCAGGCTTCCTTCTGGAATATTATTTTGGTTTTTGCTTATTGGAAAAATTCCAGATAATTTTTGAAACCCTAAATCAAAAGTTTTTATTAATTTGTTTGACTTGCATGATCTGCAAAGAGAAATTTCCATTTTAGTTTATTTTTTTTTATATTTCACACAAATTTTTAAACTACACGCTAGTCTTACATAATGAAAAAAGGCAAAACAATAAGTATCGCGGATATACTTAGTGAAAATAGGTTAATTTGATCTAAAATCTTAATAAAAAGTGGAAAATAAGTATCAAAAATATCTAGCAAAAACAACCTATGTAAATAAAGTCATGCATTATATGCTCTTAAAGTTTAAAGTTTTTGCTGTGATAATTAACTAATTATAAAAAAAATTATGTTATCCAAAAAATTTTTTTAAAAAAAATTTAGATATGAGCAATGAAAAAATATTATACTTGCACTTAATATTATTATTAGGTTAGATAAAACTAAATAAGTTCATGAAAGGTTCCAAAAAAAAATATTTAATAATTATTCCTACTTTTAATGAAAAAAATAATATAAAATTTATTATAAAAAAAATATTTAAAAATATCAAATTTAAACATGATGTTTTATTTGTTGATGACAATTCTAATGATGGAACCCAAGAAATTATAAGAAAAATCAAATCAAAAAATATTTTACTAATTGTTAGAGAAAAAAAATTAGGCATTGGATCTGCTCATAAATTTGGGATTGAGTATGGTTATAAAAATAATTACCAATATATAATTACTATGGACTGTGATGGAACTCATGATCCAATTTATATTAAGGCAATGTTAAAATTATTAAAAACTAATGATTTGATTATCACAAATCGATTTAAAGGAAAAAATTCTTTAGCAGAGTGGAGCATATATAGAAAATTAATTACAAAATTAAGGCATTTTGTAGTAACAACTATATTTAATACGGATCTGGATTCCTCAGGCGCTTTTAGATGCTATAATTCAAAAAAAATTAAAATTAATGATATTTTGTCTGCAAGAAATAACGGTTATTCATTCTTTACCGAAAGCACTATAATTCTTTCAAAAAAATATAAAATTGATCAAATACCTATTTTACTCCCAAAAAGATATGCTGGTTCATCAAAAATGAATTTTGTAGATATATTATTGGGTTTTTTTTCTATTATTTTAATTTATTTTAAATAATAAAATATTTTTTTAAAAATTTATTCTTAATATAATTCTATATTATTTATTTATTTTTCTTAATAAATAATAAGAAAAAATATATAAAATAGTTGCTAATAAAATTATAAATAATAGATATTTCGTATAATAATAATAATAGTTACTTAATAAAAATATAGGAATATTGAAGACTATAATTACTATTCCACTTAAATTGCTTGAACAAATTTTTAAATTTTTTTTATTTAAATATTTATACAACAAATGGTGTAAATGCATATTATCCGGCTCCTGAGGGTTAAGTTTAACTATTATTCTTCTGATAATTGAAAATAAATTTTCAAAACAGGGATACCACAATAAACATATTATATAATATGGAGAAACTAATAAGTTATCATTTTTAAATTTAATTAAGATTATAGCAACAACAAATGACAAAAAATAAATTCCACCGTCTCCTAAAAAAACTTTGTTAAATCCATTTAATAAAATTATTACAGCAACTAAAAGAATTAATATTTTAATTAAATCCCGATTGAGCAATAATGGATAATTATTTGCCAAAAATCCTAAACTAATTAATATTAATAGGTAATATCCAAGAGATAAAATATTTACTCCATCTATAAAATTTGAACCATTTATTAAAACCACTATACAAAAAACTGTAAAACTATATGCAAAGATATCTTTATTAAGAAAATTGTTAATATACTCGATGCGAACGTCATTTATACTCAAATTAAAATATATAAGAAATAAAAAACAAATAATGACTTGGAATAATAGTCTAAAGTAAGTAGAGAAATTTTTTATCATATCTGAAAAATAACCAAGTAGTAAAATCGTACTAAAAAAATATATTTCTGAAAAATTGTAAATATAAACTTGACTAGATATATAGCCTATCAATAAATAGAAACCACCTGTTAGCGGGATTCTGTCAGTGTGTAATATAAATTTTTTATGACTAGAATTAGCGACTTTATCCACAAAAAAATTATATCTAGTGCAAAAAAAATTAAAGCATAAAAATATAATGGTTAAAATAGATAAAATTAAAAAATTTTTCATTTACTTAAATTTTTAATTAAATAGAAATAAGAGAGTCTTAAAACCATAAATACAGACTGAATTACAGAAAATCGTTCGTAAAAATTGTACACTTTAAAAGCATCGCAAATTTTTTGGCAATAGGAGCTTGATAACGAATTATCTAATTTTCTCCAAACAGTATAAGCTTTATCAATTCCGTAAATATTTTCCTGTTTTAACAATTTTAACCAAAAAACATAATCCTCTTTTGTTTTTAGCTTTGGAAATTTATTATTTTTTAAGAAATTTTTTTTAACAATAACTGTTGATAAACCAATATCACAAGATTTTAATAAATA
>Ga0315905_10004908_pt1 | contig 13669 bp, 8 predicted proteins | sample LakEriMetagenome_5_FD_203522 | JGI IMG/M metagenome (GOLD analysis project Ga0315905, IMG submission 203522) | Freshwater fungal communities from buoy surface, Lake Erie, Ohio, United States - Buoy 4 MA121 | ecosystem: Environmental > Aquatic > Freshwater > Lake | place: USA: Lake Erie, Ohio... | reverse complement strand
TTGCTTCTGCATCATAGACGCTCGCCTGCGCATCCCACACCAACATGGACTCGGTCGCATAATAACGACCTATACGAGCCAATTCAGCTTTATCCGCCAGCGCTGGAATAAATCGTCCCAAGAAACTTAGAACATGGATGATCACATCCATGAGTGCAACCGGTACATGCTTAAAGCGCACTTCCTGACCTAACAAATCAAACAGCTTTTCACCTTGCTCTCTCGGAGTAATCGCTGCCCCTGGTCCCCCTATGGGAAGGATACGATTGTGGCGAGACTGATAAGGAATACAGTTGGCAATAAAATCACCCAGATCGCCGTCACTGATAGGCTTGCATGAGGTCAAAGTTCCATCACCAAACAAAAGAAATGGTTTGCCTTTTTTTAATCGACCTATCTGACCTGACAATGATTTGAAAAAGGCAGTGGGTCGAACAATGGAATAAGTAACACCCGATTCAATTAACTGCTTCTCAAAAGCCAGCTTTGCCTGCTGAAACGCCAACAGAGGCTTCTGAACACAAATCGCTGACAGCAAAACAAAGTGCGAAACACCTGCACTTTTTGCCGCTTCTAAGGCATCCACATGCGCTTGATAATCGATAGCCCATGCATCTTTAGGCGTACCCGTGCGCGAAGCTAAACATGATACGAGCACATCAAATTTCTCACCTTTAAATCCCTGATCACGTAGCGATAGGTGATCGCCTACCTGACCAAAGCGAACGGATGCACCTTCGAATAACTTAATACTTTCTTCGGCTCGAAGAGCCCCTCGCGCACCTGCATTGGAACGAATAAAGCAAACCACTTCATGACCTTGCTTCATCAATGAGCGAACGGTCGCTAGACCAATAGTTCCCGTCGCACCGAGCACGAAAATTCGCTTACGTGAACTCATAGAAATAAGCCCTGCCGAAATTTAACAAAGTGGAAATATGTGAAATTTTACCGCGGTAAATGCAGAATAGCTGAGCATTTATGGCAAAGCATCGCAGATTTAGTCTGCAGTCGCTTCGAAAATAGAGAGCTTGGAACCATTTTCAGTCACATTAGTTTACGGATTTTTTATCACCGCTTGAACAGCAATCACTTATTAACTTTTTAGTTACTTTTTACTATTTTGCGCCGAATTAGAAAAGCACCGGGAAAAATGATTTACTTGCTCATGTTTAGCACTATCGCTTGCGCCTATCTGCTGTGGATACCCGACAAGGCATCTGAGCTTCTCTTGGAAAAATACGCTCAGGCGCCCAGCAAATTTGTAAAAATTGAAGGTACACATTTGCATTATCGCGATAGTGGCGACAAAAATTTGCCGGCACTTGTTTTTTTGCACGGATTTGGTTCCAGCCTACATACTTGGGATGCTTGGTCCAGCGTTCTGGAGCAAAATTACCGCGTAATACGTTTAGATTTGCCTGGCTTTGGCTTAAGTGGCGAGAATGACGATAATGATTTTTCCGATACCCACGACCTCGCAGTGATCATCGGATTAATCGATACCCTTGGGGTTAGCAAAGCGACTTTTATCGGAAATTCGCTCGGCGGCAAGCTGGCTTGGCAAGTAGCAGCAGCTTATCCAAATCGTGTCGACAAGCTGGTGCTGATCTCGCCCGACGGGTTTGCCAGCGAGGGATTTGAGTACGACAAACCACCGAGCCCGTCATTGATGCTGATTGCAATGACGATCGTATTACCCAAACCGTTATTTAAGATGAGTCTTGCGCCTGCCTATGCCGATCCCAAGACGCTGACAGCACCCCTGCTCGATCGCTACTTTGATTTGATGTGTGCCCCGGGTGTACGGAAAAGTATCGTGGCGCGATTTAATCAGACTGTACTCAAAGACCCTGTGCCATCACTGAAAAGAATTCAGTCCGATACTTTACTGATGTGGGGCGACGGCGATGCAATGATACCCATAGCGAATGCAAGTGACTATCTGAAAGCAATTCCTAAAGTTCAAGTCCAAACCCTACCCAAGATAGGGCATTTGCCGCAAGAAGAGCGACCCGAGCAGGGACTAAAAATTTTGCAAGAATTCTTGAGCGAAAAAAATTCAGTTCAATAATGTTTGCGTGGCCAATAGACTTTCATTTGTCTTTATTCTCGACTGCCAGTAAAAAAAATGTCAATAACCCCGTCTAAAAAATACACCGCAATCGTAACTGGCACCTCCTCAGGCGTTGGCCGGTTTGCAGCGAAATCACTTCTAGATCGCGGTTGGCACGTGCTTCTTGCCTGCCGCGATGTTGAGAAAATGCGCAAAGTGGCGGAGCAAGATGGTTTCCCATCTGATAGCTACGATATTTTTCATTTGGACTTGGGTGATCTTCAGAGTGTGCGCGGATTTGTTAAGCAGTTTCATGACACCGGTCTTCCATTACACTCGTTGGTTTGCAATGCGGCTGTTTATCTTCCTTTGTTAAAGTCACCCATGCGGTCTCCGCAAGGTTATGAGATCAGTGTCGCTACCAATTATTTTGGTCATTATTTGTTAAGCAGGCTGCTCTTAAACGATTTAACAAAATCCGCTAACCAAGGACAATTGGCCCGTCTGATTACCCTTGGCACGGTCACTGCGAATTCAGAAGAGTTTGGTGGCAAGGTGCCGATTCCGGCAAAGGCTGATATTGGCAATTTGGAAGGGTTAGAGGCAGGCTTTCACGACCCCATCGCTATGATCAACGCACGCGAATTTAAAGCTGGGAAGGCATACAAAGACAGCAAATTATGCAACATGATTGCCAATCGCGAGTTCCACAGACGCTACCATGAAGCCTCGGGCGTCGTATTCAATACGCTCTATCCTGGCTGCGTAGCGGATACGGCCTTGTTCAGAAATGCTCCGGATTTATTTCAGAAGATTTTCCCTTGGTTTCAAAAAAATATCACCAAGGGTTATGTCAGTCAGCAAGTCGCGGGAGACCGTGTGGCGCAGGTAGTTTGCGATAGCGCATTTAGTTTGTCAGGCGTGCACTGGAGCTGGGGCAATCGCAATTCTGCGATCAACGCGCCGTTCTCTCAAGCGTTATCCGAAAAAGCAAACGATCCAAATCGTTCATCCCGCTTATGGGATTTAACTGCAAAACTAGTCGGGTGTGATGAGGGTGATTCGGCTAACTAAAAAATATTCACACTAGTTGGGTGGCCGTCTTTCACGATGCATTGCTGCTTGCGTGATTTGGCGCGCTAAATTTCATTGGCCAAGACACATAGCACCATACAAGCATCAGTGCCGCACAGGCCAAAAACAAGCCCTGCAAACCGATCGCACGAGCGATGACACCGCCCATAGCGCTACCGACAAAAATACCTAAAGATTGCAAGGTGTTGTAAACCCCAAGTACGGCACCCCGCGATTCTGCTGGGCTCATACGGGAGGCAAGACTTGGCTGGCTGGCTTCTAGAATATTGAAGCCGCTGAAAAACAAAAATATCAGGCCACCCAGCATCCATACACTTTGTTGCCCTTCCGATTGGAAATACATGCCAATCAAAACAACAATAGTGCTCACGATAGAACCTAAAAATAAAGGACGTAACTTGCCGCGTCGCTCCATTCGGAATAAGGTCAATCCCATGAATACAAATGAGAGCAAGACAGCCGGCAGATAGACCCAACCATGATCTTTACTGCTTACACCCGCCTGCGTCAAAAGAGTGGGGATACCAACCCACATAGCGAGCTGCACGGCATAAAGTATAAAAACACCGAAATCGAGACGCAATAAATCTGCTTGCAACAGAGTTTTGCGCAACTGCGCCCAGGTTTGCTTTGGCAGAGTCTCCGTTAAAACGGCTTCTTTCGGCGTCCAATAGACGACAATCAGGATCCCGAGCAAGGCCATTACAGCACTGATCGCGAAAATTCCTGACAGTCCAACGTGCGCTGCCAAAATTGGACCAATCAATAACGACAGTGCAAACATCAAACCGATGCTCGCACCAATCAGTGCCATACCTTTTGTTCTAACGTGATCGCGAGTCTGATCCGCCAGCAAGGCTGTTACTGCTGCAGAGATCGCACCGCCGCCTTGTATGGCTCGTCCAAGCGCAAGGTCAGCCACGCTGGTGGCACACGAGGCAACGACACTGCCTACGCCCAGCAAAATAAGGCCGAAGATAATCACTCGCTTGCGCCCAAATTTGTCAGCAGCTAGTCCAAACGGAATTTGCAGCACTGCCTGTACCAAGCCATACATTCCCATGGCCAGACCGACGCTGGAAGGATCATCGCCACCGGGGTACTGGCGCGCCTCCATGATAAAGACCGGCAACACCATGAAAAGGCCTAGCATACGCATCGAGTAAATCGTCGCCAGCGATGCGCAAGAGCGCTTCTCATCAAAACTTAATGCACTACTTTCCTTATTGGACATAAATTAGGCGGGAGAGTGTGTGGTTATCAGCTTCCGGCAGATGCCAGCTTGAAAATGGTGTTTCATTTTCGCATGAACGAATCAGTTATAGAAAATAGCTTAAGCGCCATGTGCACAGATACTGGTAACCAGACTAGCGCATAGAGAGCGCTAATTGAATAGCATCGCGAATTTTCATTGGCTGGAGATATAGCGGGGGGCTGTTGGTTTTTCAAGTCACCGAGCCGCAAAGCTGCGCTAGCTCGTCATAAACGCCTATTTCTGGTCGTCGCCTTAAGACTGAACGCTGCAACGACCCATCGAAAGTAGGGAGAAGATCAGGCGGAGGGTTGAATCATACTGAATCAGAAAATAGCGTCTGAGCTAACTCAACAGCACTAGTCGCATCGGAAGCGGCAGCATCAGCACCAACTTCCTTGTAAAGGTTAGGACACAATGCTACCAAAGGACCGCCAATCAATATCTTGACATCACGATTCGCCGAGGCGACTCGGATCGCTCGAATAATATTTGCGAGAGAGTCAACGTGGTCTTCAGTACCCACGGACAAGCCAACGACTTGAAACCAATCTTTTTCGACCGCTGCCAAGAGAATCGCTTGCGAGGATCCCAATTCCATCCAGACTTGCCAACCTTCACGCCGGAAAAAATCGGACACCATGAGTACGCCAAGAGTATGTAACGAGCCGGGAACGGGCGCAAACAATGCCCTCATACCCTCCATGGGTCCTTTACGCTTTTCCTGAAACTCAGATCCCAAACGCAGTGTAATTTTCTGCATTTTGATCAAACCTATGGTCACCTGGGTAAAGTCACATAAATCTTCATCCCAGAGGTAGCCCAGATGTCGGGCCGTCGGTGCTAGTAGATGTAGAAATATAGCGTCCGAACTCAAACCTTCTACCATAAGCGACTGAACGAAGAGATCAGTGGCTTCTTGATCCGCGCTGATACAAAGCGATGCGAATTCTATTATTTCATCCTGGCTGGGAGGCTCAGTTCTCAGTCCGTCCGTTGAATAAAATGGATCGGCATCCTCTGTTGATTTTATTAAACTCGGGATGATTTGAGATTCCAGAATTTGCATCAAAGAGGTCTGACAAGCGTCTTTATCGCTTTTGTTTTCAGAATAGCGAGAGGATCCTGGGTTGCCACCGGACGTTTCATCCGCTGACATCAACCAAAATTTTTTCTTCGGAATGGCAGAACGAACTGCCTCAACAAAATTAAAGTACATGAGTCTCCCCTCATAACTCTACGGGCCCACCGAACCACGTCATTATTAAAATGACTTTTTTAGTATTTGTTTATCATTGCTCACGGGCATCAGGCAAAGTAACAGAAGTTAATGGAAATGTAAAAAGAAGTTTGGTCGACGAGAAACTGAACCAGATGGTTCCGGTTTTATGTCTGCAATGACGCAAAGCACCATTAGCCTTATTAAAAGGCGAACAGGCTTGGTAGAAAAGAGCACCGAATAAGGCGCTCCTTGGTGATTTTATATTGTGAAAAACAACTAAGAATTTTATTTTTAAAAAAATAACTTTCTACGCTTCGTAAACGCCCTCTAAGCGATCTTCCAGATCCTCTTCCGCGCGCTTGAGTTGTGCCAAGGTCGCCTCATCAGGCTTCCAGAAATCCCGATTCGACGCTTCGAGCAAACGACTCGCCATCCTCGCCGCAGCCGTTGGATTGAGCTTAGCCATACGCTCGCGCATCTCGGGATCGAGCATGAATGTCTCGGTCAATTTTTGATAGACCCAAGGCTGCACCTGCCCCGTCGTCGCCGACCAGCCCATGGTATTGGTCACATGCAGTTCGATCTGTCGCACACCCTCGTAACCATTTTTAAGCAGTCCCTCGTACCATTTAGGATTAAGCATGCGGGTACGCGTTTCCAGAGCCACTTGCTCGGTCAAGGTGCGAACCGTACCGCTGCCCTTGGTTTGGTCACTGATATAAACAGGTGCTACTGCTGCATCCGGTCCTTTGGCGCGCTTAACAGCCCGACTAATTCCGCCGAGCGTATCGAAATAGGTATCGATCGTAGTCACGCCTAATTCAACTGAATCCAGATTCTGATACGCCAAATCGACACCTGACAAAACGCTCTTGAGTAAGGCCGTTTGCTGTACGGGTCGTCCGGTTACACCATAAGCAAAACCCTTGCGCTTGGTATAGGTTTCGGCGAGTTCATCTTCATCATCCCAGCGGCTGTTATCAACCAATTGACTAACATTTGAGCCGTAGGCGCCTTCAGCATTACCAAACACCCGTAGCGACGCAGTTTCAAGATCACATCCATGCTCGGCTTGATGAGCCAGTGCGTGTTTGCGAACAAAGTTCATCTCAGTCGGCTCATCTGCAGATGCCGCCAAGAAGGCTGCTTCCGCCAATAGCTTGATTTGTAGTGGCAGTAAATCGCGGAAAATACCGGACAAGGTAATCACGACATCAATACGTGGCCGCCCTACTTCCTCCAATGGCAGCAGCTCGGCGCCGGTCATGCGACCATAGCTGTCAAAGCGCGGCTTGGCGCCCATCAGCGCGAGCGCCTGAGCGATTGGAGCGCCTTCATTTTTTAAGTTATCGGTGCCCCATAACACCATCGCGACGGTTTCAGGCAACGGATTTCCATCCTGCATATGGCGTATGAGTAGCGTCTCCGCCATGCGCTTGCCATCCTTTACCGCAAATGCACTCGGTATTCGGAAGGGATCAAAGCCATGAAGATTGCGACCGGTGGGCAAAATCTCTGGCGTTCGGATCAAATCACCACCGGGCGCCGGACGAACGTAACGCCCATCCAATGCATGCAAAATCCCGTTGATTTCATTGTCTTCGCACATGAGGCGATCAATCTCGGCGAGCGACGTCATCAGCTCAACGTGCTCGGGCGGGATGACTGCTGATTTGCTGTCGCTGAGCATGGATTGAATCATGGTCCGAAGTTCGGGACTTGGCTGTACGCCATGAGAGGCATCTGCCACTGACAGCAGCATCTCGGTGCGCTCTGATACCGACATTGGACGACCGATAACATGCAAGCCTTCGGGGATTAGCGTGTATTCAAATTCGAGCACGTCGTTGTAGAGCTTCTGCATTTTTGCTTCTGCATCATCGCCCCATGCCGGCTCCATCGCAGCCAGCTCCAGTTCAGCGGCTTGAGTCTGAACCAATACCGTGAGCTCTGCCCGTTCGGATTCCGATTCGGGATCCAGTCCACGTAGACGTTCGAGCGAGGCCTTTAGGTCGACCAGACCGCTGTACAAACCTGCTTGAGCAATCGGCGGAGTCAGGTAGCTGATCAGCGTTGCAGCAGCACGACGCTTGGCAATCATGCCCTCTGAAGGGTTATTTGACGCATACAGGTAGAAGTTAGGTAGATCACCAATCAGGCGATCTGGCCAGCAATCACCTGACATGCCGACCTGTTTGCCTGGCATGAATTCAAGCGCACCATGCGTACCAAAATGCAAAACTGCTGCAGCACCAAAATCTTCGCGCAAGTAGCGATAGAACGCAGAAAAGGCATGCGTGGGCGCAAAGCCTTTCTCATAGAGCAATCGCATTGGATCACCCTCGTAACCGAAGGCTGGCTGAATACCCACCAAGACATTACCGAATTGCGCACCTAGGAAAAAAATTGACCTGCCATCACTTTGTTGCTGCCCCGGCGCGGGGCCCCAATGGTCTTCGATTTCTTTCAACCATCGTTCGCGCCGCACATGATCATCAGCGGAAATCGTGGCGTGCACATTCGCCATGGCACCATAAGTTTCGGCATTGCCTTTGAGGACTCTGTCGCGCAAATCATCGACATTCTCAGGCATATCAATCGTATAGCCAGCTTCCTTCATGGACGCCAACATATTGAACATCGATTCAAATACCGAAAGGAATGCTGCCGTTCCAGTCGCACCTGCGTTGGGCGGAAAATTAAATATAACCGCCGCAATTTTCTTGTCTGCCCGCTCGGCTCGCCGTAAATCAATGAGCTTTCCAACGCGTGAGGCCAACATATCAGCGCGCTCGCTGCAGACTTGCATGTCGTGCTCATTGGTAGATGACGGGAATACGCAACCGCGACTGCATCCGGTGCATTGATCCCCTGCACCCGTGCTGCGACCACCAAAAACGATAGGACCTGTCGAACCATCCAGTTCGGGAATAGCGACCATCATAGTCGCCTCTACCGGCATCAATCCACGATCATTGGCGCCCCAACGCTCAAGCGTCTGAAACTCAACCGGCATCACAGATAAATAATTGACGTCCAGTTTGGCGAGTATCTCTTCTGCGGCTTTTGAGTCGTTATAGGCGGGCCCACCCACCATCGAAAATCCTGTCAATGAGATGACTGCGTCTACTGTCGCATGGCCATCTTTCATAAAATATTTTTCAACGGCAGGTCGGGCATCGAGCCCCGTAGCAAACGCCGGGACGACGCGCATACCTCTTGCCTCAAGCGCCGTAATCACACCGTTGTAATGCGCCGCATTTCCTGCCACGAGATAAGAACGCAACAGCAGCAGACCTACGGTGCCGCGCTTACCTGTTTTAGCGACCGATGGAAGATCCGCATTCAATTCAGACATGCCCTTGTTCTGCTCATGGCCCTTCATGTTTTGGTGGTAAATACCCACTTCCGGATACTCGACCGGTGGCCGAACCTTGAAGATTCCGCGCAAGCTGCGCCGTGGTCCGTCAGCATATTGATCGAGGAGCATGCCAATCATGCTGGTGATGTTCTCATCTGAACCCGCAAGCCAATACTGAAGGACTAAAAAGTAGATGCGAAGGTCTTGTGCGGTGCCCGGAATGAAACGCAGAAGTTTGGGCAACTGACGGACGATTTTCATTTGCTTTGCGCCCGCCATCCCAGGCTTTTTGCTTTCGCCGGGCTTACTACTACCCCTCAGTCGTTTCAAAAGCGCCATCGGGCCACTGACTTTGCCATCCATCGTGAATTTACCCATGCGCGTCAGCCGCATGACCTCGCCCGCAGACATGGTGCAAATCATGGCGTCACATTGATCCCGGCGCGCCTTCAATGCCGGCAAGACAGGCAAAAAATGCTCTTCCATAAACAACATGGAGGCGATCACGATATCGCCTTGTTCTATATCTTCGATGCAGCGCTGCAATGCGTCTGGGCTGTGACCCCATTCGGAGGCCGCATGGACCGTCAACTTCAGGCCTGGAAAAGTTCGTGATAGGACGCTTTGGGCACGGATGGTCGCGCTCGCTAAGTGACTATCCATGGTGACAATGACCACTCGGGCACTAATTTGTTCGTTCTGAATTTTTCTAGCCGAATTATTCATAAACATTACGGTAACCCTAATAGTGAACAGGTCAGCTGGTTCAGGCCGACCCGGAAAAAATTATCTTCTATATAACTATTCAGAAATTTTCATCCCACCATGTGCCTGCCTGCGCGAATCGAATCCGAAGTACGGACCGAGACTAATGAGTCTCTTCGATTGTGTCAAGTTTTATTGACGTATATCTAAGTTTACATATGCGCCTTACCCCGGGAGGCCTGCCCGTAATTTTTTTGTAATACTCGTGACGTCTGGAATGGCGCTGATTAAGCCGCATCCAGCACCCGGCTAAAACTTGGTCGTGCTGGAGTCGTCAGCTTGGTTTCAACAGGCGAGCGGCATGAAATGTTTTTATATTGCTATGACCCGCCCAGACATCCAGTCAAGCCACCGATGGATGTTTTGCTGCAAAAGAGGGGAATTTCCGTTAAAAACATTGGACAGGCTAAATACGCTTTAAGGATGTTTGAATCGAGCATCTGACACGGCTGACGGCGTCATTATTAGGAACCTACTTTATGCACAACAGCATTTTTAGCAGCACACCGTCATGGCTTAGGTTTGATTGGGCAGCCTTGAGCTTCGCATCAAAAATCTTGATCGCCTATGGCGCTTTAATGTGGCTGGCGTGTGGGCTAACTTATTTTCTATCGCTGACAGACACGCGCACGTTGCGTGACGTTGGGGTGTGGATAAAGCCGATGAAGTTCATGGCGGCGACTGCCCTCTTTGCCTGGACCACGGTTTGGGTCAGTCATTTGGCCAGCGCTTCGGTAACCAACACCTCAGCCTACAATTGGATCTGTGTCCTTATTGTTTCTACTTCACTTTTTGAAGTCGTCTACATCACGTATCAAGGATCTCAGGGCGCTGCCTCGCACTACAACACCAGTGATCCGCTTCACGCAATGCTTTTCGGCGTGATGGCTTTGGCCGCAGTCGGATTAACCGCATCGCAAGGCTGGCTGGCTTTGGAAATCTGGAAAGAGAATCGAGCAAGCGAACTGTCCGCGACCACACTGGGTGTTGTGATCGGATTGACGCTCACTTTTTTACTTTCTACTATCAGCGGATTTATGTTGGGCGGAAACTAGCCGCCCGCTGGCCAAGGCCTGCCCATCGTCGGCTGGCATCTTTACAAAGATATTCGCCCTTCACACTTTCTGGCGGTGCACGCACAACAATTCATTCCCTTGTGGGGCTTATGTGCTGATCGGTTTTTGGGCAGCTATTCAATTCACGGATTAGTTATTGGATCAGCATTATATGGAGCAGCGTGGGCTATTTTGACTTGGGCCAGTATTGGTGTCTGAGTCATAAAGAAAAAATTATTACGACAGGCTTTTTTGATTCGATCTTTATTATTTGCCCGTATTTTTTTCTCTCAAGGCAGGTCAATGTCCTGACACTTGGCTTCTTTGGTAACGGCATCGGGGTAAATAAACTCAAGGGCCATGCTCTCGCGCCATTGGCATAATATCCCCCACCAGTGTGTCAACGACAAAACCAACAAAGGAGAATTTCGATGAATGCCTTATCGCGCCGTGACTTCCTTCGCCAGGCCGGCTGGCTCAGTGCCCAAGGTGTGCTGTGTGGAACTGGATTGGCCTACGCAAGTCCTTCCCTTGCACAACATGAAACAGGGAAACCAGTGGACGGCGTCAAGGCAATGGTTTTCGACGTATTCGGCACACTCGTAGACTGGCGCACCTGCGTGGCACGCGAATCCCGCATGATCCTTGAGCCCTTGGGCTACAAACTGGACTGGATCGCCTTCGCAAATGCCTGGCGCGCCGAATATCAGCCGGGGATGGAAGAGATCCGCGCTGGCCGCAAGCCGTTCTCGCGCCTGGACGTCGTGCATCGCGGCATGCTCAACCGCGTGCGTCCTCGCTTCGGACTTGAGTCACTTAACGAGCCGACGCTGCGCAATCTCAATCTCGTTTGGCACCGCCTCGATGCCTGGCCCGGCGTCACCGCCGGTCTGCATCGTCTACGTCGAAAGTTCATGTTGGGGCCGTGCTCTAACGGCAACATCTCGCTCATGGTTGATCTGGCCCGGCGTAATGAGTTTCCATGGGACGCCATTCTCGGTGCCGAGATCGCTGGAGACTACAAGCCCAAGCCCCGCGTATATCTTGCCGCTGCAGAAGCGCTTGGCATCGAGCCCCATGAGTGCATGATGGTGGCAGCGCACAGTAATGACCTAGAGGCGGCAGCCAAGGTTGGCCTGCGCACCGGTTTCGTGGCGCAGCCAGATGAGTTCGGACCCAACACGGGCGAGGCGACACCGACCATCAAGGTCGATATCGCCGCCGCCTCCTTCCTGGAGTTTGCGTCGCGCATGGTGCCCTGAGAGATGGCTCGACAAAACTGAGCAGGCTGAATAAGTGTATTCGTGGGGTTTCTGACCACGGCAAAGATGCGCGGGCTGGAGACCATGACGATCAAATCATTGCGATTTGTTTGTTCGTGATTGCCTCTCAAAGTTGCTTTCATTTAATGGAAAGACTTCATTTCTCTCCTAAATGACAATGCCCCTCACGGGGCATTTGCAATATTGGCGGGGCAAAAAAGACTATCTTGCCTAATTATTCAGACTGGCGATTCTCAGTGTTGATCGACCGAGAAATCAACAGCTTTTTAGAACCTTTCATATCCCATCAGATAACGCCATTGACCAACAGCCAATCCTGCCATGGGTATGCGGCCCGTCCGTATGCGCTTGATAGATACGACAGACAGCCCTACCCTTTCGCAAAGCAGCGTGATCAGCCTTGAAGATAGCTCTTTGCGTGCGAAGCGCAGACGCGTTTCATTTTGCCAGCTGACCTTGGCCGGCGCAGAGGGGTTGCCATTGAAGTTGATGCTCTGGTTCAGAAGTTGCAGGCCACCTTCAATAATCTGACCACTGACCTCGACCACAAATTCCTGCTCTACGCGAGACAAATCATCAACCAGCTTACGCTTGACGCGCCAGTCTTGCGTAAAGACCAGCAGTCCACTGGCAGCATTTTCCAGCGGATCGAGCATGACCAATTCTTTGAGATGTCGTTTCAGAAAACGCAAACCCGAACGGTCTTCCGCGTCGAGATTTTCTGCCACAATCAACTCGTTCACACTCACCACCGACATGCCCGCCGGCTTATGCAGCAGTATGGTGACGTCTTCAATTGGCGTCAGGTCAGCACCCGGCAGCAAAGCGATCTGCTCCTGCCCCGTGACCCGAAAGCCGGGTTCTTCGACAACGACACCATCTACCGTGACGCCAGCGCCTTCGATATACAAAGTCGCCTCTGCACGGGAACAATTAAAGAGTTCGGCAACGCGTTTTGCAAGACGAATTGAAGCAGACATGAACGCCACCCTAAGTGAAGCTGACTATTGTTTAACTGTTGCTGGGTGAACTCATATGAGAACCGCGACGATTATCTAATGTCATAAAACTTAATTTAATAATTGCTGCAGCCGCACTTGTTTTTCACGCTCTTCCTGCTCGGCCAGCGCAATTTCATGCATCACTGCTCCCACATCAGCGGGGCGTGTATCGATCTCGACCTGACCAGTCAGAACGGAATCAGGCGTCAGCAAACCGTCCCCATACAGTTGCCAGATCTCTTTGCCGTATTGAGTAGAAGCGAGTGTAGGCGCACACACACTGAAAAAATTTCGCAAATTATTGACATCACGTTCGAGCATAGCGCCCGCTTCGGTATTGCCAGCAGCATCAATTGCCTGCGGCAAATCGATAATTACAGGACCCGCTGCGTCGACCAGAATATTGTATTCAGACAGGTCACCATGAACAACGCCTGCGCACAGCATCAGCACAACCTGCTTTAACAACTGTGCGTGGAAATCCAGTGCCATCGCTTCGTTTAATGGCACGTCATTCAAACGCGGCGCGGCATTGCCATTGGCGTCCGTCAGTAATTCCATCAGCAGCACGCCCTCGAA
>Ga0315905_10004905_pt1 | contig 13672 bp, 13 predicted proteins | sample LakEriMetagenome_5_FD_203522 | JGI IMG/M metagenome (GOLD analysis project Ga0315905, IMG submission 203522) | Freshwater fungal communities from buoy surface, Lake Erie, Ohio, United States - Buoy 4 MA121 | ecosystem: Environmental > Aquatic > Freshwater > Lake | place: USA: Lake Erie, Ohio... | reverse complement strand
GACCTCGGAGGCCCGGCAGCCGGTGGCGTACATCACCGTCAGCAAGGCCCGATCCCGCAGCGGATAGCGGTCTTCACGACTCGGAGCGGCCAGCAGCTTCTCAACCATTTCCGGGCTGAGCACCGTGGGCAAGTACTGCCACAGCTTCGGAGAAGTCAGCAGGTCGATCGTGCTTTCCGCAACTGCCTGCTCCAGAACGAGATATCGAAAGAACATCTTCAGCGAGACCAGCTTGCGGGCCACGCTGCTGGCTGCCAGACCCTGCTCATGCAGGTGCTGCAGGTAGCCACTGAGCAGCTGCAGGTCGACCTGTTGCAGTGAAATGACCTTGGAGATTTCGAGCCAGCTGAGGAATTGCCCTAAGTCGTTACGGTATGCGGCGATCGTGTTTTCGGACATGCCACATTCGGCCGCCAGATACTGCTGAAACGGCGCAAAATAGGCCCGCGGATGGGTCGGCGAACTGTGAGGGTTCGAATCGACAGGTTTCTTGCGGGGAGGCATGGGGCATTCCGTTCGTTGTTACCTTCGAAATCGGCCAGATCCGGGCCTGGCGATTGGTCTGAGAGTCTGTTTTGGGAAAGTTTGAGCCAGAATGAGTTTGGGCAGTGGGGAATGGGCAGTGGGCAGTGAAATGCAGGCAAGACCGGGTGGTTTTGCTCACCAGAGTGGGGGTGAAAACCGGGCGGCCTGCTTCCGACCCGCGTGTACCTCCACTGCCCACTGCCCCCGTTTCTTGTTTTCTTGCATTCATCTGCAACTTCCTCGGGAATTCTGGTAGATTTCATTCGCACGAGTGCAGCGGAAAAACGTACCGCTGTCAGGTGAGGACTGATCGCGCCGTGGAAAGGTGATGGTCATGCCAGGATCAGGCTGGGGTTCGCGGCGGAACGTGGCACCGTATCTGGGTGCGACGATTGTGATTGTGCTCGGCTTCGGCGGGATCCTGCTGACAGCCATGATGATCTTTCCGCAGGCCACCATGCAGACTGTGGTTGCCTGTTCACTCGGGCTGACGCTGGTCCTGGCCTTGTTCTGGGGACTGACCCCGGGCAGTGAGCTCCCATCGGCAATCTATGGCTGGGTCAACAACCGCAAGTCGGACTCGGACGAGCTTCAGGGGTATGAGCCGCTGACCAAGAAAACGAAGCGGATGAAGACCGGTCCGCAGGCTCCGCCCTCTGTCGAAGAAGTTCGAGAGATCAAAGAGAACAGCAACAACTGGGTGCCGACCAGCGGCAAACGGATTGTGCCCAGTCGCCGTCTGGGACCGACCGGCGGTCAGTCTCAAGCCAGCGGACCCGAGGCATGAGCCGAATTCTCCGGCGAGCGCTCTGCGTCTGTTTCTGCTTCACCATGGCTGCGTTTGGTCAGGAGCCCCAGCCCGATTTTCATCTCGACCGTGTCCAGGATCGGACATTTCTCGAGGAAGCCGATGTTGAAGGCTACTACGGCCTGCTGAATCAGGCTCGCCAGCAGAATGTGCAATCCATCTCAGCTGCGGCGCAGCAGTTTCTGGAGAAGCGTCGGCCACAGTCGAAGAAGTTCGGACGAGTCCCCCCCGAGAAGTTCCCGCTGTTCGCAGATCTCCTCAACGAGCCCGAGCCGTATCGCGGACAGCCCGTGACGCTCCGTGGACACAGCCAGGAGATGAAACGCTACGCCGCGGAGGAGAACCCCTACGGCATCACGACACTCTATGAGTGCTCGCTATTCACCGATGACTCGCAGTCGCACCCGACGACCGTGGTCTTTACCGAGGCTCCGGCCGACCTCCCGCTGGGGGAGAAGATCGTCGATGGTGTCGTGGTCAGCGGGTACTTTCTGAAGCTGCGGGCGTACTATGCTCGTGACGAGAAGACGCGTGTGGCCCCGCTGATTCTGGCGCGGACGATTACGTGGAAACGAGATCAGGTGGCCTCACCCTGGATCAGCCTGGGAACTCAGTATTCGCTGTATGCGGGCCTGACCCTGATCGTGGTCGGCTGGCTGGTACTGCGCTGGAGTGTCAGGCCACCGAGAAAGACGACGGGTGAGGCTGTGAATCTCGGAACGGTCGAGATTCGCGACTGACCGGGTCTCAACAAAACGGGCAGCTTTACTCCGTTCGCAGGTGACGCAAGTCGGTCACGCGGACCTCTTCTCGCGAGGCAAACGGCTCACCGAACCGGGAGTGGATCGTCCAGCCCCAGTACCGGGCACGATCACGGATATCATCGAGAGCTGTGGGATACTCGCGAGAACGCTGCTCGATCAGCTGACTCGCATAACAGCGGACCGCTTCCATCTTGCGGTCGATGACTGGGCTGATGTCCATGACGAAGGCGGGCTTCGGATGGATCCGCAGGTGGATGCTCCAGAACTGAAACAGCTGGGGCGGCCAGTACGGTTTCCCGGGGATATCGCTGCGCGAGAGTTTGGCCCAGAACCGCGCATCGTCGACCAGCTGGCTGGCTGCGACGTGATCGGGGTGCACATCTTCGGGATAGGGAGCCAGAATGATCTGCGGGCGCGTCTGGCGGAACACCTCAGCCAACTTCCACCGGGCGTCGAGGTCAGCCACGAGCTGGCGATTGGGTAGTCCCAGGTTGCCGCGCCAGGTGAGATCCAGGACGCGCGTGGCTGCCGCTGTTTCCTGAGCGCGGATCTCCGGAGTACCCAGCGGAGTCGGCTCTCCACTGGTCAGTTCGAGAACTCCGACGCGCAGCCCATGCTGGCGGCAGACCAGGATCGTGCCGCCGACGCTGATCTCGGCATCGTCCGGATGCGGCGCCACAACGAGGATATCGAGCGGTGTCTCGGGAAAGTTCATCGATCCAGCCTGTCACGCTGCGGGCTTCGTTACCAGTTTCGCCATTGCTCCTCGCCCCGGGTCCCGCGCCCGGCAGCGTTCCCCTCCCAGTCGTGGGACGGCGGCCAGATGCCCTGGTGGCGATCGGCGTTCTCTCCAGCCAGATGCATGTTCTGGTCGGCAGCTGTCCAGACGCCGACCGGCTCGGGAGGATAGAGCGGAATCCCCAGCACCCACTTGACCCCCTGCATCAGGGTTAGCAGGATCGGCAGCAGCACAATCATCACGAGGGTCATCGGCAGCAGCAGCGGCCCCAGCGAGAAGAACCGCTTCGCAAAGTGGACCCAGACCTCCCGCCAGCTGAGCAGAACGATGACCGCGCCCAGGCTCAGATACGGCCCGTAGGGGATCTCTTTGTCGAGCTTGAGTGACAGCGTCACTGCCATGGCGACTGTGGCCAGAAACGCAGCCAGGAAGAACGCCAGCACCGTCGCCTGCCAGCCAATAAAGGCCCCGACCATCGCCATCAGGAAGATGTCTCCCTCGCCCATGGCCTCGCGGCGCAGGACCTTCGAGCCGATCAGCCGCACCACCGCGACGAGGGCTGCTCCCGCAGCCAGACCCGCCACACTCACAGCCAGCCCATGCAGGTGCGGGTGAGCGCTAATCCAGTCGGGAACCGCCCAGTCCGGCGTCAACCACGGATGCCAGCTTTTGGGCATCGTGATCCGGAAGTCGCGCAGCAGGTGCGGGTCCTGATACCAGACCGGCACCAGATGCAGCCGTCCAAGGATCGTTGAGGCGACCACCGCGAAGACCGTCTGCGGAATCGTGCAGGCATCGGGGATGATCATCAGATCCCAGTCGATCAGCGAAGCCACCAGCAGCGACTCGATCAGGATCAGGTGGAACGCCATCCGCAGATGCACGAATGTGGCCGGGGACATCCATCCCAGCCCCGGGATCGTCTGCGGGCCCGTGTCGGCGTAAACGGTACTCGTACTGAGTGCTCCGTACCCGAAGGGCACCTCCAGTGCATACACAGCCACGAACAACAGCCCGTTGACCAGCTCAACGAGCGGATAGCGGGGTGAGATCTTCTGTCCGCAGGCCCGGCACCGCCCCCACAGCGACAACCATCCGAAGATCGGAATGTTGTCGTACCACCGGATCGGCACCCGGCACTTGGGACAGAACGAGCCCTGGCTCGACAGGCTCCACAGCTGATCTTTCAGCGTGAAGTACTGCGGAATGCGGTAGACGCAGACGTTCAGGAAGCTGCCGATGCAGGCTCCCAGCCAAAACAGGAATGGCAGGATCAGCCACGGCGGAAAGTCGTGAGCAACAATCAGGCGACCGGTCACAAGGTCCCCCCATCCGGTCGGGACTTCAGATGCAGCATGATCTCGTCAACGATCGCCGCAGGGGAACGCCCCTCGGTGTCGATCGCGAAGCTGGAGGTCTCAGAGTAGAGCGGAGTCCGCCGGGCCAGGAGGGTTTCGATCTCGGTGCGAGGATCGGCTCCCGTCAGCGAAGGTCGGCGACCGGCACTGGTCGCGTCGCCATGAATGCGGTGAAAGATGCTGTCGAGGCTGGCGGTGAGCCAGATCGCCGGGCCCGCAGCTCGAATTGCCCGCCGATTGAGCGAGTTGAGAATCGCTCCGCCGCCCGCAGCGATGACGAGATGATTTCGCGACAGGAGATCGGTCAGAACCCCCGACTCACGGGCTCGAAAACCGGGCTCTCCTTCCTGAGCAAAGATCTCGGCAATCGATCGCCCGGCCCGCTGTTCAATCTCGACGTCGGCATCGATCCAGTTCCAGCCCAGCCGACTGGCCAGCAGCGGAGCTATGGTCGACTTGCCGACACCTCGGTAACCGATCAGCGTGATGACCATGCGGGCAGAGAGCAGGAATGCGGGAAGGGGATCACTCCATCTTAGCTGGGAGGGAGAAGAACCTCACGCGGGAGAGGTTGAGACGGGAGGAGTCATTCAACGTCGAGACGCTATGACACCCGGCCAGCTCTGCATTCCACTGCCCACTGCCCATTCCCCACTGCCCTTGCCCACTACCCCTCGGTCACCTTCATGACCTTGCGCCCATGCTGGCATTCCGCCAGCAGCGGGCACTCGCTGCACTTGGGTCGCCGGGCGATGCAGATCTGCCGCCCATGATGGATCAGCCGGTGCGAGAACTGAATCCACTCCGACGGCGGCAGCAGCTTCTGCAGGTCCTGCTCGATCTTCACCGGATCGGTCTGTTTCGTCAGCCCCAGTAGCCCCGTGATGCGTTTCACATGCGTGTCGACAACGACCCCGCTCGCGATTCCGAAGGCTGTCCCGAGTACCACATTCGCGGTCTTACGTCCCACCCCTGGTAGCTCGACCAGCTCATCGAGAGTGCGGGGGATCTCACCGCCGTGAAGCTCGACCAGCATCCGGGCCATGCCGCGGATGTTGGTCGCCTTGGCTCGGAAGAAGCCCAGCGACTGAATGATCGCCTCGACCTCCGACTGAGTCGCCGCAGCCAGCGCCTCAGCGCTCGGGAACTGGCGAAACAGCTTCGGAGTGACCGAGTTGACCCGCTCGTCCGTACATTGAGCTGAGAGGATCGTGGCGACCAGTAACTGAAATGGTGACGAGTGGATCAGAGCACATTCGGCGCTGCCGTAGCGGTCCGTCAGCAGTCGCGCGACGGACAGGGCCTGCAGCTGCTTGGCGCTCGGGCGGGAAGGCACATCGGGCTCCCGTAGCAGAATTCGTGAGAATTCTGATGTCTGCTCTTGCTGATCTCGGCACAGAGGACGGCAGAATTCTTACGAATTCTGCTACGTCACCTCAGTCCATGAATATCCGGTTCCAGCCGCGGAAGATGCAGTCCAGCAGGGCCCGGCCGTCTTCGGTGGCGACGAACTTCGAAACACCCTCATCGTTCGACTTCAGCTCGGCAATCGCGACGGTGTCGCCCTCTTCCGAGATCAGCCAGCTGGGCTTCGTGAACCAGGTCACGATATCGGTCAGGTCCTTGCGGGCATCCGGCAGGTAGCACTGGCCTTCGATGAACAGCTGATACCCGTACTCTTCCAGTTTGGGCCACGGCAGGGCATCGTTCCCCTTCCAATACGGCAGCAGGACCGACTCCTTGTCGGGGCTGACGTTGGGGTTATGCAGCATGTCGATCGCATTCCACGGGCAGATCGTCAGCGTGTACAGATCGCTGCTGTCGTTGGGCGACCGGTAGCACATCTGGCAACCGATGCACCGCGAGGTGTCGATCTGGTGGTAGCTCTGTCCCGGCGTGGAACTGGGGACCTCGTATATGCAGTCGACCGGGCAGACCGTCGCACAGGACTGGCAGCTGGTGCACGAGTCCTTGTTGATGACGTTGATGTACCGGGTCTCTTTCTTCCGGTCGTCCTTGCGGGTCTGGAAGTACTCGGTGACGCGGATGGTCATGACGGGTGGTTCTGATGGAGGCAGGCGTCCAGGTCCGGGCGCACCGGTCCCCTGGGACCAGAAAGATACCACCCCCGCCCACAGAACGCCAAGTGTTGCCGCCCGCGTTGCTGAGTTCGGGAATTGTGGTGAAATCTCTGCAAACTGTTACAGTCTGAGCCGTTGCGACTCAGACTCGACCGGGAGATGCCACGTGAAAGAGACCTACGCCGATCTGGCCAAGATGATTGACCATTCGCTGCTGAACCCCACACTGAAGCTGTCGGACCTGCGGGCGGGGTGCGAACTGGCTGTGGCGTATGACGTGGCCAGCGTCTGCATCATGCCGTACGCCCTGAAACGGTGCGTCGAGTGGCTGGCCGGGTCGACCGTCCAGCCGAGCACGACAATCGGGTTTCCTCATGGAGGTCACTGCACGGCGATCAAGCGGGCCGAAGCGATGCTGGCGATCTCTGAGGGGTGCCAGGAACTCGACATGGTGGTCAATATCAGCCGGGTCCTGAGTGGGGAATGGTCGGAAGTGGCGGCCGACATCGCCGCCGTGGTCGAACCGGCCCACGCCTACGGGCGTAAGGTCAAGGTGATCTTCGAGAACAGCTACCTGCAGGACAGCCACAAGATCGAGTTGTGCCGGATCTGTACGGAGCTGCAGGCCGACTGGGTAAAGACCTCTACGGGGTACGGTTCCGGAGGGGCGACAATTGAAGACCTGAAGCTGATGCGGCAGCACGCCGGGCCGAATGTGCAGGTGAAGGCCGCCGGCGGCGTTCGCGACCTGGATGGGCTGCTGGCGGTACGAGCTGTGGGCGCCACCCGCTGCGGAGCGAGCCGAACGAGAGATATGCTCGACGACGCCCGGCGGCGGCTGGGGCTGCCGCCGATCGCTCTGGCCTGTGGAGTGCAGACGGGCGGGTACTGAGCGGAACGGCGCTAGCCGCCGGTTTCCCTGAGCGGGAATCACGCGAAGTCCTCCTGGCATCGCCGCTCAGCTCACCCGATTCGGCCCGAATACTCCGCGCCAGATTCCGCAGCGTTATAGTATCTCCTTCGAAGCTCGACTTGATCGAAGCTCAACTCTGGAGTGATGCATGCCCGCCGAACTGAACTTCAAGCAGGAGCTGACCGGTTGTTTCGGACAGCCCGTGGCTGAGAACCCGACCCAGGTAATGATGGAGGCAGCCTATCGGCATCACGGGCTCGACTGGCGATATCTGACGATTGAAGTCGCTCCGGGTGATTTGCGGGAAGCGGTTCGCGGAGCGCGGGCGATGGGGTTTCGTGGCTTCAACTGCACGATCCCGCACAAAGTGGCTGTGATCGAGCATCTGGATGGGCTCGGGGAATCGGCTTCTCTGATGGGAGCTGTGAACTGTGTCGTCCGCCGAGGCGACAAGCTGGTTGGCGAGAACACCGACGGCAAGGGATTCGTGAAGTCCCTCAAGGAGCTGGTCGACCCGCGCGGGAAACATGTGGTGATGTTCGGTGCGGGCGGAGCTGCGCGAGCGATCGGCGTCGAAGTCGTGCTGGCTGGAGCCACGAAGATCACGCTCCTGAATCGCTCGGCCCGGCGGGGCGAGGAACTGGCCCAGCTGCTGGCGGACCGGGTCAAGGTCGACGTGAACTTCGTCCGTTGGGATCAGACCTATCGAGTTCCCGACGGCGTCGACATCGTGATCAATGCCACCTCGATCGGGCTGTTCCCGGACATCGATGCGCGGCTGGAGCTGGATACGAGTACGCTCAGGCCCGGCATGGTCGTGGCCGACGTGATCCCGAATCCCCCCAAGACGAATCTGGTCAAAGACGCCCATGCCCGCGGGTGCAAGGTGATTGACGGGCTGGGGATGCTGGTCAATCAGGGGATTATCGGCGTCGAGTACTGGACCGAAGCCACGACCGGAAAGCGTGTCTGCCCGGAAGCCAGCGTGATGCGTCAGGCGCTGGAAGATGTGTTTGGGGCGTAGAGGCGGGTCGGCAGAGTTGTGACGAACTCTGCTACGGGTGATTTCCTCTAGAAATCGAACCACATCCCAAAGCCAAACAAGTGGTCGTTCTCACCAGCGAACTCGTACTGCAGTGCCGGGCCCGAGTAATACTGCAGCCCCATACGCCACAGGTGTTGTGACGCCGCGCCGCGCCACTGCCATCCAGCCTGAACATTGACGGACGTGATGTAGCCGAAGTCCTGGCGGGTGTGACCGTTGATCGCTGCGAAAGGAGCTCCTCGCAAACTGGTTTCGAGCGGGCTGTACTGTAGTCCGTACTGCAGTTCCAGCGGCTTGGCACCGTCTTCGGCATTGAAGGCGTAGCCGATCTCGGCGTAGGTCTGCCACGCATCGGTCAGATCGAATGTGACCCCAAAGATCGTCGAGTCGCGGACATAGTTCAGGCGGGTGAACGTCGGATGGAGAATCAGATACTCGTCCCCGACATGCGCGCTCAGGTGGTAGTAGCCCGATTTGATGCGCCAGCGGTCAAACGCCCAGGTCGACAGAATCCCAAATCGATAGTCGGTCGCGACCAGCGGTGAAGACTCCTCGTTCGGAAGAATCCGCGGCAGCGCGGCGCCCTCAATATCCAGCTGCCAGCCGCTCGGACTCACGGCTCCTGGCGTACCGTAGCGCAACAGTCCGACACGGCCACCTAACGTGGTTTCCCAGACGACCTCATCGTCGGTGTTCTTCATCCAGGCTGCGGAGATGCGCGATTCCTTTTCGCCAGCCAGATAGGACCGGTACAGAAGCCCGGACGGCAGAATCTGCCACGTATTCTCGGTGTAGGTTCCGTTACTCCAGCCGGGGTCGTAATGGCTGCGATCGGGAGGCAGGAGTTCTTGCTGCGGGAACACGGGTTCCTGCGGCACTGCCATGGGAACGGTATCGGGTGCCGGAAAAGCCGCTTCCGGCGGAAGTGGCTGATCTTCGACCGGCGGTGCAACAGCTTCGGTCGTCACGAACTCCGGCTCTTCCTCCTCATCACGCGGCGGAGGCGGCACGAAATCGGGCTCTTCGTCAGAAAACTCAACGGGAATGACGCTCCACGGTTCGCGAGCGAACTCGTGGTCGTGGCGCGCCCATACGAACTCGGACATCCCGATCCAACTGGCCACCAGTGCCAGGATCCAGAGTCGAATGTGGCGCAAATCGCGTTGTCCGGCGAGAGCTTCCATGCCATCCGAATTCGCGGGTACGAAGGGGAACCTTCGCGTAGGCGGCAAGAGGGGTCTTGCCGTTCCTTGCCCCATCCATCGGCGCGATTAGGCACGAAATTCGTCTTATGCGGGGTGGATCAGCACTCTCTTGGACGGATCAATTCGGAATTGTTACCTGGAAGAAATGGGGAACGTGAAGCGAAGGCGACGAGTTTGACGGTTGCGGAACGTTTATCGCCAGCGGTCGACCGGAGCGAGCGGCCACCGGGTTCTGATCCGGTAGACCGGTTGGGCTGATGGGGAAGGGATCGAGCCCGAGGGACGCGCCACCGTCCAGGTCTGTGATCCGTTCAACTCGCTGGGAGAACCAACCGGGCGTCCAGCCAGAACTCGATGCAGGTCGACCAGCAGTTCGCCCCCGTAAGCGGAGTGTCCCAGTTCGAACCAGTCGAAACCGATCGACGTGGCGTCAATCACATCGATCCAGTCGTACTCGCTGATCTGATTCAAGTATCGGCCGGGCTGTCCGAGCCGGACAGTTCGATTCCACAACCGCGAGGCCCACAGCGCCAGGTCACTCCCCGAGGAGTAGATCGTGGCCCGCTGCACTACGGGTCGGATTCTCGGAGCAATCTCAGTCGCGAACTGCCCCGCATCCAGGTCCGGCGCGGCGAAGATCACCTCCTGAAACTGCGACGGACGGGGGGCTCCGCTGATCTGGGTCAGAGCGCCTACGAGCGCGCGATTTCCCATGCTGTGAGCGACCAGATGGATCTGGCGGGCCCCCGATTCTTGTGCGACCCGCGTTAGAAACTCGGCCAAATGGGAGGCCGAACCATCCGCCTGACGCAGGTCCGATCCATATCCTGTGATGTCTCCGCGCGAAGGCCAACTGTAGAACAGCGGGACTCCCCCAAACTTGAGATCGAAGGCCATCTGAGCTGTCCGCATTGCAGCTTCTTGAAACGACACGTTGTAGCCATGAATGAACACAAAGATGTCTGGTGACCGTGTCCGAGCCAGATCAGTGCGCATCTGCACCAGGCACGCATCGCCCTCCAGCGGAGTCACCGACTTGAGCAGGACATGCCGGGCCTCGGACTCGCGAAATTCCAGCCGCCACAGGCTGGGACGCTCGAGTTCTCCGAACTGATGCCGCGCCGGGATCGACACATCGCAGGTTCCATAGCGGTTGCCGACAGGCTCATTGCGCAGGGGGCGATTCGTCCCGTAGTAGACACGCACCAGCGTCGATGGAGTCTGGGGATCGATGGCTGCGATCTGCGGCGCAGAATCTGCCGGAAGCGGCAGCACTTCGTCTGGGAATTCCTCCAGGACTTCCGCAGGCGTCTCCGGGAACGAGTCGGAAGACTCGGCTTCCCGCTGTTCGCGCTCTTCCGGAGGAACAATTGCGACACGGATTTCGTGTTGATCCTGCGAAGCTGCCATGGCTCCCGGAGCCAGTCCCCAGGCATGCGGCAGTCGCACCGTGGAGCATCCGCTGGAGCTGAGCAGGAGTAACAGGGCTGTGGAGAAAATCCGGAACATGGCCGGTCTTCCTCAGGTAAAGTTTGCATCGCCAGTGCGGCGATTTTGTCGAAATGTGGGCCTGCGACCGCTCGCGGGCCTCAAAAATGAGATATCGCAAACCCCGCGCCAGGGCCGTCCGGGAGGCTTCCACGGAGTTCGCATCCCGAGTCGCCAACGAATCCGACTTTTTTGACGCCCTCGGGCCGCCTATAATGTTGCGGTTCGGGGAACTTCCCGAGATCACCACCCATTCGACTCGTCCTTTCCAGACGCGGGAGAAACAGAATCATGGTCAATGTGACGGAAAAGGCAGCCAAGGAAATCAAGCGGGTCATGGAAGAGCAGAAGATGTCTGACGCCATGGTCCTGCGAATCGGCGTGTCCGGAGGCGGCTGCAGCGGCTTCCAGTACAAGCTGGGGTTCGATGACAAGGCCGACCAGACCAAGGACTTTGTGTCCGACCAGCACGGCGTGAAGGTGGCTGTCGACAAGAAGAGCGACCTGTACCTGGACGGGACCGTCATCGACTTCCACGATGGTCTCGACAAGCGCGGCTTCACCTTCGAGAACCCGAATGTGACCAAGACCTGCGGCTGCGGCAGCAGCTTCGGCATGTAGTTTCACACGCGATTGCGATCACTCACGTCTTCCGCCCGTCACTGATGAGCGGAAGACGTTTTTGTTTTATGGCTGTTGGCGAATGGGAAACAGGACGGGCTTTCCAGTCCGTCCCGCCCGGAGTGCCGACGCTCGAAGTCTCTTTGTGTGAGGCACGGTAGTAGAATTCTGACGAATTCTGCTATGGGACGGGCAGATGTGCCCGTCCTACATCACGGTCACCACCAGGTCTTTTTCAGCCCGCGGGTGTAGGCACTCAGCATGCTCTTCCACTCGGCTCCGGTCGTCGCCTGCCATCAGCCTCACCAAGGAGCGCGAATCAGCAGGCTGCCGGGGAGGCGGCGTACCATCCGCTTCATCTCCAGCACGGTCAGTGTGGCGATCACGCGGGCCGGTTCCAGCTGGCTCGCTCGCACAATCTCATCGATATGTTGCGGGTCGGTCCGGACGAGGTTCAGGACCTCGCGCTCCTGGTCATTCAGCAGCAGTTCCCGGGGAGCGTGAACCGATTCATCGCCCTTCGTCTGTACGGGCTGAATGAGCGGCCCCAGTGACTCCAGAATATCCTCCGGCCCGCGGACCAAAGTGGCTCCGTCGCGAATCAGGTCATGGCAGCCCTGACTTGCCAGGGAATCGATTCGCCCGGGGACTGCGAAGACTTCACGTCCCTGCTCCATCGCATGACGAGCTGTATGCAGCGACCCGCTGCCGCGATTGGCCTCGACCACAATCACCCCCAGGCTGAGCCCCGAGATGAGCCGGTTTCTCTGCGGGAAGATCCCCTTCATCGTACTCCGCCGCAGAGGTGATTCCGAGATCAGGCAGCCGGCTTCGGTGATCTCATGAGCGAGTTCCGCATGCTCGGGCGGATAGACTTCCGAGAGCCCGGTGGCGCAGACTGCAATCGTGCGGCCGCCCGCTTTCAGGGCTCCCCGATGGGCACAGGCATCAATGCCGCGGGCCAGTCCGCTGATGATTGTGATTCCGGCCCGTGCCAGCGACGACGCCAGCTTCTCGGCCTGTTGCTTTCCGTAGATCGAACATTGGCGCGAGCCGACGATTGCGATCGCCAACTCATCTCGCGGTTCGTAAGTCCCCTTCACATAGAGGATTGCGGGCGGATCGGGGATTTCCCTCAGTCCGGTGGGATAGCTGGCTGTGTCACGCACCCGCAGCGTGACACCGAGCTCAGCTGCGAGTACCAATTCCTCCTCAGCATCGGAGCTGGACCGCGATCGCGTGATGGCTGCGGAGAGCTTGGGGCCGACTTCCTTCACATCCAGGAGTGCCGATCCGCTGGCGGCCAGCACCTCGCGGGGACTGCCGAAACGCTCCAGCAGCAGCTCCATGATCCGAGGCCCGATTCCGGGCGTCAGATGCAGTCGCATCCAATCAAGAAGTTCGTCCGACATGATGGGCCCACAGTGTCGAATTCGCAATTTCGGCATCGTAACTCAGCCACACGGCAAATGTGAGCCTTCGTGTCGGCTGGGATGGTCTTTGGCTTGTCGGTTGCTACCATGCACGGCAAGGCTGGCCCTTGGGAAGGAAACGTCGAAAAACGAGTCTGCGGTGCTCCCGAATTTCGTGAACCGTTGCGGTCGTCCTGGCGTTGCCACCACATTCCCCAACCACCTGCCTCCCGGTTCCCGCTTGGCTGATCATGCTCTCAATGACCCTTCTCGCTGATGAAGTTCCTGGTGTTGCACTGGGATTCATGGGGCAAACGTTCGCCGGTCGCGACATCGTCACGATCGGCCTGCTGGTCCTGCTCGAGGGAGTGTTGTCGATCGACAATGCGCTCGTCCTGGGGCTGCTCGCCAAACGCGTTCCGAAGCAGTTGCAGAAGCGGGCTCTGACCTACGGCTTGATCGGAGCCTTTGTGTTCCGGTTCCTGGCGATCCTGATGGCCAGTCTGCTGTTGAAGTGGATGATCGTGAAGCTGATCGGGGGCGGTTACCTGATCTACATCGCCGTGAAGCACATGTTCTTCGAGTCTCAGGAAGAGGTCGAGGAAAAGGTCGTCATGGACTCTGAGGGCCAGCCAGAGCTTGTCAGTGCAGCCACCGGCCAGCCTCTGACCGCCGAACAGGAAATGACCGAAATCCAGGAACGTGTTCCGATG
>Ga0315905_10004903_pt1 | contig 13673 bp, 10 predicted proteins | sample LakEriMetagenome_5_FD_203522 | JGI IMG/M metagenome (GOLD analysis project Ga0315905, IMG submission 203522) | Freshwater fungal communities from buoy surface, Lake Erie, Ohio, United States - Buoy 4 MA121 | ecosystem: Environmental > Aquatic > Freshwater > Lake | place: USA: Lake Erie, Ohio... | reverse complement strand
CCCAAGGATGTCGGACTGGAAGAATGTGATTATATTCCCGTCGAACCCGGTGATGTCAATTTGCCTGGTTATCGTCCCACCGTGAAGGGGAATCCCCGCCAAATTAATGGGGCGCTGCAATTAATCGAACAGGCGAAACAACCTTTACTCTATGTCGGTGGTGGGGCGATCGCCGCCAATGCCCATGCCCAAGTCCAAGAATTTGCCGAACGGTTCCAACTGCCCGTGACCACCACTTTGATGGGGATTGGGTCTTTTGACGAACACCATCCTCTATCGGTGGGAATGCTAGGAATGCACGGCACCGCCTATGCCAACTTTTCGGTGAGTGAATGCGATTTATTGATTGCCGTGGGAGCCCGGTTCGATGACCGAGTTACCGGCAAACTTGATGAATTCGCTTCCCGTGCCAAAGTGATTCACATTGATATTGACCCCGCCGAAGTCGGCAAAAACCGGCCTCCCGAAGTGCCCATTGTGGGGGATGTGCGCCATGTCTTGGAACAACTGCTACAACGGGCGCGGGAGCTAGATCTGCCCACTAATCCCCACCAAACCCAGGAATGGTTAAATCGGATTGAGCATTGGCGGGCCGATTATCCCCTCCAAGTCCCCCACTATGAAGACAGTATTTCCCCCCAGTCTGTGGTCTATGAAATTAGTCGCCAAGCCCCCCACGCTTACTACACCACCGATGTGGGTCAGCATCAAATGTGGGCAGCGCAGTTTTTAAATAATGGCCCCCGGCGTTGGATTTCCAGTGCGGGTCTGGGGACCATGGGCTTTGGCTTACCCGCCGCCATGGGAGCTAAAGTGGCGATCGGCAACGAAGAGGAAGTGATTTGCATTAGTGGTGATGCCAGTTTCCAAATGAATCTGCAAGAGTTGGGAACCCTTGCCCACTATGGGATTAATGTCAAAACCATTATTTTAAATAACGGTTGGCAGGGGATGGTGCGCCAATGGCAGGAAGCCTTTTATGAAGGGCGTTATTCCTCTTCGGATATGCAACAGGGAATGCCCAATATCAATCTCCTCTGTGAAGCCTATGGCATTCGGGGTATTACGGTACGTCATCAAGCTGATCTCGCCCCGGCGATCGCCGAAATGATTGCCCACAATGGGCCAGTGGTCATGGATGTAGCGGTCAAAAAGGATGAAAACTGTTACCCGATGGTGGCCCCTGGCAAGAGTAACGCCCAAATGTTGGGACTCCCCGATGTTCCGGCCCGTACTACCGTTAATCAGTTAGCAGAATGTGAGGTTTGCCATACCCAAAACCCTATCAATCATCGTTTTTGTTCGGGGTGTGGTGCAAAACTCTAGGGGGCGATCGCCAGTGAGGGGGCATAACAGCGGAGTTAGTTGATCTGAAATTAGATTCGGGTTCCGCTGACAGGGTAGTCTGAATAAAGGCGTTAATGCCGAATACTTTCTTTATCCGCCCCCTGCCCTTCCATCATCGCCATTCATGGGACTTGAACTCCGCAGTTACGTTTATTTAGACAGTCTCCAATCCCAACATGCTGCTTACATTGGTACTGTGGCATCGGGTTTTCTGCCGTTACCGGGGGATTGTTCCCTTTGGGTGGAAGTGTCACCGGGCATCGAAATTAATCGCATCACGGACATTGCCATGAAAGCGGCGGTGGTGAGGCCGGGAGTATTATTTGTTGAACGTTTATATGGTCTGTTAGAAATCCATTCCAGCAACCAAGGGGAAGTACGGGCGGCGGGGCAAGCCATGTTGCAATATATCGGGGCAAAAGCCAATGATTGCATTAAACCCCAGGTGGTTTCTAGTCAAATTATTCGCAATATTGATGCCTATCAAGCCCAGTTAATTAATCGCAATCGTCGCGGCCAGATGTTATTGGCAGGGCAAACGCTGTTTGTGTTGGAAGTACAACCCGCCGCCTATGCGTCCTTGGCCGCTAATGAAGCTGAAAAATCGGCGTTAATTAATATTTTGCAAGTCAGTTCCATCGGTAGTTTTGGCCGCCTTTACCTCGGTGGGGCCGAACGGGATATTATTGCCGGTTCCCAAGCAGCCCTAGCGGCGATCGCCAATGCCCCTGGCCGTACTCCCAACCTGTTAGAAAAGCGAGAATAAGGGGATTTATTGAGGTTTATGAACATGGATACGTTAACGGTTAATTGCAACGTCCTGAACATGACAGACGAACAATTTTTTCAACTCTGTCAAGCCAACAGCGATTTACGCTTTGAGAGAAATGCCAACGGAGAAATGGTGATTATGAGTCCGACCGGGGGAGAAACCAGTAATCGCAATGCGAGCATCACGGCCCAATTATGGCTTTGGAATCAGCAATATCAGTTGGGTCAAATCTTTGATTCATCCGGCGGCTTTAAACTTCGCAATGGGGCTGATCGTTCCCCCGATGCAGCCTGGGTTTGTAATCAAAAATGGGAACAGTTAACAGCAGCGGAAAAGCAACGTTTTTTACCCTTTGCACCCGATTTTGTGATTGAATTATTGTCCCCCACGGATTCCCTCCCTAAAACTCAAACTAAAATGCAGGAATATATCGAAAATGGCACTCAATTAGGATGGCTGATTAACCGTAAAGCCCGTCAAGTGGAAATTTATCGCCAAGATCAAAGTGTGGAAGTGTTAGACAATCCTGAAACCCTTTTTGGAGAAATGTTATTGCCGCAATTTAAGCTCGAATTAGCCGCAATTTGGTAACTCAAATTAGGAATGAAAAATTTTAATCCAGCCCATAGAATGCATTTCGTTATTCTGCATCGTCCTTCAGCGTTTTTTGTGGGTCTAATCGCAGGAATAATTCCTTTTTTTGCCTCAACTAAACCCCTTAATGCTAATCCCGTAATCACCTCCCCAGGCATAAAAAAATATTGTCCTGCCCAATTTCAACAACAGGTTAAAGCGTATTTACAACGCCCGGATTTAGTGCGGACCCACTGGGGGATTTTAATTAAGCTATTAGATGGGCAAACACCGCTTTTTGCACACCAAGCCGAAAAACTGTTTATCCCTGCCTCTAACCAAAAGCTTGTAACCACGGCGATCGCCTTAGATCAACTCGGCCCAGATTTTCAGTTTCAAACCCAGATTTATGCCCAACCATCCCGCCGCTCTAATCAATTAGACAAATTACAAGTGATTACCAGTGGCGATCCGAGTTTACAACCAGCGGATTTAGAGGCGATCGCCGCAAAACTTAAAAGCCTGGGCATTAAGCAAATTGAGCAATTGCAATTGGTGGATAAAATTCCCCCAGCACAGTACTATCGTTCGAGTTGGGAATGGGATGATTTGCAATATGATTATGCCCCAGCGGTTAATCACGCCATCCTGGCCGATAATCAGGTGACTTTGACCCTAACGCCCCAAGCCCCTGGAGAACCGTTAAAAGTGAGTTGGTCTGAGGCGATCGCCGCTTCCCAATGGCGAGTGATTAATCAAACCCGCACCGTAAGCGATCCCCAACAACCACTTCAGATTCACTACAATCGCGCCAAGGGAGAGTTAACGTTACAAGGCGAATTGGCTCCCGATGCAGAACCCGATCAGACTGGGTTAGCCATTCCTGACCCCGCCCAATATTTTCTAGAAATCCTCCAACAAAAACTCCAGCAGCAAGGCATTACCGTTAATCAATCCCAAATCAGTGGTGAATCTGGGCCCGTAGCAGCCAAACCGTTATTAACCCTCACCTCTCCGCCCCTGTCTGCCCTAATCAAAAACATTAATCAAAATAGCGATAATCTTTACGCCGAAGCCTTATTGAATCAACTGTTAGCTTCCGAATCGCCTCAGACTGACAGTACATTTTGGACAAACCGTTTACAAGCTTTGGGCATACCAGAAACTCCCCTGCGGATCAAAGACGGTTCCGGCTTATCGCGCCAAAATTTAATCAGTCCCCAAACCTTAGTTCAGTTATTGTCCACCCTCGCCCAATCCCCCAATGGCTCAACTTACCTGGACTCGTTGGCGATCGCCGGGGAATCAGGTACGTTAAAAAATCGTTTTCTTGACAGTCCTTTGGCCGGCAAAGTTAGGGCCAAAACGGGCACGTTAACAGGGGTGGTTACCCTGGCGGGTTTTGAGTCGGCAACACCTTTGGGAACGTTGGTATTTAGCCTGATGGTCAACAATAGCGATCTGGCTGCTCCGATATTACGGGAGGCAATGGATCAAATTTTGCTGTGGAGTGCCCAGGTCAAACCCTGTGATTAACTAAAAATTAACTGGCTTGTTGGTCTAGGACTCGATGCGTTTCCACCGGGGCACAAAAACCTTGTAAGGGAGACTCTTGCATCGCTTTGGTTAGGTTTTTGCCTTGGAGTAGTACCCCAAATTTGCCTAACCCCGTTGGATCGATCAGTTGGTGTAACAAGGCCCGGCGGGAAAAAATTTCGTTCAAATCATATTCCCCACTCGATAGAGCCAAAAGGCGATCGCCAAGGCCGAGATTCATTAAAAAAGGAGCCTGTTGGGTCAAATCAAGGCGATTTAACCCTGAGCGTTCTCCCCATAATTCCAACGCCGTAAAATTGACATGGGCGGTGAGATCCTGTTCCCCCAAATTAACAAAGGGATCATTGTGGTGACGTTGTTGGTAATAACATTGCAACGTACCACCACTGCGTTGGGGATGGTAATATTTGCCCGCCGGATGTCCGTAATCCACACTCAAAACCCAACCTTGGGCTAATACTTGACTGATTTTTTTGAGTACAATCTGCGCTTCTAAATTTACCTCGGTTTCATAACCCTCTGCATAGGGAGGACAGGTTAATTGCAAGCCAAAACTGGTGAAATAATCCACTAAATCCGGGGTAGATAATGGCCCCCACACCGAGCCTAAACCCGATGCCGTTGCCTCAATATATTGTTCTTTTAATTCTCCTCCCTGGATGCCAACCCGATGGACAGGCAACGCATCAAAAAATTCATTACTAAAACAACAGCCCGTGATGGAATTGGGGGCAAGGTCTGACCAGGTTAACCACGTTACTTTTTGGGTATCTTGCCAATGACTTAATAACCGTTGTTGTCGATGTTGCAGGGCGGCGGATTCTTCAATGATTTGATAAAGTAACGCCTGATAAAAGTCAGGATAAAGCTTGGCGGCATAGTCTAAAACCGTTTTGGCAAAGGCCCCTGTCCCGGCCCCCAGTTCCAACAGATCAAACTGGTCTGGTTCCCCTAGCCGTTGCCACATTTCCACAAATTGCTGGGTTAATAATTCGCCAAAGTCTGGCCCCAAGGCGATCGCCGTCACAAAATCCCCCCGCATACCGATATCCACCTGGCCGCCACTGTAATAACCCAACTCAGGTTGATAAAGCACCCAAGCCATAAATTCTTCAAAGGTCAGACGTTGATGGGGAGACTGATGGATATGGTCAAGGAGAGCGGAGAGGACAAGTTGGGACATAGAGTAGAAATTATTTAGACCATTACTCAATTCAGCATTAAGCGTGTCTTAAATCTTAGGCTAAATCCGTCTTTTGGTTAGGCAAAAAAGAAACGGGCCATATTGGTGTCGTCCAAGCTAGAACCATTTAGGCCTAGATGAGCCTCGGTAAACCCCGTAACCCCCCGAAGAGTAACCGAATAATTGACCTCAACCAACTCCGGCATGATTTTCGATACGTTTATTAGTTTTTGTCTTGATTAATCCAGTTTTGTAATGTGGACACAATTTCGGCGATCGCCAAATTAGAAACTTCTTTCGTGGATCGTTTAACCACTTCTAATTGACCTTGTTTAATGGATTTACCTGTCACTACGCGATAAGGAATACCAATTAATTCGGAATCTTTAAACTTGACCCCCGCCCGTTCATTGCGGTCATCTAACAACACATCAATGCCCGCTGTTTGTAAGTCAGCATAAAGCTGTTCGGCAACGGTAACCTGCTCTTGATCTCCCACATTGGGAATCACAATCACCACTTCATAAGGGGCGATCGCCGTAGGCCAAATAATGCCGTCTTTGTCATAGCTTTGTTCAACGGCGGCTTGGGCTAAACGGGACACCCCAATGCCATAACAGCCCATCACTAACGGTTTTTCTTCGCCCTGTTCATTGGTAAAGGTTGCCCCCATCGCCTGGGAATATTTTGTGCCGAGTTGGAAAATGTGACCGACTTCAATGCCCCGTGCGGTTTGTAAGGCTTGATTGGGATCATGCACAGCGCGATCGCCGACTTGAGATTCTCGAATATCGACTTGATGCTTAGGTAAAGGAATGTTTTGTTGCCAATTTGCACCGATAACATGAATGTTTACTTCATTTGCTCCAGTAACAAAGTTGCTTAGATTAGTAGCAGTTTGATCGACTAGGCGTAAAATTTTTGGCGCTAAATCTTGATGTTTTATCAATAACGCATCGTCTAAATCCGGGCCAAGATAACCCAACGGTAATGGCTGGGTCGTTAACTTAATTAAGGTTTCCCCTTCCGGTACAGTTAAATTTAACAGGGTAGATGCTTGATAATTGCCTGCTAACTTGGTTAATTCATTGGTTAACTTTACTTCATTAACCTGTTGATCGCCTCGAATACTTACCAGAATTAAAACTTGTTTGCCATTATCAAAAGTGCCCAAATATAAAACGTTTTTAACAATGCAAGTGGGGGAACAATTTAAAAATTTGGCTAAACTTTCAATGGTGTTGCAGTTAGGGGTTTCTTTTTTCTCAAAGGTTGTAAACGAAGAAGCCACCGCATCAACGGGTAAGGAAACTGCCTTTTCAATATTGGCCGCATATTTGCCATCTTCGGTATAAAGCACCGCATCTTCCCCGGCATCGGCTAAAACCATAAATTCCTGGGAACCGGCCCCGCCGATCGCCCCGGAATCCGCATCCACTGCCCGAAACGCTAAACCACAGCGTTGCAGAATGGAACGATAGGCCTGATCCATTGCTCCATAAGTTTCCTTCAAGCTTGCTTCATCGGCATGGAAAGAATAGGCATCTTTCATAATGAATTCCCGACCCCGCATCAAGCCAAACCGGGGACGAATTTCATCCCGAAACTTGGTTTGCATTTGGTATAAATTAACGGGCAATTGCCGATAGGAACGGATCATATCCTTGGCGATCGCCGTAATTACTTCCTCATGGGTGGGGCCAAGCCCTAATTCCCGCTCCAGGCGATCGGTGAGGGCAAACATAATCCCTTCCGCTTTGGTGTAGGTATCCCAACGTCCTGACGTTTTCCACAACTCCGACGGTTGCAACTGGGGTAACAAACATTCCTGGGCCCCGGTACGATTCATTTCCTCGCGGACAATCTGGCCAACTTTTTGCAATACCCGCCACATCAATGGCAAATAGGCATATAAACCACTCCCAATCCGACGAATATACCCCGCCCGCAATAACAATTTATGGCTAGGAATTTCAGCATCCGCTGGGTCATCCCGCAGCGTGACAAACAGCATCTGAGACAGTCGCATAGTCACCTAAAATTAAAAATAGAATGTTACATTATCCCATAAACCCCGGATTTTACCCTCGGCATCAGCCCGATTCCGCTAGGATAGTAGATCGCCATCCGCATCAGTGAAGGAGGACCAGAGGTTGTTGGAAGATTATTTAAGATCTGAATTTTGTCGCGGTTTTTAATTTTGCTTTGCCCTGTCAACACCAACTATTATGAATTTCGCTGGTCGAAAGCCCCCTGTGTCTTCCCACGCTTCTGTACATATCAATGTGATGGAAACGTTGGTTTATGAAGAAATTGATAAGCAACTGCGGTTTTATCCCAGAAATCTCAGAACCTATCTCAACCTAACAGAGGTGGCGACCTATGCCCTCAACCGTTTGTCTCCCCTCTATGCCTCTAGCCAAAAGGGGATTGAAGAACAGCGTCGGGTGGCAGGGCGTCAATACAAAGCTGAGATTACTTCGGCGGTGCGTCGGGCGATCGCCGCTGTGGAGCGAGATCCCTTGAGAAGTTCAACGCCGATTGTTTCAGAGATGGAGGTGAAATATCAAGAAGCCGCCAATACCCTCAACGAAATTCAGCAAATTCTCCAAAGCTACCAACTCCTCGACTACGATAACCAGATGCTGACCTGGGACAATTGCCCCCAGTTATTACGCAAGGCCTTAACTAAACTGACTAAGGTTCAAAATCTCTCGGTTCAAGTCCCCCAACCTCAACCCTCTCGGCCGGTGTCTGATTCAGCGAACTATCCCCTACCGCCGCCGCCGCCGATCAGAACCTCAAGTATGAATACCCAGGAAATTGATCCTAAAGCTACGCTGTGGTAACTCTAGGCGGGGTATATAATCGGAGACCGTGATCAATTTCCTCTGTTTTTCCCATGACCCAACATTACGACATCACGCTTTTACCCGGTGATGGCATTGGCCCCGAAATTATAGCGGTGGCGGTACAGGTGCTTAAAACCGTTGCTGACCAATTTGATTTTGCCTTAACGTTTCAAGAGGCTTTAATCGGCGGGGCGGCCATTGATGCCACAGGTCAACCTCTGCCCCCTGAAACCCTAGCCCAAGCCAAACAAAGTGATGCCGTATTATTGGCGGCGATCGGAGGTTATGCCTGGGATAATTTACCCCGTCAACAGCGACCAGAAACGGGGCTATTGGCGATTCGGGAGGGCTTGGGTTTATTTGCCAATCTCCGGCCGGCGACTATTTTTCCCCAGTTAATTGATGCGTCTAGCCTCAAACGGGAAGTGGTGGAAGGGGTAGATATTATGGTGGTGCGGGAATTAACCGGGGGCATTTATTTCGGCAAACCGAAGGGAATTTTTGAGACGGAAAGCGGGGAAAAACGGGGGGTCAATACCATGGCCTATACCACCAGTGAAATTGATCGCATTGCCAAGGTGGCTTTTGAAACGGCCCAAAAACGGCGTGGTAAACTTTGTTCCGTCGATAAGGCCAATGTGTTGGATGTGTCCCAGTTATGGCGGGATCGGGTAACGGCGATCGCCGCTGATTATCCCGATGTGGAACTGTCTCACCTATATGTAGACAATGCGGCCATGCAATTGGTCAGGGCTCCCAAGCAATTTGACACCATTGTGACCGGCAATTTATTCGGGGATATTTTGTCCGATGCCGCCGCCATGTTGACGGGCAGTATTGGTATGTTGCCGTCCGCTAGTTTAGGCAGTGACGGGCCAGGGTTATTTGAGCCGGTGCATGGTTCCGCCCCGGATATTGCAGGTCAAGATAAGGCCAATCCCTTAGCCCAAGTGTTGAGCGCCGCCATGATGTTACGGTATGGTCTCAATCAACCCGCCGCCGCCGATCGCCTAGAGCAAGCGGTCAATCAAGTCCTAGAGCAGGGGTATCGTACCGGGGACATTCTTTCAGCGGGAACTCAATTAGTGGGCTGTCGGCAAATGGGCGAACAACTTTTGGCCATTTTGGCAGAGTAACCCCAGCGGTAAACCCTAAACTGATTTGTTAAAACTTTCAGAATCTTCTGGGGCGACTATTGCGTCAATCCTATTGTTATTTATGATGGTTATTAATTTGACCTGATTTTTGAATTGTACTTTTGTTCCGAGTGGGGAGTTTATTGTGGTTTTTATTCCAGATGATAGTGAGTTTGAAATGGATTTTAGGGGTGCTCCCATGCCGTTAGACCCGAAGTTATTACGGATGGCCCGGCGTATTTATCGCAGTTATCGTTTGCTCCATCCCAAGGCCCAGCGCCAGCCCCTCGGCATTGCCATCCATAAAGAAACTCATCGGGGCCAGTTGATGTTTAATCGTCAGCCAGTGTTGTTACCGGGGGAATGTTTTGTGCCGCTGAAGCAATTAGAACCCGATGCTCAACCCCTGGCTGCTTAGGGTGACTTAGCAGTTGGTTATAAAGTCGCAGATTTCTAAGCCGTTGTTCGTTTGAATTGAGTAATCTAGGTCACATAAGCCGCTACCCTAGATAGACACGGTGATGCTTAGGAATGGGGCGATGGCGGCAAATCAGTTTGATGTGATTGTGGTGGGGTCTGGCGCGGCGGGACTCTACGCTTGTTTGTGTTTGCCGAGTCATTATCACATTGCTCTCATTACTAAGGCTGAGTTGAAAATGGGAGCCAGTGATTGGGCCCAGGGGGGTATTGCAGCGGCGATCGCCCCGACGGATTCTCCCCAAGCCCACTATGAAGATACCCTCAATGCCGGGGTGGGATTATGTGAGCCGGAAGCGGTTAAATTTTTGGTGGAACAGGCCCCCCAGGCGATCGCCGAATTAGTCGAATTTGGGGTTAGTTTTGATCGCCATGACGGGACTTTAGCCTTAACGTTAGAGGCGGCCCATTCCCAACCGCGAGTACTCCACGCCGCCGACACCACAGGCCGGGCCATTGTTTCCACCCTCTTAGAACAGGTTCAAGCCCGACCCAATATTGAAATTTTTGCCCAGGCGATCGCCCTCAGTCTGGATCTTGACCCTGAAACCAACCATTGTCAGGGCATCCAAGTATTTGTTCATCAACAGATCCAATGGTTCCGCGCTAGGGCGGTCTTATTAGCCACGGGGGGCGGCGGTCAAGTATTTGCCCAAACCACCAACCCGACAGTCAGTACAGGAGATGGTATTGCCTTGGCCTGGCGAGCCGGAGCCCAGGTGCGGGATTTAGAGTTTTTTCAGTTCCATCCCACGGCCTTAACCAAACCCAATGTGCCCCATTTTTTAATTAGTGAAGCGGTGCGGGGGGAAGGGGCGCACTTATTGGATCGTCAAGGGAAGCGATTTACCTTCGACTATCACCCCCAAGGGGAATTAGCACCGAGGGACGTGGTCAGCCGGGCCATTTTTCAACATTTAGCCGCCACCGAAACTGACCCGACCCAAGCCACGGTTTTTTTAGATCTCAGTCCCATCGAACCCGAACGGATTCAGCGACGTTTTCCCAATATCATTCGCCGTTGTCGTCAGTGGGGGGTGGATATTTTCCAAGAACCGATTCCCGTTGCCCCGGCGGCCCATTATTGGATGGGTGGGATTGTCAGCGATATTGATTGCCAAACTAGTATTCCAGGCTTGTTAGCGTTGGGGGAAACCGCTAGCACGGGAGTTCACGGAGCCAATCGTTTAGCGAGCAATTCTCTGTTGGAATGTATTGTTTTTGCCAGCCAACTTCATCAGTTAGTATTATCGTCACCACCAAAACCCTACGACGACCGCCCCGCCAAAATTTTAACCCTGGATGCGGAAACAGATCTGGCGATGCTCCAACAATGGCGGACTGAATTACCCCGTTTAATGTGGCAAGCGGCCGGAATTTGTCGAGATGCCACCACCCTCAAAACGGCGATCGCCCAAGTCCAACAATGGCGCATCGATTGGCAACACCTTAACGTGAGTCAACAACTCTTGAATTTGCCCGTGGGAATTACCGTTAACCTAGAACCTCCAGAAATTAATCGCACCATTCAACTTTGGGCCGAAGTTTGGAACTTATTGGACATTGCCTATTTAATTTTGACCAGTGCTTTGTTTCGTCAAGAAAGTCGTGGCGGTCATTATCGGGTGGATTTCCCCCAGAGTGAAATCAATTGGCAATGTCATACAGTCATCCAGTTAGAGGATTGGCAACAACAAAGTATAAAATTCAACACGAATAAAGTTAACGGTTAATGGGGGTAGGGGGTTTTAACAGCCGGTCTTCGATACCTTCCCAAACAGGAGGAGTGAGGTTGGGGGCAGCCGCTTTGCAGTCGAGAATAAGGCGATTACTGTAGAAGTACAATCTTTCAAATAATTGCATTATGTCAATACCATGGTCGTAATCTTTTGAAATCCAGTATTTTTCGCTCATTAATTCTATAGGGATTTGCAAATAATCTAAGAAATTTTGTAGAATATTTCGATTTTTTGTGTGAAAATATTTTATTGCTATTACATCTTCGTTGAGAGAAGGATTATTGATAATTAACAAAAGATCAGAAATTTTTTGTAAGATTTTCTGGTCAAAAATTTTGTAATTATCCCAACAATCAAAAACTTTGGCGTAATCATCTATCATGAGAAAGTAGGGGACATATTCTGAATGTACTTCTGAAGCATTTTTTATGATATAAAAGGGAGATTTGTTGAAAAAATACTTACAAACTCCAGCACTATAGTCGGACTCGTAATTGAGAGGAAAAACAGACACCGTATGCACTATTTGTTTTTGGGGAGAAGAAAGATTGCAAGAATTGATAGCAATCAACAAGCTCTTTGCGGTACTGTAGGCGTTTGCCCTTCTCCCAACGGGTTTGATGGGGCTTGCAACTGAATCCTTGGTCATTCGATCCGCCCACTCTAAAATCGGGATTAGCTTAGTCCCTAATTCGGTATTAAAAAAGTCCATCGTTTGTCGTTCCATTGCCAACAATAGCCGGTCTGCTTTACCCCGTATTAAGCCCGCCATCAAAATAAATACTTCCTTCCAGCGGGGATCAGTGAGGTGATTCTTGACCGTTTGCTCAATTAAATTAATCGAATTCCCATCCTTATCCACCGTGTTTTCATTGTCAACAATGTATTGCGCTGTTAAATATTCTTGCAGCGTTAAATGGGAAAAAGAATAAACGCTCCGCGCCCGTTCCACAAAAATTCCCTGTTCCCGTTCAATGGTCGTTAAAATCTCTTCACCGCTCTGATATTTCGGGGCATTGAGATTAGTGACAAAATAGGTTTTGATTTGTTCAGTCAAGTCCCGCTTTTCAAAAAATAAACGGTCTTCTTGAAAATTTTTATAAGCAACTTCTGACAATAAAATTTCTTCCTGTTCCGTGTTCAAATTTTCATGAATGATCCGCCGATTCGGTAAGCGTTTTTCTGCTGCCCACCGTTCCAATAAAATTCGTAACGCATCTTGATATAAACGACTACGATTGGGGGGAAAAGCTTGGCTTCCGTCATATATCAAACAGAGAAAGGTTAACAACAAAGGCGTATGGGCAAGCTCCCGCGCACTCTTATATTCCTCCTGTTGCAATAATTCCCAACATTGATTGGCCGTTTCCTGTTGCTGGTCTAAATCTGAACTAAACCAATGGTGTATGAAGCTCTCAATTTGTTCATCGTCAAACTCCACAATTTCAATATCCGTAAATTGCCGGAAATTGGTGCGGGCGGCGGTACGACAGGAAATAATAAAACGATTTTTCTGGTGCTGATCCACAAAATTCTGAATGGTGGTCACCACATTTTCCAAATTCGCTCTGGGAACCTCATCCAACCCATCCAGCAAAATTAACAACTTGCCGTTTTTCAATAAATCCGGGATCGCTTTTTCCACGTTGGGATAGCCACACACCGTAAATTCTGCCTGGATTAGCTGCTGAATATCAATGGTCTCCCCCGTAAATTCTTTCAACTCCAACAACACCGGCGTTAAATTATGGGCGTAATCTCCCGCGTTACCCTTCATCGCTTCCAACCCGATTTTCCGCAAAAACGTTGACTTGCCAATACCCGGTTCCCCAAACACCATCAAATATTGTTCCCGATTGGCAAAGGTCATTCCCAACTCAGTTGTATCTTCATTCCAGTGATACCGCCGCACTCAGTACAGGACAAAAACTTGAAAAGCTGGGAGGGAAAGGGTTTGATAGGAGTTAGCAGAAAACCCAAGAAACCCTCATGAACCAGATTAGCGAAATTCGAGCCCAATTACGACCTCACATGGGA